>Ga0209358_10001247_pt1 | contig 20639 bp, 14 predicted proteins | sample LauGreFa1BDMLBSN_2_FD_187574 | JGI IMG/M metagenome (GOLD analysis project Ga0209358, IMG submission 187574) | Freshwater lake microbial communities from Lake Michigan, USA - Fa13.BD.MLB.SN (SPAdes) (version 2) | ecosystem: Environmental > Aquatic > Freshwater > Lake | place: Lake Michigan, USA...
CTTCCTAATTAGGAATTAACCCGTAAGAAAGGCCCCCGAATTAATTTTTGGGGGCTTTTCATTTTAATTTAGTAATGCTATAATTGATTTGAGTAGAATGAGGAGATATATATGTCATTTGAGACATTGAAAGTATCTGAATTAAAAAAGATTGCAGAAGATTTCGCAGTCGAAACTGAAGGCCTAAAAAATAAAGCCGACATTATTGCAGCTCTTGCAGAAGAGGGCGTAACTTGGTCTGTATATAACAAGACCATTGAGAAGATGGAAGAAGACGAAGAAGATATGTCAGTAGAGGTATTACCTAAGTTCGATCCAAAGGCGGAACAGCCAGCAGACACAGTATTAGTAAGAATGACCAGAGCTAATTTTAGATATGACATTATGGGTCACACATTCACAAAGGATCACCCATTTGTAGCAATGGATAAAGATAAGGCTCAAGAAATTTTTGATAAGGAGGAGGGCTTTAGATTAGCAACTCCAAAGGAAGTCCAGGAGTACTACAACTAATCTAAGCCTATAAGATGGCAGAGATATTAATTAAAACGCAGTCCCCAATTACCCATCAAGTTTTTTGGAATGGTGACATAGCAACACCAGATACGACTCCTGTCGTAAAGTTGTATGATGTAACTAATGATCCTGCTATTAATCCAGCTATAAACCCAACTCATCTTTTAACAATATTAACATCGGTGGTTGATGAGAATAATCCTGGAACCTATACAGTATATATTCCTTATCAATACACAGATAGAAATAGAACTCTTAGACTGCAGTGGGAATATACAATAGGTTCAACAAATGTAATTAGATTAGACGAAGTATACGTGGTAACTCCATATGTAGACTTCAATCACGTTCAAGATCTTGGATTTAGCACAGATCCATCAGACCCAAACTATCGTTCTTATAAAGAACTTGTTAGGGCTGAAAGATATGCTAGAAAACAAATAGAGCAATATACTGGGCAAAGCTTTTATTTATATGATGACGTTGTAGTTGTTTATGGATACGACTCAGACATATTGCCATTGCCATCTAAGATCGATACTCTACATGAGCTATATGCTAGAGATATTCTTTTGTTAGATACAATCAATGAAATTGATAATTGGAACTATCCAGTAGAAATAACTCCGACTGGATATGGCATTAAAATTAATCGTGCAGGAATGTTAGACAATACAGTATATACCGCTAATGGTATGGTTCCTCCAACAATTCATGATTATGATGGTGGAGTGTTTAAGTCTGGAGTACCTTACAAAGTTCAAGGTAGATTTGGTTGGGAAAAGGTTCCAGATGAAGTCGAGTTGGCTGGCATAGAATTAATGAAAGACTATTTTGCCAAGGATACTCTATGGAGAAACAAGTATGTAAAGACAATATCTACATTTGACTGGGACTTCGAGTTTACTAGTGATGCTAATGCTGGTACTGGAAATGCTTATGCAGACAAGCTCCTAGCAGAATACGTACTTGTTACAAAGGTAGAAATTATATAATGAACGATTTAATAGACTCAGTATTGCCTATGAGTCTGGACGTTTACAGACAATTTGAAGTACAAGATCCAGATACTGGAGCTATGGTTCGTGAATGGTCATATTACAAAACAGTTAGCTGTCATGCCAAAGGAGTTATCAGCAACTCTGCAACTACCAGATCTAGCGATAAGCAGATATTTTCAAATAAATATTTAAACGATCAAATTATTCAAGTTAGAACTTCAGAAAAATTAACCGCTAGAGAAAAGGTTACAAACATTAGAGATAATGAGGGTAATGTAATTTGGAATGAAATTGACTTTCCAACAGAAACCCCTACGGTATTTGAAGTAATGGGGACAACCCCAGTCACAGACCCATTTGGTCGTGTGATAGCATATAACTCATCTATGAAGAGATCGGAGAATCAGCAAATTGGACAATAGCGCAATGTTGATTCAAGCATCTAGCGGCTTAGAAAGAATGATGTATGCTAATCAAAACGGGCCACTTAAGGATAGTACTGTCGCACAGATATCCGCATTTGTATATTATGAAGCTGCTGTAATCTCTAAACTAACAACAAATAAAGCATTCAAAAATGCATTTACAAAAATTATATTTGACCAAATAGATGCCGACTTTGGAGCCTACATAGATGCGCTTGCTCGAACTAGGCCAAAATCATTACACCATGTATATGAGTGGAAAAAGGCTGGAAACAAATCTGCAAGACTTTTTAAGCTAAATAAGATATCTGATCAAGGATTATCATTTAGAGTTAATTATGAATTTCTACCTTCTAGATCTATGGTCCCAGCACCTAAAGGAAAACGTCGACACATGTTTATCAATAAGGCGCAGATTATGGAAGAAGGAAATCCATTAGTTATTCGTCCTAAAAATGCAGAGAGGCTTGTATTTGAATACGATGGAGAAACAATATTTATGCCTAAAGGTGCTCCAGTTACAGTTAGAAGGCCTGGTGGATCAGCGGCACGTAATCAATTTTCATTAGCACATTCAAGATTCTTTAGTGGCCGTTTGGTAAATGAATCAATTAAAAGATCTGGATTTCAAAAAGTATTTAACTCTAGTATGACAAAAGCATTGAAAGTCCCATCAGATATTAAAAAGGTCCAATACTCTTTTTCTCCAAATACAATTAAGTCTCAGGCGGACTCAGCGTTGATGCTAGCATTTGGAGGTGCAATGTGACAGCTAATTATAAATTAGATGCAATGTTGGAGCTTAGAAAGTATCTATGGAGCCAGCTTTCATCTAGAAACATATTTGACGAGAATGATTATTGGAGCGACAATATAAACGAAAATATAGTCCCTATTATTCCAGTTCAGCAAATAGCAGAAATGAATCAATTTTTGAGCGGGAAGAAGCATATAGTCTACGACAAGATAGGTATGTCTTATGAGGACAACTGGCTGATATGCTGTGAGCAAATAATGTTCACTCTATATTCAACATCTGTATCTGATATAAATGAGATTAGAAACTACCTAACTGATGAATTTAGAAGAATGGACGAGTCAGCCAAAGATATAAATAAGTGGTCAGGCTTGTCTGATAAGTTTAAATTCCATACTATATGGGTAGCAGATATATCCCCAACAGCCCCATCAGAAGAACTCCAAGGCTTCTTTGCCGCCGAGGTCATTTTAGAAATTAAATATTCTAGAATTACAGACGGTCAAGGAAGATTTCTATAGGGGTTTGCCTTTTTACCCTTAATGGACTAAAATTGTACCAAGAGGGAAGAGGCCTAGCCAGCCAAGATTTTTAGATTTACAATTTAATAACCAAAGAATTCCAGGAGGTGGAAACACAATATGGCACAAAATACAGGTAATGCTAAAAACATTCTCGTAGGTGCATCCCCATTGTTTATTTCGAATATCGATTCAACATCAGCAGGATATGCAACATACGAAAACTCAGAGCCAGGCACAACAAATGCTGGTGCATTTGCTACAGGAGTATCCTATACAACTACACTTAACAACATTGAGTCTGGTACTTTCTATTACAGAAACGTAGGGTTTACCAACAATGGTTTGCAGATTACATACAATCCAACATTCGATTCAGTAACTGTTGACCAGCTTCTTGATACAGCAAAGCTGTTCAAGTCAGCGATGGAAGTTATGATCGCAACTGAAATGTCAGAAGGTACACTAGAGAACGTTCTAGTCGTATTCGGACAGCCAGACGATCCAACTAACAACTCATCAATTTCACAAAATAATACAATTATTTCAACAGGCACAGGTAACACAAAGAAAGATACTCTTGGTGTTGCAGCAGGTGCTCTTGGTATTGCACCAACAGAGCGTCAGCTTATTGCAGTTGGTCAAGCACCAACAACCGCAGGATCTCAGACAGAGCGTGTATACTATGCACGTCGTGTCTTGTCAGTGCAGCAATCAGCTTTCACACTAGCAAGATCAGCCCCAACCACATTCCCAGTAACATTCCGTCTCCTTCCAACCGCTACAAGCGGCTACGAAGGACAAGAGTACGGCAAGATTATTGACCGTGTATTGGTAGTATAATAATTAATTTATTCCATGGGGCCCCTGAGAAATCAGGGGCTTTCTGGTTGTATTAGTATATTATTTTTAGTATAATGATTGAGAGTAGATCCTAGGAGGATTAAATTGGCAACAACAGTATATAACGTAGAAGAAATTACTCTACAAAACGGGGCAACAGTAAAGCTAAAGCCTCTATCAATTAAAGAACTGCGTAAGTTCATGATCGCAATTAAAAAGACTTCAGAGTCTCAAACAGAGGATGAAACTTTAAACATCCTAATCGATGCATGTGCAATTGCACTAGAGAAGCAGCTACCAGAATTGGTAGCAGATAGAGAAGCATTTGAAGATGCTATCGATGTACCAACAATGAACCGCATACTTGAAGTTTGCGGAGGAATTAAACTTGACGACCCAAACCTACTAGCGGCAGCGGTTCTGGCTGGTCAGAACTAGACTTAGCCGCTTTAGAAGGGGAAGTTTTCTTACTTGGACATTGGAAAAACTACGATGAACTTGAAGAAAATTTATCAATGCCAGAGCTTATAAATACTTTACAGGCTTTAAAGAAAAAAGATTACGAAGATAAAAAGTTCTTTGCATCTTTAAAGGGAGTAGATATAGGTGAATACCAAGAAGATAAAAAGGAGGCTTCTAGTTTTGAAGACATACAGTTGAGAGCAGCAGGTATAAATGCTACTAGCAACGATGTTGTATCGCTACAAGGAAGATTTGCAGCTAGCGCTGGATTCGGAATTGGCGAAGGACTAGGATACTCTAAGGAGTAAATTGAGATAAATGGCTGACGAAACAATCAGTACCCGCATAGTCGCTAATGCCGACTTCTCAGCCCTTATTGCCGATGTGCATAAGGTTACTGCTAGCTTATCTAAATTACAAGAGCAACTAGCTAACTCTAACAAGATGATGGCAAATCAAATTGCTGTCATGAACAGATCTTTTGCGGATACACTAAGAAGTACTGGGCAATTCTCAACACACTTTGTAAGCCTTCAATCAGACGTAGAAAAGTTTGGTAAAAATCTTGATGGCGGAAAGCTAAAGTTAAATCAATACTTTAATGCATTTAGAGAACACGCTAGAACATCTGGCGGTCTTATAAGAGACCTGGCAAAACAGCAAGTAGCTTTACAGAACTCGGTATTACAACCACTAGGCAGAAACGCACAGGGACTAATGCAATTCAATGTGCATGTTCCACGAGGTCTGGATGAAGTAAAGAACAAGACAGCAATGGCAAGACAAGAGCTGCAAATTATGAATAAAGTTATTCAGGATGGTGCTGGACAACTTATTAACTGGGGTAAAAATACTCAGTGGGCAGGTCGTCAGCTAACTGTTGGATTAACTGTTCCGCTTGCAGCATTTGGTGCAGCAGCAGCTAAAGCATTTAGAGAAGCAGATCAAGAACTAGTTCGTTTAACTAAGGTTTATGGCGATGTGGCAGGAACATCTTCCGCAGAGCTAGGTCGAATTAGAGATGATGTATCTGCTACTGCAAAAGAAATTTCTGCAGCCATGGGTGTTTCATTTAAAGAAACTATTGGTTTAGCAGCAGATATTGCAGCAACTGGTAAAACTGGAGATGAGCTATTAGGATCTATTAAGGAAACAACAAGACTGGCAGTTCTTGGTGAAGTAGATCGTCAAGAGGCTATGAAAGCGACTCTTGCAGTTCAGTCAGCGTTTAAGCAAAATACAGATCAACTTTCAGAATCTATTAACTTCCTTAACGCAGTTGAAAACCAAACATCAACTACTCTTAATGACTTAGTAGAAGCAATTCCGAAGGCTGGTCCAGTAATTCAAGGACTGGGCGGAAGCGTACAAGACCTAGCATTATATCTAACTGCTATGCGTGAAGGCGGTATTAATGCATCTGAAGGTGCAAACGCATTAAAGTCAGCACTCGCTTCTTTGATTAACCCAACAGATGTTGCTGTAGGAAAGTTTCAAGCTTTAGGTATAGATCTTTTAGGAATTGTTAATAATAACGCTGGTAATTTAACTGGTACATTAATGTCATTGCAAGGAGCTTTAGATAATCTAGATCCTCTTCAAAAGCAGCAGGCAATCGAGCAGTTATTTGGTAAGTTCCAGTTCTCAAGACTTAACGCTTTGTTTGAAAATTTAGGTAGAGAAGGAAGCCAGACCCTACAAGTATTAGATCTTATGAAGGCTTCCACTGCAGACCTAGCATCGGTGGCAGATCGAGAATTAGCAGCTGTAACTGAATCTGCTTCTGGTAAGTATCGTAGAGCAATGGAAAGCCTTAAAGCTTCTCTAGCAGAAGTAGGAGAGCAATTCTTAACTATTAACACAGTCCTTATTCAGGTAATTGATAAAGTTGTTCAATTTGCCAATAACCTTCCAGGTCCAGTAAAGCAGATACTTGCGTTAGCTGGTGGAGTAACAGCAATTATTGGTCCAGTAATTATGTTAACTGGTGTGCTTGCAAACTTCTTTGGCTACCTATTAAAGGGAGCCTTCCACATGAAGGCATTCTTAAAGGGTGGAGAAGGATGGAAGTATCTAACTCCAGAAATGTTGGCAGCAGAAAAAGCTGGTAGATTAGTTGAACAATCATTTTATGATGATGCTAAGGCGGCAGCTGTATTACAGCAGGCATTAAGAAATCTTCTAGACGAGTTTGCTATATTAGAGCAAAAAGCAAAATCAGGAGCAATGTCAGTAAATCCAGCAGTGTCGACACTTGCTGGCAATTTAGTTGTAGGTGCAGGCGGACAAAGAGTAGTTAATCCACAACATCCACTAGTTGGTCCTATGGGAAGTAGAGCAAGCTCTCATATGGTTCCAAGAGCTGGAATGACAGAGCAAGAAAGACTTGCCCAGACAATGTTTGGAATGGTTCCAGGTTCTGGAAAGGTTAACCAAAAGATAGGCCAGAACCCACAAATTTATATGAACGAAGTTCTTCCAAATGTTCCTGGTTTAACAACAGTTGGTGGAGTTTCTACTGGTGTAGTGGCTGGAGAAGCTGCAAGATGGCATGCAATGATGGCAACACTTGCAATGCAGTCAAAGGCAGAGATAGAAGCTTTAAAGAAGCAGATCGTTGCTACTGGAGTTGTAAGTAAAGACTTTATGATGCAATTTGATGATATTCTGCCAGTCGTTTCTAAACTTACAGATAATGCTGCAAGAGAATCTGCAATGATCGTTGCAGAATTACGTGCAGGCAAACTAACTGTAGAATCAGCTAAAGCAAAAATAATTGCTCTTAACTTAGAGACAGAAAGAATGATTGCCTCAGCAGTTGGAACTCAGGCGGCAGCAATGGGTAGAACAATTAACCCAACAATGGTTCCTACGTTAAATCAGCCAGTTGTTGATCCAACTGGAAGATCAAATATGAGAGAGCTATTTAAAAAGGGAAGAACAAGAGACTTTATTAATAAGATAGCAGGAGCCCTTGGTGTAAGAACATCTGGCGCAGGCTACAATATTGAAACAACAGTTCCACGTAAGATGAATATGGGTGGATATGTTTATACAATGAATGATGGAAGTATTGTTCCTGGTCCAAATGTAAATGCTGATGTTGTTCCAGCAATGCTTACACCAGGAGAATTTGTTGTAAATAGAGAAGCTACTCAAGCAAATCTTCCACTTTTAACAGCAATAAACGGCGGCGCAGGCATGGGCGGACCAGGGTACAGACTTGGTGGACGCATAAATCCTATGAGCAATTCACAAATATCAACATTAATGAATTTACCAGCAGAATTTTTAAGAAGAGCAACCCTTGTAAGCGGAGTAAGAAGACCAGCACGTCCTGGAATAAGACCTTCTAGTAGAGTTGCTGTTGAAGCTGATGCAATTAATTATGATCAGATGCAAGGTAGAGCGGGTAGAAATGCTTTCTGGAATGATGAGATAACTTCTCTAGGAAGACCAGCATCAGATGAAGTTGTTGGTCATATTTATTCAAATGCTTTCTATCGTAGATTTGGTCAGCCTAGCGGAGGTTCTTCTCCAAGACTTCCTGGCTCAACTATTTCTTCAATGACTGGAGTTAGAATAACTTCTAGCAGTGGATACTCTGGTTCATATGATATTTTGCCAAATAATATGATGACAATTCCAAAACCTTTTAACACAGCTATTTCTACATCTGGAGCAACAAAGTCTCAATGGTTTACAAATCCAAGACGACCAGAGCATATGCTATCTTTAATTCAATTTTTAAGATCTCAAGGTATAGGTCCACGCCAGTCCATCGACATTGCAAAAAGTGTTCTAAATAGAATTAATCAAAATATAGAAAGACTTCCAAGCAATGCAGTTATAACAGAAAGAATGTTTGGAAATATTGTAACAAATAGCACTAGAAAAGAAATGATGCGTCTCAAGGGTATTGGAGAACTCAATCAAAGACAAAATGCTATGGCATCTCCTCTTCCTTCAGGAACATTTACCCCTGGTGCATATATGGGTTACAATAGAAGAAATGCTGGCGGAATGATTAGAAGATATAACCGTGGCGGAATGGTTCCATCTCAAAATGGACAAAAGTATAACCGTGGTGGAATGGTAAGCGGAATGCTTGGAGCTGCTGCAATTTATGGTGGCGGTCAGATGATAGGTAATCAAGTAGGTGGTGGATTAGGTTCAGCAATATCTATGGGCTCTGGTATCCTTAGCTCTTTAGTAGGATTTGGCGGATTTGGCGGAAGAGGCAGAGAAGGATCTGATGCAAGCTTCTTTGGAAGACAAATGGCTAAAGTTCCAGCACAATTAAAAACACCTATTGGCCCATTAAATAATTTAGCTGCAGCATCATCTAGAGTTGCAGGCAATCTATCTGGAATTGCTAGAGTATTTGGTCCAGTAATAAAAGGATTTGCAACACTATTAAGATTTACTAGCCCTCTAGGAATAGCTATTACTGGTTTAACTGCTGGCATTGGTCTATTTGTAAAGATGCAAAGAGAAAAGGCAAAAGCATTAGAAACAGGAAGATTAGCATTTGGATTAGATGCAGCGGCGGCTGAAAAGGCAGGATTTAAATATACAGATTATAATGCTAAAATAAAAGATGCTATTGAAGATGCTAAAGCATTAAGAGAAAGAAATATGATGCTTTATGAAAGCATGACTAAGGCTAATGTACCATTGAACTTAACAATTGAACAATACAAAAAGCTTAAAGAGCAAGTTAAATCAACAATGGGAAGCTATATAGATCTATTCAGTCAAACAGACAGAAAAGATGTTGGCACGGTAGCTGTTCAATTAAAGGCACAATTTATGGCAGCTGGAGATTCTGCAGAAACTGCTACAGCTAAAATATTTACAATGATTAAGCAGTCTGAAAACGCTAACATGGCTGCACAAGCAATTAGCTCTAATGCATTCCAAAGCATTCAGAATATGGAGCAGGCATCAGCTCAAACAGTAAAGACATTCGAAGCTGCAATGAAAACTGGAGATGCAGAGTCTCAGGCCAGAGCATTACATAGTACATTTATGGCTATGGATGCTACACTAGAAGAAACTATTTCAAAGCAGAAAGAATTGGGTGCTGCAGGAAAAGCTAATGCTGAACAGGTTGGTACCGCAATAGAGCAGAAGCTAGATAAGATAAACGAATCTTTTGGAAAGCAAGCAAATCTATCAAAAGATGTTATTAATGAGATAGGTAAAACAGATCCTTTGCTAGCTGAAATGCTAAATAACACAGATACTTTATCTAGTGCATGGGCAAAGTACAGACTAGTTCTTCAGGGAGTTATCCTTGATTTTGAAAGTATGTCTGGCGAGGCAGCAATAGCTGCACTATCTTTAAATGAAATAGTAAAGGCTCAAGTTCAACTTAATCCTGCAGTAGCCGCTGCAAATAAGAGCTACAAGGGAATGACAGATAGGATTAAAGAACTTGAAAAGGCTCAAAGAGGTCAATCTGTAAAAGCTCAATACAATGCTAAAGAAGAGTCTGCTAGATTACAGAAACAAATTGCAGAAATTAAAAAAGCTGCTCAAGAAAAAATTGAAGGAATTCGTAAAGCAACTGAAGCAGAAAATACTCAGCTAGAAATTCAGAAGGCTCAGCTAAGAGCTCAGCAAGCATTAATTCAAGGCAACATGTCTGGATATGCTGAAGAGCAAATGACTATTGAGCAGTTGATGAATGAGTCTAATCGTAAGGCTGCAGAAGAAGCAATTATAGCAAAAGCAGAAATTGATATTAAGCCTTTACAAGATGCACTAGATAGAATATCAAATAAGAATGATGAGGCAGCAAAGAAGGCGGCCCTTGCTGGAGAAAGCTTATCTGCATTAAGAACAAAGGCAGATACTTATAATACTAAGCTTCAAGAATATACTCAAAATCTAAATACAACAATGTTTAAGTATTTAACAGATGTTAACTTTAAAAATACTAAAGAATATCAAGCAGCTCTTACTGCTCTTGACGATCTTGGTAAAAAGCTAGGAATTAAAACTCCAGCAAAGGATGTTGTATCAGAGCTTACTACTGCTTTAAAAAATGGAATTAACGCTCAAGATGTTACAATCTATACCGATAAAATTAATCAAGGTAAATTAAGAGATTATACAGCTAATCCTGCAGGAATGTCAGCAGCACTTGTAAAGGGTGGGGCAAGTGGAGATGTTACTAAGGCATACTCTGGCGGAATGCTAACAGAAGATGCAAAGAAAGCAATTATGAAGGCAGAAGGCTTAGAGCCTGGAGATGAGTTTATAGATACTTATGGAAGAAAGTATAAAGTAGAAAGTAAATTCGGACCAGGACACCGTGCTGTTGCTCAAAAATTTGAAGGAGTTATACCTTCAGAAATGTCAGCAAGAAGATTTATGGGCGGAAGAGTTGTTCCAGGAATTCCTTACACATTAAATGATGGCGGTAAGATGGAGGGAATTAAGTTTGATACTGCTGGAACAGTATATCCAAATATTAATACAATGCCTAGATTTGATATTCCTAGCGGAACCAAGTATAATGGAATGAGCATGTCCAGCAAGTCTAATGTTAATAATATATACAATATTGACATTGATCTTAATGGAACAACTGTAACCGCAGATGATGTTCTAAATAGCTTCAAGAGAGAGCTGGCATTGGTTAATGCAAAAGAAGGAATTAGTAGAAGGATTGGTGCTTAATAATGTCTATGTATCTACCTAGAGGCTCGGTATTAAATATAGAAGCAAAAGACTTACTTGCAACCCCTGAAGGAACTACTAAGGTCTGGAATAAAATAACTGAGCATAACAGGTCTGACATTAGCATATCAATAGAAAGAATTGAAAAGGTCGTTAGAACATCTAACGGAACTTTAAGAAAAAATCACATTGCCGATAAAAGAAGATTTTCTATGTCTTGGAACATGCTTCCATCTTATAGATCATTAACAGTCGATGGTGGGTGGGGCGCTGAAGATTTAAGATCTTTCTACCTAAGCGATGATGGCAAAAAAGAATTTAATATTAGAATTAACTTAGCAAAAGGCGGAGCAGATACATCTTCATCTGGTGCTGCGTATACGCCTACTATGGCAACAACATCGTCAGAACTATACACGGTGGTATTTGGAGGCTGTAATTTTTCAGTTGTAAAACGTGGTCTACAGCCACACTGGAATGTTTCTATTGAACTGGAAGAGGTATAATGATTTCGTCTCCTACAGTTAAAACACTACTAGAAGAAAATACTACAATCCAAACTAACGTAGGATGTACTATTGAATATAACATGAATTCGATGGTAGACAATATCACAGTAGTTGGTTCAGATTACGTTAGAGCAGATGGCGCTAAGCCCTATCAAAAACTATTTCCTGCATCTTCTGTAATTAAACCTTTTAGGCCATTGGGGGCGGGTATAAAATATGGCATCTTTGGAGACGTAGCTCTTAATACTTGGAAAGATCCTAAGAAGGTTGAGTATCCTTTAAATTTTAGAACCTACTATCCTGGATTAGATACATACTATAAGTATTGGGTATCTCAAAAAGGCACTGGGGCAGATATAACAATTACATATAATGGGCAAACAATATTAACAAATAAGATAGTTGTTAGATTTGAAATATCTCATTCTATTCCAGGAACATGGACTGTCTCTAAAGAGGGAGGCACAGTATTAGCAACTGGAACAAGTTCTGCAATCAAGCCATTTACAACTAGCGGATCAAAGAACTTTGATGCTGGAACACTAACACTGTATTATAATGGAACCGCATGGGTAACCACAGAGCCTGCAACAATTGCAGCACCAGTATCTATAACATCTTTAAAACTAGTAACGGCTGGAGTTACTAATGCCCACGTTGGAGTCATTGAGCTTTCTCCTAGATGGGTAGCAGACCTAACAGATCATGTTGTCGGACTTTCTATATCTCAAGAATCATCTACAAGCGCAGACGATATTTTGCCAGTTGGCAAAGTATCTGCTAACTCAATATCTATGGATTTAGTTTCATATGAAGCTACTAGAAAAATTATTACATACGAAAAGGGAACAGCATTTAGCGCTTCTAGCCTGTATATGTATAAGTCTGCAGAAATAAAACCTTACGTTAAAGTATATTATTCAGGTGCTCCGTTTACAGATTCAAAAGGACAACATGAAAGAGTAAAACAAGGAACATTTTATATTGATAACTGGAGCACATCAGAGTTCGGAGATATTTCTTTAGATGCTCTTGATGGAGCAAAGTTTTTACAAGATATCTCCTGCCCTGGCATGGTTTCTAAAGACTCCACTTCAGTAGGAATTATTAGAAGACTTTTAGATAATGTTGGATTCACAAACTACAACATAAACTATAAGACAGACATTACTGGTAAAATAACAGATACTTCAATCTTAAGTCCATTCTATTGGTGGACAGATGATGGAGAGAGCGTATGGAATGCTATTCAGGAATTGTGTAGAGATTCTCAAATGGTTGCTACATTTGACGAAAATAATATTTTACAGTTCTATACAAGAGATTATCTATTTTCTCAAACAACAGCTCATTGGAATTTTAAATATTCAAAGGATGGCAGTGTACTGCCAAACATTGTTTCTTTTCAGAAAAAAGATTTACCAGCAGTCAATCAAGTAAAGGTTTTGTGGAGCCCAGTAACAGCTAGTCAGCTTATAGGAGACGGTCAGCCATTATGGAAGTCTGGAAACGCATATCTAGGAGCTTATTCTTTAGCAACAGATATTCCTAGCAGTGCAAGTGGAGGCGGGTCTGGTACGGAGATTAGTTTGGTGCCAATAACAGTTAATCAAGATGTTCAACAAATTATATACAACTATGCTGGATATTTAGTTATAGACTCTGAAATTATAGAATATGATGCAATTGAATATCAGTATATAAATCAACAATTATCTAGAACAAAAATTTGGGTTACTCAAGTATCTGATTTACAAAAGATAGCTAATGACATAACTACTACCTTAGCAGCCAACCAAGCAATCGGACAGACTGGAAAAATTAGAGTAAAGTCTAGAGGTGCATTTGGCACAAGCGCTGTAGCTCATGCAAAAACTGGATCAGTCACAGGTTGGAGTGGATTTGATAATACTTTTAGAGCTAGCTCAGAAAATCTTCAGGGAACAAGTGTTGCTTCAGATATTTCTCAAGTTACTGCAACGGTCCCAGATATAAATACTACTCCTCCAGAAGCAGAAGAAACAAAATCTTCTCCAGTTAAATTAGTTCAAAAGTCTTTATTTCAAATAACATCCAGCGGTTCATCTGACAAGCAAAACAAATATTCTGTTTCTGTAAAAGACATGGCAATAGACGATTCTGGCAAATACTATAACTTTGGAACGGGATTATTTTTTAAGGGAACAAAAAATGATACTAAAGGTTCTGGCGGCATAGGATTCTTTACAAGCTCAAATGGTTTAGATGGATATTATGTTAAATTAGAAACAACAAGCAATCTTCCAGAAAGCGGATCTGATAGACCACTGTCAATTTTTAAAGTAAAAAATGGAGTAATTACCCCATTACAAGATAGTCAGGAAAAAGGAAGTAATAAGTCTTTGGCATATCTAGCACAGGGAGTATCATATAAAGTAGATATTCGTGTTAAAATTGAAAACTCTGTTGTTGCCATAGATGTTTTTATTAATAATTTTAAAGTAACAGCAGTTGATTCGTCAAATATAGTTTCTCCAACAAGTAACATTGCTCTATTTTCAAATGCTAATTCTACATTCTTTGACTATGTATATTCTATTCCATTGAATGAAACTCAATATAAAGATGGAATAATTGGAAGCCAGTACTCTGGAAGATTTGGATCAACAACTTTAGATTTCTTATATGGAGACAAACTATCCAGTGGGTTTGAAAATAGCGGAATATCTGGAGGAGCTGTAGACGAATTTGGAACAGTGGCTAGAGAGTTGTTAAAGGTAAATATTAAATATGACTCTAGGCCAGCATTTCCGATTATCACTAGCCTAGGTTTAAATCAGTTTGTAGAGCTTTTAGGGTACAGGCTAAATTCGTTTGGCGCTGAAGTTTATGTTTTAAATAATGCTGGAACCTTTGTTCCTCTAGACGACTCTAGGTTTGCCTCATTTAGTATTATTGGAAATACTTTAGTTCAGTCTGGTCAAAATGAGTATCTAGATAAAACAATAAATGAATTTACAGTTCCAGAACAGGTAACCTTTGAGTCAGTCTGGATTCAAAAAGAGTCTGACGCCAAGAGCCTATCTGATTGGATTAAGGGGCAGTGGTCAAAAAAGCAGTCTGTTTGTGAACTAGAAGTTTTCTCAAACCCATTGATTTCTGTAGGAGATATTGTTACAATAAACTATCCAGCCAATGGACTGAATGGTACACAAAAATTTATAGTAACAAACATTAATAATTCATTCGATGGGGGGCTTAGTACCAGAATAACAACTAGATCTATTTATAGTTCATAAATGGTATAATAAAAAAATGGTATCATCAGAGTCAAATAAGAAAAAGCCTTCAGTAAGTGGACAGCCCAATACCGCTGCCCTTGTGACTGTAGTAGGGTCAGACCTTGACTTTTATACTAATTCAAATTATTTGGCATACGAATTACCTCAATATGCAGCTGCTTTAAATCAGGGTAAATTGGGTAATGACAATCTAGACGAGGATCCGTTCGAAGAAGACCCAGAAGAAGAAAGCGGAGAAGGCGGAGAAACTGGTGAAGAGCAAGAAGGCGAAAGCAAGCTTAGACCAAGCCTGTCAGATGTTGAGATAGTATCAAATGAAGTAGTTCTTGATGCAGCCAATATCCCAAGTGCAAAAGTAGTCTTTAAGGTTAAGAATAGCAGTGGAGTAGAATTAAGGTCAATATTTGTTAGAGTGGAGAAAAAATGATAACTAAATTTGGTAAAAGGTTTTTAACAAGCTATCTATCTGGAAATGATTCTTTTATGTCAAAGGAACTAGCTCTCGGAATTGGGTCAACTACCCCAAATGCAAAAGGTAATGACACTAAGTTAGACTTCGAGTTCTATCGCTTGCCAGTAGAATTATCAAGTTTTAATATTGTAGAAACAGGTGTCGATGGAGACGGAGATCCAATATATAGTTATTCTGTTACTTATAAATCAACAATTCCACAAGACATATCTGGAGTAGTCTCTGAAATAGGTCTATATCCTGGAGATAGACAATCATTTAATAACTTCGATAGTAAGTTTATTACATCATTTACAAATGAGTTTAATTGGTTTGATGGATCTAATAATCCTACCTCACAAGGAAATACTTTAGATTCTAATGGAAACTATACATTTTTATCAAAGGTAAGCGACAGCATGATAAAGGTTGATGTTACTTCTGGTCAGACAAAAGAATATACAAACTCTTTAGTTTCTTATGACATATCTGGTTATAGCATCAATGACACAATCGCTATTGCCTATAAGAAAGCAGATAATAATGTATCTAAGATTAGATTAAAATTCTATAGTTCTGATTTAGCATATTATTATGTAGATTTTACACCAGAGTCTGGCACTGGAGATAAAATACAAACACTTTCTTTAAACAATCTTTTTTCAAACTATACCGCTGCACCTAACTTGCCTGACCCATCTTCAATTATAAAAATTGGCGTAGCAACAACAGCATCTGGCGGAAACACAACAGTTTACTTTGACGCTATTAGAATCAACGATGAAGATACATTTGACCCAGGCTATGGTTTAATTAGCAGATCTGTTCTATCAACACCATTAATCAAGAAACCTGGTAGACCAGTAGATATTGAATATAAGTTACAGCTGGAGTTCTAAATGGTTAAATATTATGGAGACGGTGCTTCAAAAGATTACCCAGATGATTTAAATAAAGACAAAAAGGTAAAGACTGGTCAAGACTACTTTACAATACCCGTCGTAGATTTAAAAATTGGAGAACAGTATTCTTTTAATTTTCAATGGGTATATCCAAATGGCAAGGTCAGCCCTTGGTCAGATGGATTAACTTTAACTACTGCCTCTTATGCTACAAAATTAACTAAGCCAACAATTACAGTAACGCCAGCCTCTTTAGGCTATACAGTTTCTTATACTAAACAAACTGATAAAAATTTTGATAATGCTATTATTGAAGAAGCAGTTTCCACTTCAAGCACTGCACCAACAACTGGGTATCAAGAAGTTGGAGTTACCTCTTCAAACCCAATTACAATAACAGTTGGCAATGTTCTTCAAAGATGGGTTCGTTTAAAGCTTACTGATAAGATTGCAGGAAACACTGCTTACTCAGATCCAGTAGCAGTAACCCCAATAGATCCTGTTGCGGCAGCTTTAGATATAACACCACCAACAGCAGCTTCTGGAATATCTGCAGTTTGGTCTGGAGACAATATTATAATTACAGCAACGGTATCTGCCGATGCTAAAAAGTTTATAGTCAGGCTTACAAATGGTTCTTCTGTTGGATTTTTTACAAAATTTCCTACTGCCGCAGGCACCTCTCAAACAATTTTAATAACTAGTCAAGAGCTTTATAATACATTTGGACAATATTTTACATCATTCTCAGGGCTTTTAATATCAGCTGATTCTTTAGACAATCGTGATTCGGGAGTTGCTTTTACGGTAGCAGAAAAAACAAATGAATTAAATGGCGTTACTCCTACATTTACTGTAACCTCTATTTCAAACGGATACACAGTAGTCTACACTTTGCCAGCAGCAGCATCATACGCAAAGGTGTATGCTAGCTCTACTTCAGGTTTTACTCCAAATGATTCTACTAACTTAGTTTATTCTGGAGCAAGTCCAGGAGTTGTAATAGATACAAACTATTCAATTAAATATGTTAAAATTAAATACTTTAAGCTTGATGGGTCAACATCTTCTATATCTGCAGAACAGTCCGTAACCCCATCAGATCCAGGAATGCTATCATTAATTGATAATGAAGTTAAGATAAGCACAACTGGATCTATTCTTGCAGGAGATTCTGCAACTTCTGGCGGAAGAGGAATATTTAATAAGACTGGTATTTATTTCTATGATACTGGAGGAAATGCCACTTCTCAATTAATGGCAAATGCTTCTAGCGGAAGCCCTACATTTATTACAACAAGCGCAAAAATTGCAGACTGGATTATATCTAGCAATAAAATAGAAAATACTTTGTATGCTGGAACTACACAATACTCAGGTTTATCTCCTTCTGGAACATACGCATTTTGGGCTGGCTCAACAGTTTCTGGTGGAAACTCAGCAGCCAATTTTTCTGTAACTCCTGCTGGGGCTGTAATTGCTAAAAACATAACTATTACAGGCGGATCTTTAACAGTTGGCGCATCTTCTATTGCAGCCTCTACTGGAAAACTAATTTCTACAGATGCAGAAATTACTGGAAGAATTACAGCAAACTCTGGATCGATTACTGGAAACCTAGATATTGCAGGAACATTTTATATTGGGTCAAGTCCAAGTAGCGGAGACAGAATATTAATTAACTCAGGTGGAATTGCTGCATATGCAAATGGAGTTAGTGATCCTAGATTCGAGCTTGCAAAAGATGGTACTGGAAAAATTGGAGGGTGGACAATAAATGCAACATCATTGTCTTCCCCAGGAATAACATTAAACTCTGGATCACAACAAATAAGTTTTACAAGCGGTTTTCAAATTGATAACGATAATTTTGGATATGTTATACCAGGTTCATCAACAACTACAGAAACATACTACGGATCAGATGTTAATACAGACGGCATAGTCCAAGACTCATTTGTTTCTGGAGCTCCTACAGGAACTTCAGTTATTAGTTCAATTAATATTAAGCCTTCAAGCGGATATAGTGCAACGACTTCACCAGGATTGTTTATGTCAACATCTGGATATTCTACTCTTCAAGCTGGAGGATCATATGTTAGCCTTAGCAGTAGTGGTGTTATTATTAATACAAACACTGCTGGTGGCGTTATACTTAAAGGATTTGCAAGTTCATATCACAGCATGTATAACATTAATAGAGAAGCTGGAGCTATGTTGCAAATTTTTAGTGATGGTAGAATTTCTGCTGGTCGAGCATTTTATAGATCTGGAGCATCAGAATCAAGTATCACAAACATAAACCATGTTCGTTGGCCCTATGTTGGGTTAATTGGTGACGTTATATTTAGTACGGCGGATTAATAATGGCAGGTAAGTCATATATAAAGGTTGGTACCTACGACTGGGACCGAATAAAAAAAATGTATGTCAAGACTGGTGGTCAAACGTGGACAGCCATTAGAAAAGCATATGTAAAAACATCAAGCGGATGGCGTAAAGTATTTGATACTGCTAGCAATAGACCATTTATTAGCGGTAACGATATACCTAAAATAAGACTTAATACCTTTAGAACAGATAGTACATATAATCCTACTGGAACAATAGATGACCCAGTTAACCCAGTAGTTGAAGCTCCTCCAGTTCAACAAATGGGTCCAAGCTATACATCCCCAGTTTTGGGTTGGCCATACGAAAGCCTTGGAAGACATTTATGGGGATATGATGGAACTTGGGTTTCTGGAAACGGAAGCTCAATGACATTTACTTACACATGGTTATATAATCTTTCTGGAAATCAAAACGATAATGAGCCTGAATTAAATGCAACATCTAGTACTGGAAGAACAGATATGCTTACAAACCTGTCTTCTTATTTAGGACAAAACGATGGTGATTACTTCGATAGAAACTTTTTAACATTTAGAGTAAGTGCTACAAATTCTGCTGGTACAGCATCATCTGAAAGTGCTCAAGTATACATAGTAAGAGAAAGACCAACTGGCACTATTACAATGCTTGAAAAAGATATTGCTTTTACAACTACAACAATGTCTGCTAATTTTACATTCAGTAGCAGATGGTATGATAAAACAGACTTATCAGAATCTTATGTCGAATGGTTTGCTGTAGACAATTTAACAGATGCTTTAACAACATCTAATAGGGTGCAGATAGAATATCTAAGCACATTTCCTACAACTGGAACTACAGTAAAAAGTGCTACTACATATCATAATCCAACAATTATAAACAAATATTATATAGTAAGGCTTACTTTAAATAATTCTAATACCCTGCCAGCAAAATATTTAGGTTCTGTTATAAATGTTTCTGGATTTATTCCAAATTCTGCATTTACAGTACAAGATAATAAAAATATTAAAACCAATCAGGCTCAAGATCCTGAACCGTTTAATACAATATCTTTTATTAAAGGATTTCCAAGTTCAAGTTCTCAAGGAGTAGTAAGAAGCACATCTCTTTCATGGAATGCATCAACTAATGCAACTAGATATCAAATTTTGTATGAAGGAAGCAATGATAATGTTTCTTGGACCACAGAACAAACATATTTGGCCTCTCCTTATTCTACTACAACAAGCAATTCTGGATCTTGGGGAAGTCCAAAACCTTCTGGTGGGTACAACTACTATTCTTTTATGAGAGCTAGCATAAGAGCAAGCAATCCAAATTCAAGTGTGTTTGCTTTTTCAGATGGAGGATCTTCAAGTTCTCCTGTTTATATATATGCAACTGGAACAGCACCAACTGCCCCCTCATTTGGAACAATAACAGCAGGGTCTACTACTGCAACAATTCCAGTTTCAATTTCATCATCTACTGGAAGCAATTATTTATATTCAACATTAGAGTATATGGTAAGAAGAAGTACCGAGTCTTATGGTTCTACATGGTCTACAACTACAATATCTGGTAGCTCTGCAACAATTTCTTTAACAAATTTAATTCCTAGTAGCACATATTATGTTAAAGTAAGAGTTAGAAATTATGATGATTTGTATGGAGAAAATGAAACTAACTTTAATACAGGAGTTGCGTTAACTGCAGCTACAAGCACATCTATTGTATCTATGTCACGGCTTAACGATACTACTGTTAGGGCATATATTGGTTCATCTGGTGCTAGTGGACCATACTACCAACTATTTTGGACAACCGCCTCATCTGCGCCAGACCCAGAAAATAGATACGATGCCGCAAGCACTACCAGCACCGTAACTGAAGATTATGGTTTTAGTGCTGGGTATACATATT
>Ga0209358_10001250_pt1 | contig 20595 bp, 17 predicted proteins | sample LauGreFa1BDMLBSN_2_FD_187574 | JGI IMG/M metagenome (GOLD analysis project Ga0209358, IMG submission 187574) | Freshwater lake microbial communities from Lake Michigan, USA - Fa13.BD.MLB.SN (SPAdes) (version 2) | ecosystem: Environmental > Aquatic > Freshwater > Lake | place: Lake Michigan, USA...
CATAGGCGCGCGCGCCGGCTTTGGTGATTTGCTGATTGGCGCAGGCGCGCTGATGTGCGAGGCCAATGGCTTTGACCCTGGCCAGGAAAGCCATTTACGCGAACAAATGGTGGAGCTCATCACCATCACCGAAGGTTTTTACGCCTGCGGTGTGGCAGCTAGCGTGTATGGAAAAGAAGATCCCTACAGCCATAGCTTTGTACCCGACGCCGTGTTTTCCAATATCGGCAAATTGCTACTGGCCACCAAAATTTATGACATGCACCGCATCGCGCACTACGTCAGCGGCGGCCTGATCGTCACCCTGCCCGGCCCAGACGAAGACCACAACCCCGAAACCGGCGCCAAGCTCAGCGAGGTGCTGCGCGCCAACCCGGACGTACCTTACGAGCAACGCATTCAAACCGCGCGCTTTATTGAAGATCTAACCGCCGGTTACCAAGGCGGCTGGTATTCGGTCATCAGCCTGCACGGCGGTGGCTCGCCAGCGGCGATGAAGCAAGAGATTTACCGCAACTATCCCGTAGGCTCCAAAGTAGAGCTGGTGGAGCGCCTGCTTGAACGTGGTATAGCGGCTGATGGCTCAGCCGCCCCCGCACCACACGACCCCGAGCGCGCCATTACCCAAAACCGCCAACCGGGTAAATGCTGCGACACCGGCTGCACCGTGCCGGGCACGCCCATGATGGTGGATTTGCCCACGGTGGAGGCGACACTACCTTCAAAGCGTTTGAGCCCCAAGCCTTGAAGCTTGAGTCCCAGACTCTGTGCGCTAGACGTCTTTTGCGGCCTTACGCTTGGTCTTTTCCTTGGCTTTTTCCTTCGACTTGGGGTTGTCTTTCTTCGGGGACTTCGCCGCCCGTTTTCCACTCACATCGCGCGACCAGACAGACCGGGCGTCTGGCGTGGGCGGGTCCATGAACGCATCGCCGAAATTGCCCGGACCCGGTTCGGGCAAGGAGCGCCCGCTATCGCGCCATTCCACCGCTGCCGGAAAACCATAGGTTTGCGCATAGCGCTTAAACCACAAGCCCTCGGGTGAATGGCGGGTGATGCCGTCAAACACATTGGCAAACATTTGCGTCTGCTCCAGTCCCATAGCGTCAATGGCCTGGTTGATCACCAACTTGTTCATCATCAATTGGTTTTTCGGCACCCCGGCCATGCGCTCTGCCAGCTGCTGCACCACGGCATCTAGTTTGGCAAGCGGCGCTACCTCGGTGGCCAAGCCCCATTCAAAAGCCTGCTTGCCGTCGATCAAATCTCCAGTCAACATCATGCGCTTGGCGCGCATCGCGCCCAGGCGATAGACCCACATCGCCGGGCTGGGGCATCCCCACACGCGCACCGGCATATAGCCAATGCGCGCCTTGTCTTCCATCACAATAAAGTCGCAGCAACTGGCAATGTCGCTGCCGCCCGCCGCCGCATAGCCGTGGACGCGCGCTATGGTGGGCTTATAGGAACGCCACAAACTCATAAAGTCTTCGGTATTGCGCTTCATGAATTTGTAGTCGATCATCGGGTCCCAGGGCATGGGCTGGGTGATCACGTTGGTGGGGTCGCCCTCGGCATAGTGCTTAAGGTCGTAACCGGCGCAAAACGCATCGCCTGCGCCGCGCAACACAATCACATGCACCCGGTCATCGGCATTGGCCAGTTCCACCGCCTGGCGGATTTCGCCAGGCATCTCGTCGTTGATCGCGTTCAGGCGCTCAGGCCGATTGAGGGTGATGGTGGCTATACGCCCTTGCACCGCAATGTGTAGCGTGGAAAAGACGCGGTCTGCATGAACGCTGGCCATGCGTTTGCCCAGGGCCGCAGCGGGTTTGGTCGGTTTTTTAGAGGAAGCAGCAGGTAGTTTTTTTGCTGCCTTCTTGGCCGCCGGTACTGACTTTTTGTCGGTAGATTTACTTGCCATGCTAAGTGCTCCTTTGCTACATCAAATAGAAGAAAAATCGCCATGGCGGCCCAGGCCGTCCTTGAAGCGTCCGGCACCGCCCACGCCTTCTTGCACTAGGCATTCCAGGCCGTTGTACCACTCCTTGCGCATGGCATCGCGCACGGTTTGCCCATGTTGCATATAGATGGAACGCCTGTCTGCGCGCACGCAGGCTTGCGGGAAGCGGGCAATTTCAGCGGCGAGTTTTTCGGCCTCCACACGGGCTTGTCCGTGCGCCACCAGGCGCTCGCACGCGCCTATGGCCAAGGCCTCGGTAGCGGGCACTTTGCGTCCGGTCAGCGTAATTTCTATGGCCCGGCCCATGCCCACCAATCGCGGCAAGCGCACCGTGCCGCCATCGAGCAGGGGAATGCCCCAACGGCGGCAATACACGCCAAAGTACGCATCCTCGGCCATCACGCGCATGTCGCACCACAGGGCGAGTTCAAAGCCGCCGGCCACCGCAGGGCCTTCCACCGCCGCGATCACGGGCTTGGACAAATCTAAACGCGTGGGTCCCAAAGGGCCGCGCGGCACATGGCGCGTCGGGTCGGTGGGGTAATCAATGTCGGTAAGCGGGCGCTCCGAATCGGTCAGAGTGCTGGCGTACTTCAAATCCCAACCGGCGCAAAAGGCACCGCCCTCGCCCCACAAGACGGCGACGCTGGCGCTAGCGTCTTGGTCAAACTCCTCAAACGCAGCGACCAGCGCGTCGGCACTGTCCGGGTCCATGGCGTTGCGCGCTTCCTCGAAGCGGCTATGGATGATGGTCCATACCGATGCATTTTTTTCAATTCGTACCATGTCAAAAGGCTCCTAGTGTTTGGTATTCATTTTTTTCGCATAGCGCTTTGCGGCGCAGGCGCGGCGCCCATGGACGCGCCATATGCGCCACCTATGCTAGTGCATAAAAGTAGGCGTGAAATGCCATAACACCGAGATCCAGGCAAGCCCTAAGGCTTGGGATTATTGGCCTGGATGCAGCGGGCAATGTCGCAGGCGGTGGGCAGCGTGGCGCGGTACTCAAAACCGGGGCGTGGCAGGCTACCGTCGCGCGTAACGCAGCGCTCGCCCTTGCCGTTGTCGTAGTAGGACGTGACATCGATGCAGCGCCGCGAATGCGCCATCAGGCCGAAGTGGTGCCCCATTTCATGCGAGATCACCATTTGCAAGGTCTCGCGTGCGTCGTGTGCCGGGTTGCGGGCATTGAGCAAGCGAAACATCGCCGGGCTCATGGCCAAGAGGCCCCGTCCAAGGTCTGCCTGCGCAAAATTGCCACCGCTGTTTTTTTCGCTCCACTGGACGATGACCGCCCCCTCAGGCAAGGCGACATCAGGCTTGAAAAGCTGCACTGCGTTAGGCACGCCACAGGGCGACCAGGCCAGTGCCGACTTTTGCACTGCGGCCAAGACCTGCTCTTGCGAAAACCATTGCGGCGCAGCGCTATGGTCATACACAAACACCAGCGCAGCTTTGCCAGCGGGCCGGTCGCGGCCATCGCCCCAGGTGATGATTTCGCCGGGCAGGCATTGCGCCATTTCCCGATCGCGCACGGTTTGCGCCGCCAGCGTAAGGCTCGCAAGCGCCATCAGCGCAAACCAAGTAGCAAGCACGCTGCGCCGCATTTAAACGCCCGTGCGCATGGGCACCGCAAAACCCCGCTGCACAGCGGGGCGCGCCATCATGGTCTGGTACCAGCGCTGCACCTGCGGAAAATCGGCTAAATCCACCTGGTGGCGCGGATGGCGCCAGACCCAGCCCAGCAAGGCGAAATCGGCTATGGACAATTCCTCAGCGAAAAACCTGCGCCCCTGCAAACGCCGGTCCATCACGCCATACAGGCGGCGGGTCTCGGCCATGTAGCGCGCCAAGCCATAACGCCGGTCAGCCTCCGAGGCCAAGGCAACAAAGTGGTGCACCTGTCCCGGCATGGGGCCAAAGCCGCCCATTTGGAACATTAGCCACTCCATAACCTCCACGCGCGCACGGCCCTCACGCGGCAAAAAAAGCCCGGTTTTTTCAGCCAAGTAAAGCAATATGGCGCCAGACTCAAAAACACTAATGGGCTGCCCGTCGGGTCCGTCCGGGTCTACGATGGCGGGGATTTTGTTATTCGGGCTGATCCGCACAAAGTCCGGCGCAAACTGCTGGCCGGCGCCAATATCGACCACCTGCACCGTATAGGGCAGGCCCATTTCTTCCAGGGCAACGCTGATTTTTCGCCCATTGGGCGTATCAAACGTAAAAAGTTCAATCGTCAATGCGCGCCCCTTGCTTCATAGTGCGGCAGGCGGTGGCTACACGTGCAGCCATTAATCGTCCTCAGCAACCGCAATGCCTGGAAACAATATCTCGGTAAACCCAAATTGCGAGAAATCGGTCATACGCATGGGATAGAGCTTGCCCCATAAATGGTCGCACTCATGCTGCACCACACGCGCATGAAAACCGTCCACCGTGCGGTCTATTGGGTCACCGAAAGCATCCCAACCGGTATACCGGATGCGCGCCCAGCGTGGCACCACGCCGCGCACGCCTGGCACGGACAGGCAACCTTCCCAATCAGATTCCTGGTCCTCGCCTAAAGGCGTGATGGTGGGGTTGACCAGCACGGTGCGCGGCACCAAGGGCCGGTCCGGATAGCGCGGGTTGCGCTGGTCTGAACCAAAAATCACTACTTGCAAATCCACCCCAATTTGCGGCGCAGCCAAACCAGCACCGTTGGCTGCGCGCATGGTGTCGAGCAAGTCGGTCACCAGCAAATGCAATGCATCGCTATCGAATTTCTCTACTTTTTGCGCCACGCGCAGCAAGCGTGGGTCGCCCATTTTTAAAATCTCGCGTACCGCCATCAGAGCACCTCCAGCATCTTGTGCAAAGCGGCCTCGTCGATCACGGGCACGCCCAGTTCCTGCGCTTTGTCCAGCTTGCTACCAGCCTCAGTACCCGCGAGCACATAACTGGTTTTTTTACTCACCGAACCCGCCACTTTGGCGCCAGCGTCTTCGATCAAGGCTTTGGCGGCATCACGGCCCAGCGTGGGCAAGGTGCCAGTGATGACAAAAGTCAAACCGGCGAGGGGTTTGGGCGCGTCCGAGGCCGCTTGTATGTCCGGCCAATGCACGCCGCACGCGCGCAATTGCTCCACCACCTCACGGTTGTGCGCTTGATCAAAAAACGTCCGCAGACTTTGGGCTACGGTGGGGCCGACATCGTTGACTTCCAGCAATTTTTCCAAGGGCGCGTCCATGATCGCTTGCACGTCGCCAAAATGCCGGGCCAGTTCTTTGGCTGTGGCCTCGCCCACATGGCGTATGCCCAGCCCATAGAGAAAGCGCGGCAGCGTGGTGGATTTGGACTTTTCTAAAGCCTCGAGCAAATTGTTGGCAGACTTGTCGGCCATGCGCTCCAAGGCAGCCAGGGCCACAAAACCCAGACGGTAAATATCAGGCAAGGTGCGCACCAGACCGGCTTCCACCAACTGGTCTACCAATTTTTCACCCAAGCCTTCCACCTCGACCGCGCGGCGCTGCACAAAGTGCGAAATCGCCTGCTTGCGCTGCGCGCTGCAAAACAAACCGCCGGTGCAGCGGTAGTCGGCTTCGTCTTCTTCGCGCAAAGCGGCAGAGCCGCAGACCGGACAGCTACGCGGCATGGTGAAGAAGTCGCCGCGTGTGGGCGATTCCAAGCTGGCAGGCAGCACGCTGACTACTTCGGGAATCACATCCCCCGCGCGGCGCACGATGACGTTATCGCCCACGCGCACATCTTTGCGCCGGGCCTCGTCTTCGTTGTGCAGCGTGGCATTGGTGACGGTGACGCCGCCTACGAACACCGGCGCCAGCTTAGCCACTGGCGTGAGCTTGCCAGTGCGACCCACTTGCACATCAATCGCCAGCACCGTGGTCACTTGCTCTTGCGCCGGGTATTTGTGCGCCACCGCCCAACGCGGTTCGCGGCTGACAAAGCCCAGGCGCTGTTGCAAGGCCAGACTATTGACCTTGTAGACCACGCCGTCAATGTCAAAGTGCAGTTGGTCGCGCAGCGCGCCGATACGCTGGTGAAAGTTGAGCAAGCCTTGGGCTCCCAGCGCGTTCGCGGTTTGGGCTGCCACCGGAAAACCCCAGGCCTTAAGCGCCATCAACAAATCCATATGCGTAGCCCAGGCCGGTCCGCCTTGCAAATCGCCCACACCATAAGCAAAAAAACTCAAGGGCCGTTGCGCCGCTATGCCGGGGTCGAGCTGGCGGACCGCACCGGCAGCGGCATTGCGCGGATTGACAAAAGTTTTTTCGCCTTTGTCGCCCTGGGCGATGCGTTGGCGCTGGCGGGTATTGAGGGCCTCAAAATCATCGCGGCGCATATACACCTCGCCACGCACTTCCAGCACCGGTGGCGCATCGTGCAAGCGCAGCGGTATCTGACCAATCGTGCGCGCGTTGTGGGTTACGTCTTCGCCGTATTCCCCATCACCGCGGGTGGCCGCTTGCACCAGCACGCCGTTTTCATAGCGCAAGCTCATGGCCAGACCATCAAACTTCAGCTCAGTGACGTACTCCACCGCAGGCGCACCCTCGGTAAGTTCCAGCTCCTTGCGGATGCGGGTATCGAACGCCTGTGCGCCGGTCGATTCGGTATCGGTCTCGGTGCGAATGCTCAGCATAGGTACCACGTGGCGTACGCTTTCAAATTGCGCCAGCGGCTTGCCCCCTACGCGCTGCGTGGGCGAATCCACGGTACGCAAATGCGGGTGCGCTTCTTCCAGCGCTTTCAAGGCGCGGAACATGCGGTCGTATTCGGCATCTGGCAACTCGGGTGCGTCCAGCACATAGTACAAATGCCCGTGGTGCTGCAATTGCTCGCGCAGATGCGCCATGCGATCAGCGACTTGATCGCCGGCATCCGGATCGTCTGACGGTTCGGGGTTTAGCACCTAGGCCCTACTCTCTCAGTACGAAAGCCTTAGCCCAAGGTCTTCGCAATTAGTTTACTGTCCACCATAGCGTCAGGAAAATAAGCGCCTGGCCAAGGCAGATCCGGCGGCGAAATCACGCTGCTCCAATCGGTCATACAGTCGCTGCAATTCCTGACTAATGGTATCGAGCGCTTGGTAGGGCAGCGCTTGGTCGTTGTCATCGGTCACGATGCCGTCCATGGTCTGCGCCATACCTTGCGCTGCTTGGCACATGCGCTCAAAGGGCACCTCTGCGCGCTCCACTTGCGGTACATCGAGATGCAAAACCAATTCGTAAATAGCCGACTGCGCCGGATCTTCGGCTAGCGCTGCCTGACTGTCAAATGTCAGCGACAACAAGGGCGGCATGCCATCAACCGGCGCGGCCAAGACCATGCGTCCGGGCAATTGCCCCGGGACAAAGCCATATTGCGCCGCCACCTGGCCCACATAGCCAGGACTCCATGCCGCATGGCGGGCACGTAGATTTAAGGCCAATTGCGTATTGTGCTCGCTGGCGAAGTGGTCCAGTTCCCGCGCGCGCGCGACTTCATCGCGCATCTCACGAAATTCCGGCGTGCCATTCACCACATCGGCAAAAGCCTGTGTCTTGACCACAAACTCCGAATATTCAATATCGTTAAGCGCACCGGCCCGGTTGGCGAGTTGAACAGCCGTCTGAAACGCCATATACCGGGCACCGGCGAGCGGGGTTTCCCACTGCTGCGCATCGGCATTAAATCCTTCAATCAAAAAAGGTTTACTACCGACCCGCCAACTACCGGGAAAAGCAGCTACCGCCGCATCACCAGACACCGCTGAGACCATAGGATCTAAATTAATAGCAGCCACTGCATCAATCAAATCATCAATCGCGGGTCTGCGCGGCGCGGCCAATGCCTTATTCAAATTAGCAAAACCCGTATCGTCGAACATGGGTTCGGTGTGGGCGGGTGAGCCTTCAGGCTCAGGCGTTTCCTCCTGGGCTTGGCGCGGGGCATTGGCGCGAGCCGTCCAAAGGCTTTGCAAAAGCAACGCCAGCAAAACCAAAGCGCCCAGCACTGCCAGGCCGATTTGGAAATCGCTCATGCCGCCTCCACCAGCCCCACGGCCGCTTCCATGTCTACCGCCACGATGCGGGACACGCCTTGCTCCTGCATGGTCACACCAATCAGTTGCTCGGCCATTTCCATGGCGATTTTGTTGTGGCTAATGAACAAGAACTGCGTGCCTGCGCTCATGCGCTGCACCAAGCGGGTGTAGCGCTCGGTATTGGCATCATCAAGCGGCGCGTCCACCTCGTCCAGCAAGCAAAAAGGCGCCGGATTGAGCTGGAAGATGGCAAACACGAGCGCAATCGCCGTCAGCGCTTTTTCGCCACCCGAGAGCAAATGGATAGTCTGGTTTTTCTTTCCCGGTGGCTGCGCAATCACCTGCACACCCGAGTCCAAAATTTCATCGCCGGTGATCACCAGTCGCGCATTGCCGCCACCAAACAGCACCGGAAACATTTCGCCGAAATGCCGGTTCACTTCATTAAAGGTTTCGGCCAGCAGTTCACGGGTTTCGCCGTCAATCTTACGGATCGCGTCTTCCAGGGTGCTCATGGCCTCGTTCAAATCCAGGCTTTGGGCATCTAAAAATTCTTTACGCTCACGACTACTAGTGAGTTCATCCAGCGCGGCCAAGTTGACGGCTCCCAGGGCCGCAATCTCGCGGTGCAGGCGGTCTATCTCCGCTTGAAGGGCCGATAGCTTGATGCTGTTACCTTCCAGGCTTTGGGCCAGTGCGTCCAAATCGGCCTGCGCTTCAAACAGCTGATTTTCGTATTGCTCAAACCCAAGACGCGCGGCCTGTTCTTTCAATTGCAAATCGGTAATTCGCTGACGCATGGGGTCCAGTTCGCGCTCCAACTGCAAACGGCGCTCCTCATGGCTGCGCAAGGTGGCGGTCAAATCCTCGTAAGCGCTGCGTTTGGCTGCCAGTGCCTGTTCACGCTCGGATTTCAGCGCCAACACAGTTTGTAAACCGGCCTGCGCTGCAGCGTCCGATAGATCCTGCAATTCGCCCTGCCCGCGCGCCACTTCCTCAGCCACTGCAACCGTCTGCGCGTCAGCGGTTTGCAGTGAGCGCTCAATCTCTTGCTCCCGCGCCTGCAAGCTGCGCTGGTTAAACATCTGCTCTTGCACCTGGCGCTCCAGACTGCGCAACTGTTCGCGGCTTTGGTCTAGCTGCGCTTGCGCTGCCATGGCGCGCTCTTCTAGCTCTGCGTGTTTCTCCTGGCTTTCGCCGAGTTGCAGGTCCAGGGTTTCAAATCGGGTTTCGGCTTCTTGCGAGCGCGCCGCCAGGTCTTCCAGCATGGCATCGACTTCGGCCGCATCGGCCTCAATTTCGTTGCTGCGCTGGCGCGTTTGCTCTGCCAGTTGGCTAAGACGCAAAACCTCCACTTGCAAGCTATGGCTTTGGGTCTGGCTTTCCTGCGCCTGGCGCCGCACGTCCACCAGCTGGGCGGCGCATTGGGCATAAGCGCTTTCGGCCCGGTTGAGCGCGCTGCGCGAAGCCTCGGCCATCATGGCCTGGGCACGTACGTCTTTTTCCAGATTTTGAATTTCTTGTGCCCGTGCCAGCAAGCCCGCTTGCTCGGCGTCGGCCGCATAAAAACTCACGCTGTGTGCGCCCACCGAATGGCCTTGGGGCACGAAAAGGGTTTCGCCCGCTTGCAACTTCTCGCGCTGTGCAAAGGCCTCGTCCATGTTGGAAGCGACGAAGCAGCCACGCAACCATTCCGCCAGCACCGCGGCCAAGCCGGCGTCATGCACTTGCACTTTGTCGGCCAGCACGGCCAAGGTGCTGGCAGTACTGCTGCGTCCCGCTGCCGGGCGCGTGAAGAAAGACAATTTAACGGGTGGCAGGTCCTGAATAAAGGCCTGCACCATCTCCAGCTTGGAGACTTCCAGCGCGCCCAAGCGGTCGCGTAAAGCGGCCTCAACGGCGTTTTCCCAACCGGCCTGCACTTGAATCCGGGTCCACAAACCCTGCAAGTCCACCAGGCCATGCTTGGTGAGCCAAGGCTTAAGCTTTTCATCGGTGCGCAACCGTTCCTGCAAGGCCTTGAGCGCCTCCAGCCTTGCGGATACATCGGCATAGCGCGCCGCATCGGTATTGACTTGCTGCTGCTGGGCGCGACGCGCCTCGTCCAATTCGGGCGCACTTTCTTGCAAGCTTTGCAATCGTTCCAAGGACTCTTGCGCTACTGCGCGGGCTAGCTCCCACTGGGCTTGCAAATCCTGCAAGCGCGCTTCGTCGGTTTGCGTCAGGGCATTGCGATCGGCATTTAATCGCTCGCGCCGGCCACTGAGCTGGCGGCTTTGATCCTGAATATTGCGTTGCTCCGAAGCCAGTACGCTCAAAGACTGCTGCACTTGGGCCACCGCATCGCGCTGCGCTACGGCTGCGGCCTGGGCATTTTGCAAAGCCGTTTCCAGTGCAGGCACATGTTGGGCTTGCTCCTGGGTTTGGGCGTCGAGCAACTCTGCCTGTTCAGCGCCGGTTTCACGCGAAACCAGCAATTGCTCCTGGTCAATCAGCGCCTGCGCGCGGCGCTCAGCCCACTGGGTGCTTTGGGCTTGCAGCATCAGAAGGCGTTGTTCCACGCGCTGACGGCTTTCCACCACGTAGCGAATTTCTGCCTCCAGGCGGCCCACCTCGGCACTGGCTTCATAGAGCAAGCCCTGGCTTTGGTTCACTTCGTCGGCTGCGGCGTAATGCGCCTGGCGCACTTGCTCCAGTTCGGCCTCGATATGGCGCACATCGGCCATGCGCGACTCCAGCGCGTTGACCGCCGCTTGCGCATCGCGCTGCACCTTGGTCTGCTCGGCTTGCGCTTCGGCGCGTCGCAAATACCAAATCTGATGTTGCTTCTGCGTGACATCCATTTGCATGGTCTGGTACTTTTGCGCCACTTCGGCCTGCCGCTCTAGTTTTTCCAAACTGCTATTGAGCTCGCGCAGAATGTCTTCGACCCGGGTCAAATTGGCGCGGGTATCCGCAAGGCGGTTTTCTGTTTCCCGGCGCCGCTCTTTGTATTTAGACACACCAGCCGCTTCCTCCAGGAACAGGCGCAGCTCTTCGGGCTTGGATTCGATGATGCGGCTGATCGTGCCTTGGCCGATGATGGCGTAGGCGCGCGGGCCCAAGCCGGTGCCCAAAAACACGTCCTGCACGTCGCGGCGGCGCACCGCCTGGTTGTTAATGAAATAACTGGAGGTGCCGTCCCGCGTTAAGACCCGGCGCACGGCTATCTCCGTGAATTGGCCCCATTGGCCACCGGCGCGGTGGTCGGAATTGTCAAAGACCAGTTCGACACTGGCCCGACTGGCCGCCTTGCGCGTCGTAGTGCCGTTAAAGATAACATCCTGCATGGACTCGCCGCGCAACTCGCTGGCACGGCTCTCGCCCAAGACCCAGCGCACCGCGTCCATGATGTTGGACTTTCCGCAGCCGTTGGGGCCCACCACCCCGACCAGCTGACCCGGTAGCAGGAAGTTAGTTGGCTCGACGAAGGATTTAAAACCCGACAGCTTGATGGAGTTGAGGCGCACGGATAGGGGCTTATAAGGGCTAAGTGATTGATTTTATTGACATAAGCCAGCCGCAGCGACGCGGCACAGGGGCTTAATGATACCGCGCAAGCAAGCAGCGCTACCCGACCGGACAGTGCGCCCGCAACACGCGCTGCAGGCTCAGCGCTTGTGCTGGAGGTAGGCCCGCGCCTCCGCCTGTAATTGATGCAAGGTCGGCAATAAAGCCCGGGCTTCATCCCGCAATACAGGGCTGTCATGAAGGCGGATTTTTTTCTCCACGCCAGCCAACTGGGCATTGAAAGCCGCGTGACAAAACACCGGAAGAAATCCTTTGAGGGAGTGCAATACACCGGCTGCCGCAAGTAAATCGCCTTGCGCAAGAAGTTGTTCGAGGTTCGCAATATCTTTTTCCAGCGACTGCGCCAACGCGCCGAGCAAGTCGCAAACCGCTTGGGTATCGCCCAAAAACTCCAAGGCACCCTGCGGGTTAAGTACCTGAAAACCACCGGTGTCACCCACGTTCACTTGCATCTAAAAAACCTTAAGTCAAGATCGGGCGAAAGCATTGAGGCGACCGCCCACAACAGAGTCCAACACCCCTATTGAACGATAATACACGGCTATGAATGTGCATTTGTCGCTCCTGCATGCCTACCCGTTTGAGCGGCTACGCCAACTTTTTGGCGACGTAACGCCCGATGTCAATTTCAGTGCCATCAGTCTTGGCATCGGCGAGCCGCGTCACCCGACACCGGATCTGATTAAACAAGCCTACTGCCAGGCTATCGAGGAGGGCGCAGGACTTGCGGCCTATCCCGCCACGGCAGGCGATATAGCGCTGCGCCAAGCGATAGCACAGTGGATGCACAAGCGCTATGGATTGACGGTGCGAGCCTCGGACCAAATTTTGCCTGTCAATGGATCGCGCGAGGCGCTATTTGCGTTCGCCCAAACCATAGTGCAGTCCGAACCAGAACGAGCCAAACCGCTGGTGGTGTGCCCCAATCCGTTTTATCAAATCTACGAAGGCGCAGCCTTTTTGGCTGGCGCCGAGCCGTATTACGTCGCTTCGGTACCGGAGCGCAATTTCGCGCAAGACTGGGCCTCGGTACCCGCCGAAGTCTGGGCACGAACCCAGTTGCTGTTTGTGTGCAGCCCCGGCAACCCGGCCGGTGCGGTGATGCCGCTGCAAGAATGGAAAACATTGTTTGAACTGAGCGACCGCTACGGTTTTGTGATTGCATCAGACGAGTGCTACAGCGAAATCTATTTCCGTGACATACCGCCGTTGGGTGGCCTGGAAGCGGCGGTACAACTGGGCCGCAGCGGTTTCAAAAATTTGGTGGCTTTCACCAGCCTGTCCAAGCGCAGCAATGTGCCGGGCATGCGCAGCGGTTTTTGCGCGGGGGACGCAGCGCTGATGGCCCAGTTTCTGCGCTACCGCACTTACCACGGCAGCGCCATGAGCCCCGTCGTGCAAAGCGCCAGCATCGCGGCTTGGAATGATGAAACCCATGTGCAGGAAAACCGCGCTCTGTACCGAGAAAAATTCCACGCGGTAACGCCGGTGCTGGCCGAGGTGCTGGAGGTGCGGCTGCCCGATGCTGGTTTTTACCTCTGGGCCAAGGTCCAGGGCAGCGACGAGGATTTCGCCCGTGCGCTCTACGCTGCCTACAATGTGACAGTTTTGCCGGGTAGTTACCTGGCGCGCAATGCGCAAGGCCACAACCCCGGTGCGGGCTACATTCGCATGGCGCTGGTCGCGCAAACCGTCGAATGCCTGGAAGCGGCGCACCGTATTGCAGCCTTTGTGCGCGGCACACAAGAAGCCCAAAACTGATTACCTATTGCTCTGAACTGAAAGCCTTTTTATGACACAACAACTTCAAACCATTTTGGATGCCGCATGGGAAGACCGTGCCAACATCTCTTCCACCTCCGCGCCGCAAGAAGTGCGCGATGCGGTGGAACACGTGATCAGCCAACTCAATAATGGCAGCCTGCGCGTCGCCACCCGCCAAAGCGTGGGTCAATGGACTACACACCAGTGGATCAAGAAAGCAGTACTGCTGAGCTTTCGCTTGAAAGACAACAGCGTTATCAAAGCGGGGGATTTGGGCTTTTACGACAAAGTGCAAACTAAGTTTGCACACATGGACGAAGCGGGCATGAAAGCCGCTGGTGTGCGCGTGGTACCACCGGCCGTGGCGCGCCGTGGCAGCTTTATTGGTAGGGGTGCGATTTTGATGCCCTCCTACGTCAACATCGGTGCCTATGTGGACGAAGGCACCATGGTCGATACCTGGGCGACCGTAGGGTCTTGCGCGCAGATCGGCAAAAACGTACACCTGAGCGGCGGCGTTGGGATCGGTGGCGTGCTCGAACCTATGCAAGCGGGGCCTACCATCATCGAGGACAACTGCTTTATCGGCGCCCGCTCCGAAGTGGTCGAAGGCGTGATCGTGGAAGAAAACTCGGTCATCTCCATGGGCGTGTATATCGGCCAAAGCACCAAGATTTACGACCGTGCCACGGGCGAAGTGAGCTATGGCCGCATTCCTTCCGGTTCGGTGGTGGTCTCGGGCAACCTGCCCAGTAGCGACGGCAAGTACAGCTTGTATTGCGCCGTCATCGTCAAGCGCGTGGATGCCCAAACCCGCGCCAAAACCTCGCTCAATGAATTGCTGCGTGACTGATACCCATGGCCAGCGCTGAACCCGTAACTTCTGCGGTCCGCGACGGTATGGAGCGTTTGCTGCGCTTGCTGGTGCAGAAAAACGGCTCGGATCTGTACCTCAGTGCCAATAGCCTGCCGGTCGTGCGCATTTACGGCTTGTGCGTGCCGGCCAGCAGCAAGGCGCTCGGCCCTTCCTATCCGGAGGAGGTATTGGGCTTGCTGATTGGCACGCAGCGAGCGCAAGCGCTGCGGGCGCCCGATAGTCTGCAATGTGTTGCCACGCTTGCCGGGATCGGACAATTTCGTGTCAGCGCCTTTTTTCAGCGCGGTACGCTCGCGCTCGCATTGCGGCCTATCCCCTTACAAGTTCCGCATTTAGAGGAAAGCCGCCTCGCACCTGCGCTGCGCCATGTGGCAATGGCCAAAAGCGGTCTGGTTTTGATAGCAGGCAGCGCAGGCGCCGGCAAAACCAGCACGGCGGCCAGCCTACTGGACTATCGCAACCGGCAAACCTCCGGGCACATCTTGACACTAGAACAGCCCATCGAATACCAGCTGGAGTCTAAAAAATCTGTCGTCAACCAAGTGGCCGTAGGCACGGATACCGCGGACTGGCCAAGCGCTTTTGCAGGCATCGCAAAGCACGCCTGTGACCTGGTATTTATCGGTGAAATCCATGACGCTGAGGGCGCGCGAGCGGCCTTGCAGTGTGCACAGTCAGGCATTGTCTGTGTGGCCATCTTGAATAGTGCAAGCGCAGGACAAGCGCTCAATCGCTTGGTCCAATTTTTCCAGGCGGCAGATCGCCCGGATGCGCAAAACCAATTGAGTCAATGCGTGAACGCGGTCGTCGTGCAAAAGCTCGCGCGGACCAAACAAGGACCGCGTGCCGCGCTTTGCGAGATTTTGGTTAATGCGCGCGCCAGCGCGGACATGATTGCCCGTGGCGCTTTCGGCGAGCTGGACCGTATGGATATTTTCAGGTATCCGGGGAGCCTGTCCTTTGAAGAAGATGCCGCCCGCCTGCAGTCGCAAGGCCTAGCGTTTGAAAACGACGATGGCCCATCGAGCAGTAGCGCGGTCATACCGATGTGGGGTGCGTCTCGCTTTGCTGAGACGCATGAGACAGGCATGGGCGTCCCCAGGTTCTCTGACCGGCTCAGCCAGCCGATTACGCTTGCACTCAAATCCTGATGCCTATTACTACTGACGCGCACGCGACCTTGCGGCTGACCGAGCAATTGCTTAGCATGCCTTCGCCCACGCCATCGGATGGCGCTTGCCAGGCACTTATTGCTGCGCGCCTAGCGCCCTTGGGATTTGTATGCGAAACCATCGAGAGCGGTCCTGCCGATTTTCGCGTCACCAATTTATGGGCCAAGCGCAGTGCCGGCCACGCCCATGTCGGTGCGCCCAAGACCCTGGTCTTTGCCGGTCACACCGACGTCGTACCCACCGGCCCGTTGGCACAATGGGACAGCCCGCCCTTTAGCCCCAGCCACCGGGACGGCAAACTCTATGGCCGCGGTGCCAGCGACATGAAAACGTCGCTTGCTGCATTTGTCGTGGCGATAGAAGAGTTTGTTGGGCAACAACCGGACTGTGCCTTGAACATTGCCTTGCTCCTGACCAGTGATGAGGAAGGCCCGGCGGTCGATGGCACCGTGGTGGTGTGTGAGATTCTCAAAGCGCGCGGCGAGGTGCTTGACTATTGCATCGTGGGCGAGCCCACTTCGGTGGAGCGCACAGGCGACATGATTAAAAACGGCCGCCGCGGCACCATGAGCGGCAAGCTGACGGTGCATGGCGTGCAAGGCCATATCGCCTATCCGCAACTGGCCGACAACCCCATCCATCGCCTGGCACCGGCGCTGGCCGAATTGGTGGCAATGCGCTGGGACGAAGGCAATGCCTTTTTCCAGCCGACGAGCTGGCAGGTAAGCAATATCCATGGCGGCACGGGTGCCAGCAATGTGATTCCCGGCCAGGTGGTGGTGGATTTCAACTTCCGCTTCTGTACCGAGTCCACACCCGAATCTTTGCAACAACGCGTAAGCACCGTGCTCAATCGCCACGGCCTGCAGTACGACGTGGTCTGGACGATTGGTGGCCTACCCTTTCTGACCACGCCGGGCGCTTTGGTGGAAGCCGTGACGCAAGCGATCCACATTGAGACCGGTATCAACACGCAGTTGTCGACAACCGGCGGCACCAGCGACGGGCGCTTTATTGCGCAAATCTGTCCCCAAGTGATTGAACTCGGCCCGCCCAATGCCACCATCCACAAAATCAATGAGCATGTGGCAGTGGCCGACATCGAGCCGCTCAAGAATATTTACCGGCGGGTACTGGAGCGCCTGCATGCGCTGGCGCTGGCATGACGCTGCGCGAACTGGTCGAACAATCCGCCCGTCAACTTGAAGCCGCCCAGGTCGCTTTCGGCCACGGCACGGACAACGCATTGGACGAAGCGGCTTGGTTGGTCTTGTGGCAGCTGGGCTTGCCGCTCGAGACTGCGCTCGATGGCCCTGATGCCCCCGCTCAGTTGACGCTAGCGCAGCAAAGCGCCTGCACCGCCCTCATCGCCGAGCGTGTCGCCACGCGCAAACCCGCCGCCTACCTGACGCAGCAAGCTTGGTTGCAAGGCTACGCTTTTTATGTGGACGAGCGCGTTATCGTGCCGCGCTCGCTGATCGCAGAGTTGCTGGTCGATGGTGGCATCGACTATTTTCTGCACGAAGGCACACGCCGGGTGCTGGACCTGTGTACCGGCAACGGCAGCCTGGCCATCATCGCCGCCCATGTGTACCCTGACACCGTGGTCTGCGCCACCGACCTGTCGCAAGACGCGTTGGACGTGGCGGCGATCAATGTCCGACATCACCAGTTGCAAGAGCGCATCCAGTTACTGGCCTCGGACGGCCTGCAATCGCCTGCCCTACAAGCGCAGGGGCCTTATGACCTGATACTGTGCAACCCGCCCTATGTCAATGCCCAGAGCATGGCCACGCTGCCACCCGAGTTTCGTGCTGAACCGGCGCTGGCACTGGACGGCAATGCCGACGGCGGGCGCGATGGCATGGACTTTGTGCGCCGCCTGCTGCGCGATGCGCCGCAGCACCTCCATCCCCAAGGCGTGCTCGTGCTGGAAATCGGCCACGAGCGCGTATTTTTTGAAGCCGCCTTTCCCGCTTTGCAAGCGGTGTGGCTGCCCACCAGTGCGGGCGAAGACCAGGTCTTGATGCTCACCCGCGAAGCCCTTATTTCATGATCACACTTAAAAACGTCACCTTGCGCCGTAGCGCCAAGGTCTTGCTTGAATACGCCTCGGTCACCATCAACCCCGGTGAAAAAGTCGGCCTGGTCGGGCGCAATGGCGCGGGTAAATCGTCGCTCTTTGCCTTGTTCACCGGCCTCTTGCACGAAGACGCGGGCGAGTACTACATCCCCGCCCAATGGCGCATGGGCCAGGTGGCGCAGGACATGCCTGAAACCAGCCAAAGCGCGACCGAATTTGTCATCGAGGGCGATACGATGTTGTGCGCCGCGCGCGCCGAGGTGCAAGCCGCCGAAGCCGGTGACGATGGCGACCGCATGGCCAACGCCTACATGGCGCTGCACGATGCGGGTGAGCACGATGCACCCTCACGCGCGCAGGCGTTGATTTTGGGCCTGGGCTTTAAGACCACCGAGCTCGATCGCCCCGTAAACAGCTTTTCTGGCGGTTGGCGCATGCGCCTGCAACTGGCGCGCGCGCTGATGTGCCCTTCGGATTTGCTGCTGCTGGACGAGCCCACCAACCATCTGGACTTGGACGCACTGGTATGGCTGGAAGCCTGGCTCAAGCGTTATGAAGGCACCATGCTGGTGATCAGCCACGACCGCGAATTTTTGGACGCGGTAACCAATGTCACCCTGCATATCGACGGTGGCAAGCTGATGCGCTACGGCGGTAACTACAGCAAGTTTGAAGACATGCGCGCCGAGCAAATGGAGTTGCAACAAAACACGTACGCCAAGCAGCAAGAAAAAATTGCGCACCTGCAAAAATTTATTGCCCGCTTCAAGGCTAAGGCCAGCAAAGCCAAGCAGGCGCAAAGCCGCGTCAAGGCCTTGGACCGGATGGAAAAGATCGCGCCGCTGCTGGCCGAGGCGGAGTTCAGCTTCGAGTTCAAAGAGCCGGCCAATTTGCCCAACCCCATGCTCTCGCTCTCGGGCGTCAGCTTTGGTTATCCCGCGCCCGACGACGCTGCGCCGGGCACCGAGCCCACCATCATCGTGCGCAACGTCAGCCGCTCGGTGCTGGCCGGGCAGCGTATCGGCATCTTGGGCGCCAATGGCCAGGGCAAATCTACGTTGGTCAAAACCGTGGCGCGGGACTTGGCACCCATAGGCGGTGAAGTAACCGAAGGCAAGGGCCTGAACATCGGCTATTTTGCGCAGCAGGAACTGGACGTGCTGCGCCCCCATGACACGCCGCTCGAACACATGATCCGCCTGGTCAAAGACCTGACGGCCCAATCCAAACTGGCCGGTCAGGCCACCCGCGAGCAAGACTTGCGCAGCTTTTTAGGCACCTTCAACTTCAGCGGCGACATGGTCAAGCAAGCCGTGGGCAGCATGAGTGGCGGCGAAAAAGCCCGCCTGGTGCTGTGCATGATCGTCTGGCAGCGCCCTAACCTTTTGCTGCTGGACGAGCCCACCAACCATCTGGACCTAGCCACACGCGAGGCCCTGGGCATGGCGATCAACGAATTTGAAGGCACCGTCATGCTGGTCAGCCACGACCGGGCGCTGCTGCGCTCGGTGTGCGATGAGTTTTGGATGGTCTCGCACGGCGGCGTCGCGCCCTTTGATGGCGACCTAGACGACTACCAGCGCTATTTGCTCGATGAGGCCAAGCGCGCCCGCGAAGCCGTGCGCCAAGAGCAAGTGCAGGCCAACAAAGCCCTGACCGCTGCCAAAGCCGCGCCCATTGCCAAGCCGCTACCGGCGGCGACCGCTGAAAAACGCAAATGGGAAAAAGAGATTGCCAGGTTAGATGCCCACATGCAGGCTCTGAGCACCGAAGGCAGCCAACTGGAAAGCCAGATCAACGCCAACCCTACACCGCAGGAGATTGCCTCGCTGGGCAAGCGCCTCAAGGCCATCAACGAGGAACTGCAAACCTTGGAAGACCATTGGCTGGGCGCTACCACAGCCCTGGAAGCGGCATCGGACCCGAGCTAGACCGGCTAGTGCCCGCTCTTTTTCTCTACCTTTTTTTCTTCTTTCTTGGCCGTGGCCGCTTTTTGCGCCTCGGTCATGACCAGCAGAGTTTTGCAGACTTTCTTGGCCGGCGCCTTGAGCGAGGCCTCGGTGGTCTCACAGACACGCTCGGTTTTGTAGGCCCACGCCGGCATAGCCGCAATGAAGACCATGGCTAGCACCAGAGTCAGCGGGCGCGAGCGTACGCAAATTAATTTGAAATCAGACATCGTGCGTTAGGAAGGCAAATTGCAAAACAGTACGAATTTGACAGATAGCGGCTTCCATTCTAGTGAAAATACCAAATTCAAGGAAATCAAACAATTTCATTAAGGACATCTTGTCCGCTGGGCGGCACGCAAACCGCAGGTCCAAATTGGTTTTTGGTTGGCGTTGCGGCCACTGAACGACACCACACGAGGTACGTGGCTCGTAGGGCATCGGGACTGGACCCTCATGTTTGCACGCACATTTCCCTTGGATGCCTCCATGAATAATTAATTTATTTAATATGTTTTTCACGCCCTTTATCAGCTGGGGCTATGGGCTAGGCGTCTCAACTCACCCTAGAATGAAATCAACACATCAAAAAGCACCAAGGAGACCCCTCATGACCAGCACCACCAAGCTCATACTCGACCACATCTACCAGCACGAAAAGGAACGCGCGCAGCAGGTGTACCTGACACAACCCCTGGGTGCGGGGCGTGTAGTGGACTACACCTGGGCCCAGACCATGGACCAGGCCCGGCGCATGGCCACCCATTTGCAGTCCATGGGCTTTGCGCCCGGCGCACGCATCGCGATCCTGTCTAAAAACTGCGCCCACTTTTTCATGACGGAGCTGGCCATTTGGATGGCCGGCTACACCACGGTAGCGATCTTCCCCACCGAAAGTGCGCAAACCATCCGTTTTGTGCTCGAGCACAGCGAGGCTAGTCTGCTGTTTGTGGGCAAACTAGACACCTGGCCAGACCAAGAGCCCGGAGTACCGACAGGGATACCACGCATCGCCTTCCCCCTGGCGCCCGCCACCTCGTATGAAACATGGGATGCCATCACGGCCCGCAGCGCGCCCATGGCTGGCCAACCGCAGCGGGCGGGCACCGATCTGGCCATGCTGATTTACACCTCGGGCTCCACCGGCCAGCCTAAAGGCGTGATGCACAGCTTCGAGCGCATCACTGTGGCA
>Ga0209358_10001255_pt1 | contig 20533 bp, 15 predicted proteins | sample LauGreFa1BDMLBSN_2_FD_187574 | JGI IMG/M metagenome (GOLD analysis project Ga0209358, IMG submission 187574) | Freshwater lake microbial communities from Lake Michigan, USA - Fa13.BD.MLB.SN (SPAdes) (version 2) | ecosystem: Environmental > Aquatic > Freshwater > Lake | place: Lake Michigan, USA...
TTTACAATTGCAGGTAGTGTTGTTGTATATTACACACTTTCTGGGGTAACTCAAAAGATTGCTTTATTTTCTACCATAGGGGCTTGTGTAATCCACTATGTACATCAAATATTTAAAAACGATATTGATTGATTTACCTTTAATGGCTGTTGTTGTATACTGGTAATCGGCACCAATGGGTGCCAGGAGGGTGATCCATGTCTAGTTTGTTAAGTGAGCAGAATAAGAAGATGTTAGCGTCTTATGCGCGGTCCTGTGTTTCAGCAGGTCTTGCAGTATACATGACGGGAAACACAAACCCAAAGGATATTGCAGCAGCAGCACTTGCCGCTGTCGTACCTGTTATCTTGCGTTGGTTGAATCCAAACGATCCAGCCTTTGGTCGCAGTAAGTAATATTTAGTAAGGAGTCTACATGAATAAAAAAGTTGAATGGGACATCATTGTTCCGGTTAAATTACCAATTAGTTTAAAAAATGTAGAACCTGGCAAACTCCACCCATCGCTACTCCGTGATATCCCGCAGGGAGGTAAGTTACATTACCTTGCTGCTGATGCATGGAATGCGATGGTGGATGCTGCTAAAAAAGATGGTATTGAATTAAAACCGACTAGTGCGGGAGATACTTATAGAAGTTATGATTCTCAAAAAGCTGGTTTTTTGCAAAGATATCAACTAGAACCAATCGCTGGTCAGAGCACAAAAACATTTGAAGGCAAAACTTGGTATCTTAAAAAAGGCATGGCTATGCTTGCCACGCCGGGTAAGAGTCAACATAATTTAGGGTTGGCTGTAGATATTCATACGGCTTCAGACCCAAAGCGTCTGAAATGGCTTATTGCTAATGTTTTGAAATTTGGATTTTCATGGGAAGTGGTTCCGAGCGAACCATGGCATATTCGCTATACAGAGGGTGATGCAGTTCCTCAAGCTGTTAAAGATTGGCTTGTTCTTAATCCAAAACCAGCAGGTATGTTTGGCACACCAGCAGAACAAAAAGCTGCAGCTGAAGTTAAACAAGAAGTTATTAAAGAAACAGCACCAAGCGCTGACTCAGTTGACCCAGCTTCGTTGCCGATAATATCCAATCCGAACAAAGGAATTGCTGTTAAGAAATTACAAAAATTATTAACTCAAAAGGGATTTCCGGCTGGTGCTGACGGTGATTTTGGTAAAGTAACTGAGGGTATGGTTAAGAAGTTTCAGGAAAAAAATAAACTTCCAGTTACTGGAGTTGTTGATAAAGATACATGGGCGGCTTTGCTCTCTTAAGTAATTTGATATAAAATTACATAGGAGAAAATATGGCTGCAGAACGAAATATTGAAATTTATCAAGGCGACACATATGTTCACCAATTGTCTTTGAAAAATAGCTCAAATGCTGTTATCAATATTTCAACAAGGTCTTACGCTGGTCAAATTAGAAAGAAAAGGTCTTCTGATGTAATTACAGCAACATTCGTTACTGAAATAACAGACGGTGCAAATGGGGTTGTTGTATTTAGTCTTGCGGCGAATACTACTTCCAACATAGCTTCTGGTACTTATGTTTATGATTTTCAGGAAACTAATGGGGCTACTGTTACAACTCTTTTAACAGGTAATGTTGCTGTAACAGCCGAGGTGACAAGGTAATGGCTGATTTAACCACGGTTCAAGTTTATGCAAATAACATTTCTAATGTTTCTCAAGTAGTTAGCACTACTGTTTTAAGTCAAAGTAGTGGTACAATTAATTTAGCAAGTTTAAGTTTAAGTAATACAGCCCCAGCGGATGTCGCAAGAACTGCTAGTGCTGGGTCAAGCAATGTGGCGGCTAGAGCCGACCATGTTCATAGTGCAGCAAATCTGCTTATGGATGGAGGAAATTATTAATGGCAAATACATTAAGGATTAAAAGAAGGTCATCGGCTGGAGCAGCTGGCGCACCAACAAGTTTAGAGAATGCAGAATTAGCTTTTAACGAAGCCGATAATATTCTTTATTATGGAACAGGAACTGGTGGTGCTGGAGGATCAGCAACTTCTATTATTGCCATTGCTGGTTACGGTGCTTACCTTACTCTTGGAACAAATCAAACCGTTACAGGGGATAAAACATTTTCTGGAGTTGTTTCTGTTGCGACACCATCGGCTAACGCACACGCGGCAACTAAACTTTATGTTGATAATGCAATTAGCAATGTAGCAACATCATTTACAGCAGCTGGCGATAGCGGCACAGTTACTATTTCCAGTGGTACTGATACTCTCACAATTGCTGGCGGTACGGGACTGACATCATCTGCTGGTGCTACAGATACTGTTACAATTAATCTTGATAATACAGCAGTCACTGCTGCATCATATGGATCAGCAAGCTCTGTTGGAACATTTACGGTTGACGCACAAGGTCGTTTAACGGCTGCTTCAAATACATCTATTTCAATCACCTCATCACAAATTAGTGATAGAGCAACAACCCTCGTAACTGGTTTGACAGGAACAGCAAATGAAATTGCAGTATCAAACTCTGGTGTTGGGGCAGTAACACTTAGTCTCCCAGCTAATGTTACCATTTCAAACAATCTTACTGTAACCGGTGATTTGACCGTACAAGGTAATACAACAACTCTTAACACAGCAACTTTGGTCGTTGAAGATAAAAATATTGTTTTAGCAAATGTTGCAACTCCAACAGACACAACAGCAGATGGTGCTGGTTTTACTATTAAAGGCGCAAGTGATAAAACTCTTAACTGGGTTGATGCAACTGACGCATGGACTTCATCAGAACATTTCAATTTGCTTAGCGGGAAAGTATTTAAAATAAACGGCACAACTGTATTAAGCGGAACAAACTTGGACAATGTTACTGTAGACGGTGGTACTTTTTAATTAAGAGGAAATATGTCAAATGTTATTAAAATAAAAAATTCAGGAACAGTGGCAAATGTTCCGGCATCATTAGAGCATGGTGAAATTGCTATTAATTACGCTGATCAACTTTTGTTTTATAAGGATTCTAGCAACGCTATTGTTTCTTTTGATATCAGTACTGGGGTGGGTGTATCTGATTTAGATGCCCAAGTTAGCGATCTTGAAGTAACTTTGGCTATGCAAACCTTCTAAGGCCTAGAAAGCGTTTTCTGTTATAATTAATATATCATGGATGATGTAAAAATTAACACAAGCAAAACGCTTACTTTAACATTACCAAGCGATCCTACATCAAATATTGTTTCAACAAGTCTTTACCACGAATTTGGCTCTTTGGTTAGCGGTCCAACAAATGCTACAAGGACATCTGCTGGTGTTTATACAATTACATATGGTCAACAAGCTTCTGGTATTTATGTCCTTAATTCAGCCGGTAGGCATAGAGTTGATTTTACTTACACTATAAGTGGCACATCATACACTCAATCACAGTATATAAATGTCTATACACCATATTGTGATATTAATTTATTTTTTGAAGAATATCCTGAATTGGAAAATGATTTTTATGATAAATTTGATTCTTATGAAAAAAAAGTTCGTAATATAATTAATACATTTTGTGGACAATCTTTTGAATTTTATCCAAATAAATATTTTATTTTAAATGGCAATAATAAAAGCACCTTGCCTCTCCCTTTACCAATAGTCAATCTTATTTCAGTAACAATGAATGTTGGTGATGATGATGAAACTTTATTGCATGATTCAACAAACTCTTCGGTTAATAATATTGAAAAATCAAGAGAGCCATTTAACTTTCAGTCCGGTAATTGGATTCAATTTAGAAATTCTTTTTTAGATAGTGTTCAATCAATAATTGTTAGTAATAGATTTAATTCATCAGATGATTATAAGGTTCAAGGTGATTTTGGTTGGCAATTTGTTCCCAATAATATTGAACAGGCAGCAAGTTTACTTTTAGCCGACATGATGACTGGGGACTCTGAATATAGAAGACATGGGATGAAGAGTGTGGATATGGACATTATTAAGTATGAGACAAAGGATTCATTTTATGAATCAACTGGTAATATTGATGCCGACATTTTACTTATGGACTACACAATTTTTATTATGGATTATGTGGTTTAATTATGTCCTATGGTACATATTTTCGTTTTACTCATAACGGTGTTGTTTTCACTAAAAGCATTACGACTAATGCTGCTGGGCAAAAATACCCAACTTTTACTAATGCTGGAATAATTCATTTTCAATTTCAAACACCTACTCTTTCTTCAACTGGAGGAGAGAAAAGAATTGCTCCGTATAACGAAAACATATCTTACTATGAAGCAATTGTACCTTTGAAATATGATCAATATATGATTTTTGCAAACAGAATCGGTGAAGTGAAAGATAGGTATGGTAATGCTATTAATTCTGACACTTATGAAATTATAGGCATACAGCCTAAATTTGGTTTTTCTGGTAAAAAACATCACACATTGATCATGCTAAAAAGAGTGGTGGAACCGCAATGATAGAGATTCGCATAACTGATAATTTACAAAATGTAATTGATAGGCTAAATAAGATAAATCTTGACCAACAAACCGCAATGGCTGAGGCAGCCGAGGCAACTGCACTAAAATTGCAGGAAGTAAACCCCGAATACGCTGTAGTAAACGTGGAAACCGATGGAGACACTTTTGTAATAACAGCAAATCATATTGGCTACACTGACGAAATTAATGAAGATGCTAAAGATTTTTTTAAACAGGCGTTTAGAGAATCTCTTAATAGATTGATTGGGGGAAGCAATGGGAATTAGTGTTTATGATGTTAATGCAAGACTAATTAGTGATGCAACATTAATTTCTTTAGCTGGGAAAACTATGAGTTTTTTCCCGGTAGTGGCTACCAATAACGAGCCTGCACCTTTTGTTACATATTTATATCAGCCGCGGGTTCCTGATGTTGAGCAATACTGGGTTAGGTGTGATTATATAAGATATTCTATTTTTGACACAGATGCTTCTCGGCTTTTTGCTCTAGCTGAAAGAATAATTAATTTATTATCTATAGGAGATCAAGTTGCCCAAAGCGGAGGAATATCCCCATCCCAAGTCAGGCCTTTGTCTTCCTATATGGTTGGTTCAAGTTTGGCAGCCCCAATAGAAAAAGAAGGCTGGTACAGAATGAACCTTGATTTTAAAATAAAGAACGTTGATTATTAATGTGGTATAATCTATATTGCGCTTAGGCGCTTAAAGGATTGTGTTATAATAAAATATGGTATACACTACAATTACATACATTGGAAAAGAACCTGGCTTCGTGGTTAAGATCTCGGGCAAGGTATACGATTTTGAATGGATGAAGGGTTTAGGTATCGGTAAGCGTGAAAACGAAATCGGTATTGAAGATTCAAAGAAGATCGCGCAATGGCGCGATAAAAAAGGTCGGAAGATATTCCGATTAGATTAAATCAGGAGGATTTAAAATGGCAGTAACAGTAGCAAACATTGTCGTTGGTGAAGCAACAATTCAACTTGGCACTAACGCAAACGCAACTAGCATCGCAACTATGAACAACTTTGCAGATGTCGGTGCAACATCAAACGGTGTTGAAATTTCGTGGGAACCAGATATCGTTGATATTGAGGTAGATCAATTTGGCGATGCAGCTAAGTTGATTCAATCAAAAGTTAAGGTTATGTTGAAGACAACCCTTGCAGAAGGAACTTTGACTAACTTGACAACAGCTTGGAACTATGACGATGGTGACATCGCAACCGCTCAAGATGGAGCAAACACCAAGACTTTCAATTTTGGAACACAATCAGTGTACCCAAATGAGAAGGGTGTTGTTGTAACTGGTGCAGCACCAGGTTCAAGTGCTGTAGCGATCAAGACTCGTAAATTCTACGCAAAACGTGCTGTTTCAATGGAATCATCAATGATTTCAATGAAGCGTGCAGAGGCAACGATGTTTACGGTAGGTTTCCGCATTCTTCCAACCATTGCAGACAGTGGTTATGAGTACGGCAAGATCGTTGACCAAGACTAATATTTAAATAAAATCAAATATAGTTTGTAAAGCTTGAAGTCCCGACACAATATGTGATAAACTTATTGTGAAGGGGCTTTTTGCTTCCTTCCCAAACAAAAGGAACAGGTGATTAAGTTGAGTGATAAGAATAAAGATATTACTGCAGGAACAGCTATTGTATTTGCTGATGGAGTAACTCGCACTATTAAGCCATTGACGATTAGACATCTTCGTGGGTTTATGAAAGCAGTTAAAAACTTGAAAGGTGAAGATAATCTTTCGGATGAAGATATTGACATCATGGTTGAAGCAGCAGGAATCGCATTGGCAGCAGTTGACCCTGAGTTGTCAAAAGATAAAAACAGACTTGAAGATGTTTTAGATTTGAGATCATTCGGTGAGCTTATGGCAGCCGCAATGGGTTCAGACCCTTCCTTCTAAGCGAGGATGGTTCTTCCCCAAGTGAGCCCTTGCCTTGGCAAGATATACCACTCCTCAAGTACGAATCAGAAATTTTTATAAAATCAGGTGCATGGGTTAATTTTGAAGAATTAGAATCTTCGTTAACTTTAAACGAATTATTTTTATTATATCGCGCTTGCGCCAATGAAACATCTACTGCACTAAAAGTTGCAGCAGCAGCTCAAGGTGGAGAAGTTGACTTTGATGATGACTGGTATGATCCTGCACCTGTTGAAGCCAAGAAGCCAGTAACGGCAATGGAGATGAAATCTAAAGGTATTTCTGGTTTTGGTATGGGCTTGGCAACTGATGAAGATAAGCGACAAGCTTTTCCGGAACTATATGCCGATAAGCAATAAAACATTGCTTAATTCAACCTCTTGTGCGATAATTAATAGTACAAACTATGTCTGATGTTCCTGGTAACAGCTCTAACGATGTCCAGATTACTACTGGAATTGATAACAACCTCGCCCAAGGGGTGGCACAACTAACCCCTGCATTAAATAGCCTTTCGGCTCAACTAGCAAAGCTGTCTCAATCAGCAACAAGAAATATAGATCTATCTTCTACTTTAAATAGAAGCATGGGGTTAAATGTCTCCAGTGCTGGTAAATTTAAAGCAGAATTAAGTAAATTAATAAACACCCAGGAGCTATCAAATAAAGTAATGCGTCAGGCTAAAACTGACGCTGATCAATTAGCCGCTTCGTATTCAAGATTATCAGCTGCATCTTCTGGATTTGCTAATCCGGCTGCAGCTCGTTTTGGTTTGCAACAAACAACTTCCCATCTGTCAGCAATGACTTCAAATGTCAAATCTCTTGATAGGGCTCTTCGTGATGTTAGGATTGAACATTTTGCAACACGAATGCAACAATCTGGTGCTCGTTCACAATTGGCTGCTTATAACTTTTCAAGAAATTTTACTTTCCCGATTATTGCTGGTTTTAGAACAGCATTTTTTAATTTTGCAAGATTAGAAACTGAAACTGTACGTTTGACAAAGCTGTTAGGAAACAACTTTGCTTCTGCAGACAGCAGCCTTTCAGGAATGTCGGAATCTTTAAAGAAAAATCGTGCTTATGTTGCTGAGATAGGTATTGAGTTAGACAAAATTACTGCAAAGTGGGGTATATCAAGAGTTCTCGTTCAGTCTCTTGCTGGTGATTTTGCAGAATTAGGTATCGTTTCTAAGTCAGGTTTATCTAATCTTGTTATGTTTACTGCTGAAGTTGAAAAACTTGGCAACCTTGATATTGGTGATTCTTCTGAGTTTGTTAAAACAATGTATCAAACTATTTTGAGAATAAGAAGAGATCTTAAAAAGAGTGTTGATATGTCCAACGAGGCTGTGTCTGAAGAAATTTTAGGTCAGCTGAGAGGGCAGATAGCAATGTTTAACTTAATTGAAAACCAAACTACTTTGTCTTTGAAAAACATAGCTCAGGCTTTTCCTGAAATAACTGCAGCAGCTACAAGTTTTGGTTTGTCAATGACTGAGGCTGCAGCAATGCTTGTTCCAATGGTTGCTGCTGGTTTTCAAGTCGGTGCTTCTGCTAACTCGGTAAAAGTTTCTTTGCAAAGAATGGTTGCCATGACCAAACAAAATACAGAAATAGTTGCTGGATTAAATAAAGAATTGGGTCCAGGATTCCAGCTTTCAGCTGGTGTTGGTATGAAAGCAATTCAACAACTTGTTGACGGTTTTAATTTGTTGAAAGACAAAAAAGGTGAGCAAGGTGTTTTGGAATTGTTTAGCCGCTTGTTTGGTGTTCGTCAGGGCCCAAGAATGGAAACTTCACTTCGTCAACTTGCCCAATTCCAAGATGCAATAGTTTCAACATCTAAAGCAGGTATAACTAGTGTTAAAGAATTGGAAGCTCTAAGTCAAGGAGTAAAAGTAGATACTACTTCTTGGGAAAATTTAATAACTTCTACTTTGGAAACAAGTGTTAATACCGAATTAATTAATGCTGGTTTAAGAAATCAACAAGTTTCGTTGAAGAACATCGCTTCACTTTCAGAACTAACTCGTCTTGCTTCCTTAAGAGGAACTGAGGCTGAAATTAAAAGAGCTAACGCTATACAAAAAGGTCAAATTGCCGCTCAAGAACTTCTTGAAATTGAAAGCGGCAGAAAGGGTGGGCCATCTGGTAGAGACTTCCTTTCAAGAACCTCAAGTGAAGTTGCAAAGGTTCTGTTGGCTCAAGCTTTTGACACAAAAAAACTTGCCGAAGCTCAACTAGAATTTGAGTTGGAAGTTGCTGGCAAGACATCGGAAGTGACATATAGAAGAGCTAAAGAGTCACTCATGGGAATGGGTCGGACAATTGTTCCAATAATAAGTAGCATTTTAGAAGGTCTGCTTCCAGCTTTGCAAAAATTGCAATTGTGGTTGTCTAAGAATTCTGAAAAATTTGGTAAATTCTTTGCTATTGGGGCTTTAATTCTTGCCGGAATTGGTCCAATGAAAATGCTTATGAGCACATTTAAAATTTTAATTGGAACATTGTCAACAGGATTTTTAAAACTTAATAAAATATTTTCTTTGACAACAAGTAGCTTTATAACTTTTCAAGAATTATTAATGAATCCAAAATTATTAAGAGGCACTAATCCTGTAATTCAATACATGGATGGATTTTTAATAAGAAAAAGAAAATTTGACAGAGCTTTAAGATCAAAACCAGATTATAGCGGGATATCCCTAGCGGCTAGAGAATTGCTGGAAGCCGATTCTTCTTTCAGAGCTGCTCCTGTTACAAGTAAAACTATTTCTAAAATATCTGCTACAACACCAATAACTGCAACAACAGCCAGTTTGTTATTTTCCGCAACTGAACCTTTAACCAGGGGGGCTGAAAGTATTGCTGAGAGTGCTGTTTCTGCACAAAAGGGCATAGTTGATGCTGTCAGGGAAGGTTTGTCTAAAGGCATAGCTCATCTTTTTAAAGGGCCAAACATTTTTGAAGGACCAAATTATTGGGTTGGTCCTAATTATGGATTAGGTGGCAAGGGGGGCGGTGGTAAAAAAGCGCCAACCACTGGGCCATCAGGTATGCGACCATCTGGGGCAAAAGCGGAAGGTGATCTTGCTCCCGAAACAACTACTCCAGTTGCCCCAGCTGCTAAGCCAGAGTCCAAGCCTGCTCCAGCTGCTAAGCCTGCTCCAGCTGCTAAGCCAGAGTCCAAGCCTGCTCCAGCTGCTGCGCCTGCTCCAACTGCTGCTGATGCCAAAGCTGCTAAAGCCCAAGCTGCTGCTGATGCCAAAGCTGCTAAAGCCCAAGCTGCTGCTGATGCCAAAGCTGCTAGAGATCAAGCTGCTGCTGATGCCAAAGCCGCTAGAGATCAAGCTGCTGCTGATGCCAAAGCTGCTAAACCTGTAGTTACTCCTGCTTCAGACGCTTCCACAACAACAGGTAAAAAGGGAAGGGGAAGGCCAAGAAAACCAATAATCCCAGCAGTTTCCGCAGCTTCAATAATTCCTAGCATAACAAATGTAGTTGATTCAGGAAGTAATACGGCATCTACTATTGCTCAAAATGTTACAGAAAGTGTAAAACCAACTAGTAGTCAGATAAAACGGGGAAGGAATTACGAAAAAGTAATGATAAGTTTTGCTGACATTATAAAAATGCATGATGATGCGGGAGTTGCTATTGATGAAGAGTTAAGATGGTTGTCTCAATCCACTAGAACTTTTGAAATTACTAAAGCAAAAAGAGATAGTATTGAAAAAAATATTAAAGAAACCAAAAAACCATTTATAAGATTAACCAAAAAAGCACCATTGCGTGAAGGGTTTGATACATCTTTTCAAGCAATAGATGCTGCTCCGGGCTCTAAAGGAAAAGTACGCGCAAAAGGTGCTGGCGCATCTTTAGCTGGATTAGCATTTGCGAAAAGCAAAGAAGAACAAATTCAGCCGTTCATGGATGCTTTGGCTGAAGAGCTTAGAGTGGTTGGTGATAAAACAAAATTACAGCCTTTTTTTGACACTCAAGCAAAATTTAAATTTAGGCATGGTGGTAGCGCTGCAAAAGTTTTACCTTTTGATGTTGATGCTGTTAATAAAAGAATAGGTCCAATAGAAGATATATTTCTTCTATTAAGCACTACTGAAGATGATTTGGTTGAGGCAATTCAAGGAATTGATCTTCATCAAGGCAGGCTTCTTGGTAGTGGTCAACTTGCAAAACATAAGTTTGAAGACGTAGTTAAAATTGGAAGACCTAGAGCAAGAGTTAAAGAATTATTGTCTTTAGCTTTGCAAAGAGCCGGTGTAGATGTTCGTGAATTAACTAGTCAGGCAGCCGTAATGTCTGAACCTATGTTAATTAGTGATGAAGCTCTTACAAAAAGAGATGATGGTATTATAAGAAAATGGGCTAGATCTGTTACGCGAAAAACAAAAGAAGGCAAACTTGTTTTGAAAAAAAGTCTTTTTAGCAAAAAAGAACTTGACTATCTTCTTGGAATACCAGATGTAGAGGCTATGTCTTTAATTGAACAAGAATCTAAAAGGCTTTCAGCAAAATTAAGTACAATTACATCAACAACATTATTACAAGATTATCAAAAAGAAATTGGGGTTCCAGTTACTGGCCCAGAAGTTTATTCGGATGTATTAGATGCTGATCCTGATAAGGATGTGGCGGCTCCAAAAATAGGAAAGCAATCTGCCAAGCAATCTGCCACTAATGCAAAAATTTCAGCCGCACGCATTGCTGCAGCAGAAAAAGAGGATCTTAGAATTGCGGCTGACGCTAAGAGAATTCTTGAAGAAATTAATCAACCAGCAGTTGTCAAACCAAAAAGAACCAGAGGTCCTCGTGGGGTTAGGGGTGCAAAAAAAGCGGTTGAAGATATATCTAAAAAATTACCTAAATCATTAAGTGCAGCTTTCAACCCTCAAACTTTTGGTGATTTAATAAACCAACAAATTCAAGCTATTGAGGATACATTAACTAGTGCTCAAGGTAAATTTAAACTGCCTGTTGCAAAAGCTCAAGACATTACTTCTAGAATGAGAGCCAAAATTGTATCGTTGGCACAAAACCCTGTATACGCAAAAACGCTTCCAAATTTATTAGCAATGCCAATTGCTCAAATTTCTGATGATGTTCTTAAAAGTATAGACGATGTTGGAAAAAATTTAGTTAATGATTTAGAAAAAGGTTTTGCAAATAAAAAAACTTTCTTAGACCCACGAACATCTGGAGATCAAAGACAATCATGGGCAAAAGGTTGGAAATCAACAATTGATAAAACTATGAAAACACTTCGTACAGGCACTGCTACAGCAAGCAGAGCTATGACTGAAGGAGTTCTTGCAAGCGTATTGAATACTTCTATAAAAGATATAGAAGAGGGTAAAGATATTGTTGAAGCAGCAGCTGCCTCGGTTGCTAGATCAACAGCGGCTCAGGTTCCTGGAGCCAATAAGCCAAAAACTCCTAGAAAGAGAGCTGCTAAGCGTCAAGCTTCAATTCCGCTTGACCCAGTAACCATGTTACCTCTTGATGGTTCACAATTAGACCCAACAGTTTCTACTGAAGATGCTAAAAAAGAAAAAGTTAAATCTGTTAGAAAAGCTAAGAAAATAAAAGATGCCGCTGCAAAAATTGATGCGGCTAATATTGCTGCAGATGAAGCGTCTGCAGCTCAGTTGGCTGCAGATAAAGCTGCTGCTGAAGCCGCTATAAAAGAAGAAAAGAGGCTTGCTAGGAATGCTAAACAAAGGGCTGCAAGGGCGGCTAAAAAAGCGGCTTTGTCGGCTCAAGTTACTACTGCCCAAGTTGCTTCTGAAGTTGCTGCATCTAAAACAGTTATTCCTCCTTTGACTATTTCTAACCGCATTCCTGTTGTTAGGATGTTCGGACCAAGCAAGATTGCTGAAATAATGGATGATATGCAATATTTTGCTGATCAAATTCGTCAAGAAAATCTTGATCAAATTATTGACCCTCTTGGAACTTTTGCTGAGAAAAAAACAATAAAGCAATCAATAAAACAATCTTTGTCAGGAATTCCTGAAAAGATTTCTGCAAAAACAAAAACAATCACTTCTGCCTTTTCTAATTTTGCTGCCAATATTCCTGCAAAAGGTAAAGCTATAACTTCATCATTGTCAACTGTTGCTGTTGGTATAGCTTCCAAGGGTAAATTGCTAACAGCTGCTCTTGCTGGATCAGCTGCTTCTTTGATAAAAGCAAAAAGTTTGGCTTTTGGCAGTTCTTTGCTGGGGGTTGGTAAAAAAATAGCCATGAGCCCATTTAGTATTGGGGACATGGGTTCCCCTATGGGTCTTTCCAAAAAGGGATATCTTGACCTTGTAAACAAAGAAATGACTGGAGTTCGCGGGGCTAGGGGTTTAAGAACTGTGTTTGGGCAAAGAGGAGAAAGAGTATTTGCTGGAATGTCTGAAACCGATTTTGAATCTTTCGGCGGAGGCAAAGTTAAAGCAAGAGCTTTAGGCAAGGGCCTTACTCCTACTTTTAATCAACAAGGATTTATTGAAGGTTTTGTAAAAGCAGGGAAAGGTGCTGAAAGAATAAAAATATCTTTGGAAGAGGGAGATCAGATTCTTAGAAGAAGATTTTTGCCATCGGTTAGAGGTTTAGATGACATATTTAAATCTAAAGCTGCATCTAGATACTTTAAATTATCTACAGTTGGATTTGGGCCATCTTTAATTTCTGGGTTTAAATCAATTAATAATTATGTAAAAGATATTCCGAATAGTCATTCTAGAGCGGTTGCTGCTGTTGATGAATTGAGGAACAGATATAGGTTATTAGGGAAAACAGCACCAGGGGCGATAAGAAGATCTGCTACTTATGCAAATTCAATACTTCCTGTTGGCGACATACTTAAGGGAGGTATATCTAAGATTGGCAGCATCTTTATAAGTGTCATTTCTATGGTAACAAAATTTGCCTTCTCATTCCTGCTTATTGCTCCAATCGTTATTCTTATTGTTGGTTTACTCGGCAAAATGAAAGACGCTGTTGGGCGCAATGGTCCTGCTTTCCAAAACTTAAAAGATGCTTTAAAAAATATTAAAGATGCGCTCTTTGCTCTAGCTCAACCTTTGATTACTTTATTTTTAGGTTTTGCTGGAGTTCAAGATAAGGTGGTTGGTTTAGGTACTGACGGGGAAAGAGTTGCTTCTGTATTCTATTTGTTTTCTAAAGCTATTAAAAATGCAACTGAAAGGTTTAAAAATTTTGCAAGTAGCGTAAGTGCTCAGCAAATGATGCAAGGTCTTGGTGAAATAACTGTAAGACTTGTTAACAGGTTCATATTGCTCGGTGGTGCTATTAAGTCTTTGTTTGGTGGAGATAAACAAGAGGCTGGGCGAAAATTTAAAGCATTTTTAATTTCTTTGCTTTATGAAGTTGTCTCTATAGCTCAAGTAATATTCTCTTCTTTAGCTAAAGGGTTTGAAGGTCTTTCCCTTATAATTGCTCCATTAATTGAAGGATTAATGAATGCTTTTATTATTTTCTTTAAATGGTTGCTTGAAACAACCATAGATACTGCTCAAAAAATGGGCGAAGCTCTTTCTGGCAGGATTAGGTCCAGTCTTGTTAACGCGATACCAGGTGGACAAGTATTACAAGTATTCGGCCCAGACGGTTTATTGAGTTTACAAAATAAATTCTCTTTGCCCGATTTAGGAGAAAGTAAGAAATATCCTCCAGGTCAAAAACCTTCAGACCCAATTTCTAAAGAAAAACAAGGGGTGATTGACGCTGTTGGCGATATTGCAGAAGTAATAACTTCTGGAACAGGAAAAGGTTTACAAGCTATCTCTAATGGGCTTGGAGGTCTTAAAGGAAAAATAGCCGGTGTTTATAATGATTTAACAGGTTTTGATATTAATAAACCTCTGGTTGCAACTGTTAAAAGTAGTAAAGATTCTTTGGCTGATGCTATCAAATATGTTACTGCTAAAGCTGGTGATGTTGCTACTGCCGGTGGTGAATCTTTGGGTTCAAAAATTGCTCAAGGTATTAAAGAAAAAATGCAAGATGTTAAACAACAATTTGTTGATAAATTGTTTGGCAATCTTGATTCTAAAGTTGATAAAGTAATTGACAAATACAAGTCTGCAATTGACAAAAATAAGGATATTTATCTTAAGGCATTTGATGACCAAATATCTGCTCTTGATGCCATGGAAGAAGCCGAAGCTAGTTTGACGGATAAAATGGAATACGAGCTCAATCGTAGAGAAAAAATTAAAAATCGTGAACAAGATTCAGAAAATTATAGAAGAGAAAGAAGACTAGCGGTTTATGAAGGGAGAATTGAGGATGTTCGTAGACTTGATCAACAAGAAATTAATGCTTCAGATGAGCACACTAAGGATTTAAGCGATCTGGATTTAAGTGAAAATAAGAGGCTTGCTGCGGAACAAAGAGAAATTGTAAAAGCTGCTATTAAGAAAGAAAGAGAACTGCAAGAAATAAGATTTGATGTTTTGGTTGAAAATTATTCTGAATTGATTGAGACAATCAAAGAAAAGGGATTTGCAACTCAAGAAGAGTTCCAAACCCTAATGTCGGCTATTACTGAGCAAACTGATAAGACAAGTGTTGAGATGGCTGAATCTTTTACAAAATCTATGCTTTCATTGCCTGATTCAATATCTTCCGTTAGAGACAAGAGTATTCCATTGTTTGCTTCAATTGGCACATCAGCAGTTGCTTCAATTGATGATTTGGTAAATAAAGCTAAAACAAAATTTGGTCTTGAAGCCGATGTCAATAACCCAGCCTCAATGCTTGGTGCTGCTTGGAAACTTGCAAATGGTTCTAGCGATGCTTTTGCTGCTGCTTTTGATTCCACTTTATATGCAAAATATGTAAATGAAGCTTTTGCTGAAGTTGAAAAAGTTACTAAGAGATTGTTCACTCCTGGTGATGCTTTGAATGTTGCTGAAGCTTGGCAGAAAGCTGGTAAGGCCGCATTTACGGCAATACAAACAGAATTAAACAGAACGCTTCAGTTTGATAAAATAATGCAATCATTTAAAGACTTTATTGATTTATTAGAACCAATAGTTCAAAAAGTTGTTGCACAAACAGAAAGAATGAAATCTGCGTTGGAATCGGTTGGAGAAGCTTCCGCTACACCGGCTCCTGTTTTGTCTGAAGAATGGCAAAAGAAAACAATAGAAGTAATCATGAATCAGGCAAAAATCCCATCAAATTCTGAAGCCTTTAGTACTAAACAAGTTTCTGTGGCTAGAGCTGTTGCTTGGATAGGTACAAATTATCCACTTAATTATGACGGTATGCTTGCAGCTTTGCCAAATTCTGGTTTGACTGTTAGTGAGCAAGGATATGTTAAAAGCTATTTGAAATTAGGATTTGGAACAACTACTACTGGTAGCGCAAGCGGAGCATCTCAGCCACTGCTTAAGAGATATTTTGGTGGGTATGCCAAGAAATACAGTATGGGCGGAATGGCTAATTACAACCTTGGTTCATATATAGAAAAGCCTTCTAATATTGGTGTTCCGGCTTTGTTGCATGGCGGAGAGTACATAATAAACCACAAGGCTGTTGAGAGATATGGGAAATCAAATCTTGAAGCTATTAATAATTTAAGGCATGGTGGGAAATTGCCAGCGTTTGCTTTGGGCGGAATGGTTCCTAAATATGTAAAAGGTGGATTTATTGGAACAGCTGATAGAGCAGAAAGAATAGCAATGGATGCGCAGAGAGCGCAAACGAGGTCTGCATCGTCTGCCTCTCCAGGTGCTGCTGGTCCGAGAAAAGATCAAAGATCTTTGCTTGAAAGAATGCAAGACAACCCTATGGGCTATGCTAAAGGATTCCTTAAGGAGACATTGAGGCCAAAAAATTCTTTGGCAATGGTGGGGGGAATACTCGGAGCCATTGGTGGTACCGCCGCAGGTGGGCCATTGGGAACTGTTGCTGGTGGTGCTGGTGGTGCAGCTGCTGGTGGTGCTGTTGGTGAAACCATTGAACAATTTTTTGGTAAGTTTGTATCTAAGACTCGTGAGAGTATTAATGTAGGAAACATTGTTAAGCATGGATTGTTTAGCGGAGTTGCTGATCTTGCTGCTGTTGGTCTTGGTAAATTTATAGCAAAACCAATTGGAAATTTTGCGAAAGAAACATTAAAGAGTAAATTCCCTGGTGCTGGCGCTTATCTTGAAAGTAAGATTGCTAAACCATTGTTGAATATTTTCAAAAAACCTGTAAACAAGCCATTTGATCCTAGCGTATTAAATCCAGATAATATTATTGACATAATACCAAAGTCTTCTGACTTGGCAATTGTTCCACAATTACCGATTACCAAACCATTACCTAAAAAAGATGTTCTTGACCCAAAAGCGTACCCAAACATGAAAGAAGCTTTTGCAGGATTTGGCGGGAAAGAAGACAAATTAGTTCTTGAACTTTTTGATGAATTAGATCATATTGCAAGTGGTTCAACTAAAAAATTGCCAATTCAAGTCCGAAGAGATTTGACAAAATCAGAATTGCAAATTAGAGGAATGATACCTAAATTAATAGAAAGCCCAGAAGAGCTTTATAAAATTAATCAAATGATAGATGAAATTTTGGGTTTAGGGAATAATTATACAGGCACTGCATCTAGAGGAATTTCAGAAGCAATTGAATCCGTCACGGGCACATTCAAATCCGTCTTCCAACAAGATAGATTTTTTGATCCAAGAACAGTTCCTCCATCAGATGAAGTTTATAATTTTGAACAACAAATGAGCAGAATTGCGGCTTGGATTAAAACAGATTTTATGTTAAATCATAAATTGTATATGGGGGAAGGAGACAGTGAAAAAGTTATAGATTTTGCTAGATCTCGCGGGATTATCGGACCAGAAAAAGATTGGGCGTTGTTAGAATTTCCAGAACTCCTATTGCCAATGAGAAATCAACCACTTAAGTTTCTTAAAATGTTTGGTTCAGAAGGTGTGACTAATCCAAATATTCAAAACATATTGGCTATGAAAATACAAGAGCAAATGAGCCGCGCTCCGCTACAGATTGGGCCAGGTAGTGGCGGCGGTGCTTTGGTGCCATATACACCATTTCAACCTGGGTCTTTAAATTTAACACCAAAAACAATAAGTCAATCATTTATTGATGGCGTAGCTCAATCTTATCCTGGTTTTGACATTAATAGCATTATGCATATTTTTGGCAGAATGAATCCATTCTTATACGAAAATCCTTTAACTTTTATTGACAATATGAAGTTTAATCCGATGGATAAAGTTATTAAAAATGTTCCATCAAATCCTTATTCATTAAGTGGATTGGCGTTTGATAGCGTAAAAGGGCGACAAACCGCTCTGGATTATCATTCTATATTAAGTAATTTGCAAACTGATTATAAAACTGGTTTAAGCGCATTAGGTCGTACATTCACATCTCCATCGCAAATAGACGCTCTACTTTATGCAGGTTCTCGTGGTGATTTAACAGCAATGGCTATGTTTAATATATTAGCTAAAAAATCTAGACTGGCATTAGAAACCACAAGAAAACAAATAAACGGGATTGTTAGCGAAGGATCAGAATATGGTATTGATAAATTGTTACAAAATGTTTTAACATATAATTCATATGCTTCATTGCCAAAAGCAAGTGAATTTCATGAATTACTTTCTGCGGGAAAAACAGATGAAGTGATGAGGATGCTAACTCTTGTTCATGAAAGACCAAGTAATTACCCATTCACATTGGGGAAAGATGGTGATCTGTTCTTAAAACCAACAGGAGATGCTTTTAATCCAAGAATATTCCAACACGGTAGAGAAAGGTCAATGAGTGAAATTATGGAGTATTTTACTGAATGGAACACTAATAGGCCTCATCTGGATCCGTTGAGTCTTGAAGATTATTTGAATCTACCTCAGATTAAAAAAGATTTAGAAATGAAAACTTCTTTGCAAGAAATATACAGGAATAGTATTCACTTTGGTATTAATTCTTTTGTTGATGGACATATGATGCGTCAACAACAAGCTGGGGAAATCCTTGTCGCAAACATGAAAGCTGTGTTTGATGCAAACCCAGAAGCTTTTGATATAGCTTATGCAGTAGATAGTTATTTTACGCCTAGAAATCTTGAAGGGCTAAGAATTCCCAAGGGGTCATTTGAAATAGTTAGACCATCAGATTGGTTAGGACCATCACCTGATTATGTTATGCGCAATGTTCAGAGTGGCTCGTTTGTATCTGATGCAAGAAGTACAGCAGAAGAAAAAATGTTGAAATTTGCAAAAGCACAGGCGGTTAGTGATGCTATTGAGCGCATGGGTGGAAAACAGTGGGCTAGTGGGACACATTACACAACAGAGCAACAAGATGCTGTTATGAGATTGTTAGGTCGGTATCTAAATGTTGGTACTGGGTTGCATTCTAATCATTTGGTTCAACAATTTGAAAGGACATTTGCGGAAGATAATAGCAAATTTTTATTAAATCTTGAACAATTAACCGAAATGAGTCCTAACTCTATTGCCAGACTTCTTACTGATAATCGTAAAAGTTATGTTGATAAAGTATACGAAAATAAAGGTATAATGTCGCTTTTTTCATTAATTTTGGCTGGAGCTGGTGGTGCTTTAGCTGCGTTATTTATGGGCAATAAAAAAGCGTATGCCCAATCAATTCCATCTGCAAATAGTGAAGCTCAAAAATATCAAGAATATGTAAAAAATATTCGTCAATTGTCTGAATTTATTGCTACTGGTGAATCATTAAATGTAAAAGACCCCTATAGCGCTTGGTATGGCGGAAAAGACATGATGATGCCCGGAATGACATCAATGACTATTGATGAAGTTATTGCAAAATCAAATCAACGAGCAGTTGGCAAATATCAAAATATGCCAAAATATTTGCTTCAAAGAGCATTGTTAGCAAATCTTAAAGGTTCGGATTTGTATAATGCCGAGGCTCAAGAAGCAATTCAAATAGCAATGCTTATGGAGAAATCTCCAGTTTCTCTTGGTTTGAAAGACTTTATGACTGGCAAAATGAGCACAAAACAGGCTGTTAATAAAATTGCTAACACATGGTTAAGTATGCCGCAACTTGGAGGCGAATATGTTGGCACTGGCTCTAACCCTAAAGGTTTTGATCCAAGAAGAAAAGATTTGGTAATTAAAAATCTTCTTGAGCAAATGAAAAAATATTACCCTGGGTATAAAGATGGCGGTTATGTTTCTGGGTTGCTTGAACAAGGAATACCTGCAATGTTGCATGGTGGCGAATATGTTCTTAATGCTAAATCTGTTGCAAAAATAGGAGTCCCTCAACTTGAGGCAATGAATGCAATGAGATTTGCAGCACCAAATGTAAGCTATAACACACCTAAACCTCAAATTTCAAATTACCCAACAGGCTCGGTGTCTTCTTCAACAAGCAATGTAAACATATATGTTGACAATTTCATTGGCGAGCCTGAATGGTTTAAGAGCATGATGTCTCAATATAATACAAAAATTTTACCAGCAAAACAAAAATCTGCCGGCCTTGAAAACAGAGTTATCTCAACTTATACAGGTTTAAATGGTGGTAAATAATGTCAATACAACACATTGTAACTTTTAATGGGAATGAAATAACAGAACATAATCGCAAATTGGTGATTGCTGAGCAATTGAGCGTCAGTGATATTGAATTGTCCAATGGAAACCGTAGAAGATTTTATCGCAATAACAAAAAATCTTTTACTTTGAACTGGTCATATTTGCCAAGTTTGGAAACAAAAACTGTAGATTCAAGAAAGGGTCAGATCTTTTTAAGTAATTTGGCTAACACAACTTCTAGTGTTTTAGTAACTATACAAACAGAACCAGACGGTCTTTATGAGCCAATATATTGTTTTATTGATTCATATGAAGAAAAGTTGTTAAGAAGAGATTTCGCAACTCAGTGTTCTTATTACGATGTCTCTATGACATTGACGGAGCAATAATATGTTATTTAATTATTTTAATATAATTAAAAAGGTTAAAGGAATTTAAATGGAAAGCTATTTTAGTTTTTCCGAACCATTTAATTCTGGTATAGA
>Ga0209358_10001257_pt1 | contig 20505 bp, 20 predicted proteins | sample LauGreFa1BDMLBSN_2_FD_187574 | JGI IMG/M metagenome (GOLD analysis project Ga0209358, IMG submission 187574) | Freshwater lake microbial communities from Lake Michigan, USA - Fa13.BD.MLB.SN (SPAdes) (version 2) | ecosystem: Environmental > Aquatic > Freshwater > Lake | place: Lake Michigan, USA...
GAAGCCAGTTCTATTTCAAACAATGTTAAACTTGAAACTGTACTTCCAATTTTAGGATTTGAAATTACGAATCTACAGTACGATCCTGTTAGAAAAATTAATAAACTAAACACTAAATCAAGAAGTGTACAGATTGATCAACAAAACACAAACACATATCAATCTTATGCAGAAGTACCATATAATGTCCAGTATGGTCTATATTGTTTTACTAGAAAGATAGAAGACAATCTGCAAATTGTAGAACAAATATTACCATATTTTTCCCCTGAATTTATAGTTACATTAAACATGAACGAATTGGATGTAAATGTTGATGTTCCAATTGTTCTTAATAGTGTAAATTTGACAGAGACTTATGAAGGGGATATGTCTTCTAGAAGAATGGTTGTTTCCACTTTTTCATTCACCGCTAAAGCATACATGTATGGTCGAATCAAAGATAGTGGTTCTGGAATCATCAAAGAAGTTGATATTAATATTTTTGAGGATGATACATTAAATGGATAATGAAGTACCAAAAGTTTTTGATTCTATTTCTCAAAGTTTAGGTGTTGATTTTAAACCAGCACCAAAAGAAATAACGGTAAAACCAGCGAGTCCAGAAGTTCAACAAAAGAAAATGGATTCGGACTTTGAGTATGCTAGAGCAAATCTAAAAGAACTTATAGAGAAGGGCAAAGATAGCCTAGATAATGCAATATCTTTGGCTCAGAGTCTAGACTCTCCTCGTGGATTTGAAGTTGTATCAAACTTTGCAAAGCAACTTGCTGAAATGAATAAAGACTTAATGGGTCTTCATCAGCAAAAGAAAGAGATTGAAAAAGAAAAAATCACTGTTAATAATAACACAACAAATGCCATATATGTTGGTTCGACAAGTGATCTGCAAGACTTAGTAAATCAAAGTCGTAGCAGAAGAAAGGCATTAGATAACAATGGGGAAGAACGACAGTAAAAGTTACCTCGGTAATCCCAACTTAAAGGGACCCGGAGTAAAAATTGAATTTACAAAAGAACAAGTAGAAGAATATGTGAAGTGTGCAAACGATCCGATCTACTTCACTAAAAACTATGTTAAGATTGTAACTCTAGATAAAGGTCTTGTACCTTTCGAGTTGTATGATTATCAAGAAGACATCATCAGTAAGATCCATGACAATCGTTATGTGATCGCTAAACTGCCTCGTCAGTCTGGTAAGTCAACCACAGTTATTGCATACATTCTTCATTACATTCTGTTTAACCAAAACATGAGCGTAGCCATTCTTGCTAACAAGCAATCCACAGCACGCGAAATGTTGTCTCGTTTGAAATTGGCTTACGAGTATTTGCCAAAATGGTTGCAACAAGGTATTCTCGAATGGAACAAAGGATCTATTCAACTTGAGAATGGTTCTAAGATCCTAGCATCCTCCACATCAGCATCTGCTGTCCGTGGTGGATCTTTCAACCTTCTGTTTCTTGACGAGTTTGCATTCGTTCCTCAGAACATCGCAGAAGAATTCTTTAGTTCGGTGTTCCCGACAATTACCTCCGGTTTGAGTACAAAGGTGTTGCTCATCTCTACACCAAATGGTTTAAACATGTTCTATAAACTCTGGAAGGGTGCTACGAAGAAACCCGGAGAGGCTGGAAAGAATGAATATGTTCCCATAGAAGTTCACTGGTCGCAAGTTCCATCTACGGCTGGTGGTAAACTCCGCGATCAAAAGTGGAAAGAGGAGATGATCAAACAGACATCTGAGAAGCAGTTCGAATCCGAATTCGAATGTAACTTCTTAGGTTCATCTAATACTTTAATATCCACTGCTAAATTAAATGCTATGGCATGGAAAGAACCAATCTATACAACTAAAGATGGTTTGACTGTTTATGAAGAACCAAAGGATGATCATCTATACTTCATTGCAGTAGATACTGCAAGAGGACAAGGAAAAGACTACAGTGCATTTACAGTAATCGATGCAACAAGTTCTCCATATCGATTAGTGTGTAAGTTTAGGAATAATTTAATATCTCCTATGGTATATCCAACCGTTATTGAAAAAACAGGATACAAGTATAATAAAGCCTATGTTTTCATTGAAATCAACGACATCGGTGGTCAAGTTGCGGACATTCTTCACAGCGAATTAGAGTATGAGCATGTTCTCATGTCTAGCATGAAGGGACGAAAGGGACAAGTGGTAAGTGGTGGATTTGGTAAAGGAGAGAGTGTTTTTGGTGTCAGAACTACTTCACAGGTAAAAAGACTTGGATGCTCTGTTCTCAAAAACATGATAGAACAAGACAAATTGATCCTAGAAGACTACGAAATCCTAACAGAATTGATGTCGTTCGTCAGTAAAGCACAAACTTATTCTGCTGAAGAGGGACACAATGATGACTTGGTTATGTCGTTGGTTCTATTTGCTTGGTTGTCACGACAACCATATTTCAAGGAACTAACCAATCTAGACACCAGAATGGCGCTATTTCAAAATGAAATTAAACAACTTGAGGAAGATTTAGCACCATTTGGCTTTATTACCTCGTATGATGAGGACAACATGAGAACATTTTCAGATGGAAACGATGTCTGGAACTCAGAAGGGCTAAAATAACCAAATCAATAAATACCCCTAGAGTAAGACACCTCTAGGAGCAAAAAATGCCAACAAGACCAAAAGTAACAGTATCAATAGTAGACAATTCATTCGTTGTAGCCGGATCTGAGGCGCAAGGTACGCATGTCTCCGGTATGGTTAGTTTAACAACCCCATCTCTAGTAGATCTATTTGGTGTAACCGCAGATAATGAAGCAGGTTATATGACAATAGAAACATTAGGAGATTGGATAGGAAAATTAAACGGAACAACTTATGGTGGTGCTACTGGTTCAGGTCCAACTGGAGCATGGGCAACCGATTGGTACTCAGCATACAACTACCTAACTTATGGTGGCGTTCTTAAAATTGCAGAAAGTGCATCTACTTTCTATGATGCAAGCATTGCATTGGATTCAATGTTTACTTCACAAATATCAGGAACTCAATATACAGCAGTATCAAATATAACATCATATAGAGATGATATTATTGGAATTGTCGGTGTAACCTATTCTGGTTATACTGGTGGTGCTACGGTTCCAAGTAATCCCACCGTATTTCCAACATTAACAAATGCTGATAATAAAATATTCGCAGTTGGTGGGGAAAAAGTTATGTTGGGATTATCCAATACAAGCGAATCAAATTATATCACTATCCCTCTAGCCAGCGATGCAGCCGGATGTTTCGTCAGAACTGACCGAGACTCACAACGCTGGTTCTCGCCCGCCGGGACTCGAAGAGGAAGAATCCTTAATACCGTCCGATTGATTAAGAATCCATCTGCAACTGAACAAGATAATCTATACAATAACAAAATCAATTCCATAATTGGAATCGCTGGTGATGGTGTCTACCTATTTGGCGACATTACTCAAGAAGGAACTGCAACTTCTTCACTAACTCGCGTAAATGTCGTTCGTTTGATCAACTATATCAAGAAGACTCTAGGAAAAACAGCAAATTCCGTACTATTCGAAATAAACGATGCAACTACCCGTGCTTTGTTTGCAAATGCAGCAACCGGATTCTTACAAAACATCAAAGATGGTAGAGGTCTATATGATTTCAAAGTAGTCTGTGATGAATCAAACAATCCAGCAGCAATCTTGGATTCAAATCAATTTGTGGCAGATATTTACATCAAACCAACTAAGTCTATTAACTATGTGAAGGTTACCATTACTAACCTAAATACTGACGCACAACTCTAATAAAAAGTAACACATAGGAGAATAATATGTCATCATTTCATTCAATAGGAAACTTTGTAAACGCATTTAATGGTGGTACTAGACCAAATCGGTTTAGAATTACCGCAACAGCACCTGAAGGCGTTGCTGCTCCCGCTGGTTTATTTATAGACACACACTGTGTAGCAGCAACAGTCCCAGAAAGTATTGTTGGAATTATTCCAATTCCTTTTCGTGGAAGAATGTATAAATTTCCAGGCGATAGAACATACAACGAATGGACTGTAACTGTTCTTGATGATACTAATGACAAAGCAACATGGTTTACTTTCCACGAATGGTCACAACTATTTAATAATCACGAAACCAATATTGCAGTAAATGCATCACAAAGAGATAGTTTCTGCAAAGATCTTACAATAGAACATCTAGATCACTCAGTTGCAGATGGTAGCGTTGCTTTAAAGAAAATAAAATTGTTAAATGCGTGGCCTGTTCAAGTTGGTCCTGTCCAATTAGACATGGGAGCAGCCAATCAATTGGTACAATTCCAAGTTCAGATTGCGTACACACATTTTCAATATGAAGCTCAGAGTACAGTTTCACCGTAATTTAACAAAAAGGTTCCTATATTATGGCGTTTGATATCTTTGGTTTTAGTTTTGGTAAGAAGAACGATCAGGAGACAAAGAATCTAGAATCAAGTCAGATTCCAGTAACTCCTGAGCCATACGATGGAACCTATACATTTGAAGCCGGAGGAGTCTTTGGTACATCCATCGACTTCTCCGGTTCTATTAGAGATGAGAATCAACTCATTGGGCAGTATCGCGGTATGGCTCTCCATCCAGAAGTGGATTCAGCCATCGAAGATATTGTCAATGAAAGTATTGTGATGGGCGAAGACAGAAAACCAATTAAGTTAAATTTGGATTATGTCAATCTTCCAGACACAATCAAGACTAAGATCTACTACGAATACAATCATATTCTAAAACTTCTTGACTTCACCAATCGGTGTCATGAAATTTTCAGAAGATGGTATATCGACAGCAAGATCTATTACTACAAAGAAATCGATAAAGAAAATCCTGCTAAGGGATTGGTTTCTCTTATTCCCGTTGATCCAATTAAGATCAAGAAGGTAAGAAAGATTGAAAAGGATAGAGCCAGAGTTTCTGGTGGACAAATCATTCCATTCGTAAAGAAAATCGAAGAATATTATGTCTATGCAGATACAGATAAAGAGGCTCTTTATCCAACGACTCCATCTGGCTATAAGTTTACAATCGATAGCATTACTTACTGTCACTCCGGTACTGTCGATTCAGTAACCAAGAGAGTAATTGGTTATCTACAAAAAGCAATTCGTCCTCTGAACATGTTGCGTCAAATCGAAGATGCTGTAGTCATCTACCGTATTTCTCGCGCACCAGAGCGTAGAATTTTCTATGTCGATGTCGGTAATCTTCCAAAGCAGAAGGCTGAACAATATCTCCGTGATATTATGAATCGATACCGCAACAAGATTACTTACGATTCAGCCACTGGTCAAATCCGTGACGACAGAAACCATCAGCACATGCTTGAGGATTTCTGGATGCCACGAAGAGAAGGTGGTAGAGGAACAGAAATCACAACTCTTGATGGTGGTCAAAACCTCGGAGAGATGGAAGATGTTCTTTATCTACAGAAAAAACTCTACCGCGCACTCAATGTTCCAATCTCTCGTCTTGAATCAGAAAACGGATTCAACATGGGTAGATCTGCTGAAATCACCAGAGATGAAGTTAAGTTCTATAAGTTCATAGAAAGACTTCGTTTGAGATTCGCTGCATTCCTCACAGATCTCCTTAAGACTCAAGTTATTCTTAAGGGAATTATGACAGAGGATGAATGGAATAAGATTTCCCAAGATATTACCTTTAAGTTCAACAAAGATTCGTACTTCAATGAACTAAAAGAAAATGACATTCTTCGTGATCGTATTGATATGTTGAACACCCTAAGCAACTTTGTTGGTAAGTTTTATTCAGAAGAATATATCCGTAAGAATATTCTAAAGCAAACCGATGAAGAAATGATCGAAATCAACGCTCAGATTGCCAAGGAACAACAAGAAGCATTGATCAAGGAAGTAGAACAACAACAGCAAATGATGGCTCTTGGTATTCAACCACAACCACAAGAAGGTCAACCACCACAATGAGCATTAGAAAAGAATTTCAAGCACTAATCAAGAATGACAGGGAATTGTTTAAAGAACAATTGTTCTCTGTTATTTCTGACAGAATAGCAGAAGAGATGGCTAAAAAATACATCGATGCTTCTGAGAAACTGTTTGAAAGTATCACATTAGAACCAAAGGTAAAATCAGTTCCTGTTCAAATACAGGAACAAGTAAAACCCCAGTATATGCCTATTGCAGAATTCAACAATGCAATAAACAATAATACGACTAATTGGATGACTGCTAAGGATGGTTCTCAGTTAGAGATAACACCAAAAATGGCTAAATACTTAGCCGAACTATACAATTCTCTAAATAGTTCACATAAGGATAAACTAATAAACCTCATATTGGAATCTGATCACGGTTTCAAAAAAGCAGTGAAAACTGCGGAAAGAATTTACGGAGCAAAAAATGGACACAAATAACCTAATCAAGAGCGTAATTTCAGAAAACATCGTAGAATCAAAGAAGATTGCTACGGAACTTCTCATGCAAAAACTCTCTGAGAGACTTCAACAAAAGTTTGAAGAGTATGCTCCAGAAACTTTCCTTGATGAAAACACCGAAGAGTCAGAGGAAACTGCTGACGACACCAATGATCTTCGCCTAGAAGTCGAAGAGATGATGGAAGCCAAGAAGCACAAAGAAGAGTCAGAGGAAGAGGAATCCGACGAAGAAGAATCAGAAGATGAAGAGTCTGATGAAGAAGAAGACATGGAATACGAGGGTGGTATTGGCGGAAACTCACCATACGAATACGAGGGCGGAACTGACTGCGAAGGTGACTGCTACGAAGATAACAATGCAGAAGATATGAATAAAAAGGCATTTCGTAACACTGGTTTGAGCGAAGCAAAGAAAGCCAATAAGGATTATGATGGAGATGGTAAGATCGAATCATCCACCGATGAGTGGAAAGGTTCCCGAAGCAAAGCCATCAAGGCTGCAATGGCTAAGAGAAAGAAGAAATAATGAAGTTAATAACCGAAACAGTAGAGGATATCCGATACATCACCGAAGGAACAGATGACAAAAAGAATCTGTTCATCGAAGGTGTATTCATGGTTGCCGAGGAATGCAACAGAAACGGTAGAGTCTATCCGCTTGAAACTTTAAATAAAGAAGTAGGAAGATACATCAACGAATTCGTTGATTGTAACCGCGCTTTCGGTGAACTCGGACACCCCACAGGTCCAACCATCAATCTTGATCGTGTCAGTCACAGAATCGTAATGCTTGAGTTCCGTAAGAACAAAGTCTACGGAAAAGCCAAGATTATGGAAAGCACCCCGATGGGCAAGATTGCTGCTGAACTAATCCGCGAAGGTGCAAAACTAGGCGTTAGTTCAAGAGCAATGGGTTCTCTTGTTGAACAAAATGGTAAGAAGATAGTTCAACCAGATCTCATGCTTTCCGCTGTTGACATCGTTGCAGATCCATCTGCTCCCGGTGCTTTCGTAAATGGCATCATGGAAGGCAAGGAATGGGTTTGGAACAATGGTTCTTGGTTAGAGCGTGATCTTATGGAAGCAAAGAAAATAATTCGTAAGACTTCCAGTAAGAACATGGAAAAGAAAGCATTGACACTGTTTGAGAATTTCTTTAAGACTCTTTAATGCTAAGTTTTAAGCAATATCTTCGTGAAGCAGTAACACCCGAAATGCGTAATCGCATCTTGGCAAATGTCAATAAAAGCAAATCAGCACGAAGTGCTTCTAACTATAACGAAAATCCACCACTTAAAGCATTAAACAGACAAGCAGTTCCACCAGAAGAAGGATTGCCTGGTCGTGGTTATAAAGGTTCTAGATTTCAACCAGATCAACCAGTTCGTTCAATAGCAGATAGACTCTCTGGAAAATTAAATGCGCTTATTAGTGGAAGACAAGCAGACAAAGCAGCAGCAGATACACTACAAGCAGAAAGAGATGTTAGACGCATTTATAACTCTAAAGGCACTGGTATATTAAATAAATTTCTTGGATCAAGAGTTGAAGTTAAAGATTCAAAAGGAAAAGTTGTTGGATCTGAAGTTAGAGGTGGTTTTGTTGATGCATTGAAATCATACGATCAACATAGAGCAAAACAAGGAATAGCAGTCAACAGACGCGGAACAATTGATTCAAATGTTCTCAGAAACTTAGGTGTTCGCGCTGCACAAAACATGTCATCAAGTGCTACGGCAAGCGGACCAAATCTTTTAAGAACTCTTGGTGCAAGTGTTCGTTATGCTAGAACAGGATCAAAACTTGCTAATCTTAAGATTGGACAAGCAACAACTGGTATAGAAAGCGCAGGTGATAGGCTTGCTAATGCAGCAGTTAGTGGTACTGAACATCTAACAACTACAAAAATAGATGGTACTCCAGTAAGTCCAGAAGATAAAGCCGCCGCTATAACACAAGTGGCACAAAGAAATAGATTATCTCAAACTGGACAAGCGGCACAAACTGTCGGAATGACTACTACACCAATTCAACAATCGGGTGAAACTCAAGATCAACTAAGAGCAAGAATGATGGCTGATCGTCCTGCACCACTTTCTACCAGTACACAAGCGAGAATTAATATGGCTAAAAGGACAGGACAGATACCAACAAATCTTGATTTTGATGATTTTTAAATTTTAAACTGTGACCATTGTTTAATGGTCAAAAATAAACATTTACTAAATAACAATAGTTCTTAAACAGAGGAACAGGAAAAAATATGGACACACAAACATCTAGACCAACACATGATATTAATGGTGCAGAACCCCAAGACGCTAACGGCGGAAAGGTAAAGTGGGATGCTTTCCAAAACTTTAACCCAAACGCAGCAGCAAATATGGGAACTTTAAAGCCAGGTGCTTCAGTTGCTGGCCCAGGCCCACAAGGTGAAGGATCTGTTAAAGTTGCTAAGACTGCCAAGAAGAGCGAAGAAGAAGAAACCGAGACAGAGGAGCCAAAGGAGATGCAAGAGCATCTTAACGCTCTTTTCAACGGTGAGTCTCTAACCGAAGACTTCATGAACAAAGCAAAGACAATCTTTGAGGCTGCTGTTAACGAGAGAGTCAATGTTCTCCGTGAACAAGTCCTCGCTGAGGCTGCTGCTGTCGTTCAAGAAGAAGTTGAAACCGCAGTCAATGAACTAGCAGAGCGTCTTGATGACTACCTCGGTTATGTCGTTGAAGAGTGGATGGAAGAGAACCAACTCGCCGTCGAAAACGGCATCCGTACTGAAATCGCAGAGAACTTTATGTCTGGACTCAAAGAACTCTTTGAGACTCACTACATCGAAGTTCCACAAGAGAAGTACGATGTCGTTGACGGACTCTTTGCTGAGAACGAGGAACTCGAATCCTCTCTCAACGAGCAAATTCAAAACAACATCGAGATGCAAAAGGAACTACTCGCTTATCAAGCAGGACAAGTCTTCGCACAAGTTGCTGATGGCTTAACCGATGTTGAAGTTGAGAAGTTTGCTTCTCTCGCAGAAGGCGTTGATTTCGATAGCCTAGAGCAATACCAAGAGAAACTAAATGTTCTCAAGGAAAGTTATTTCAACGCTGCACCAACCGTAACTAACATTGTCGAAGAGACAACTAACAAACAAATGCCTCAAGAAGTTGGCTCCAGTATGGGCGCTTACTTGAGTACTTTGGATCGTCTTGCTAAATCAAACAAACTCTAATTTCTAACACACATTAAGGAGAATATAGAAATGGATTTTTCAAATAACTCGTCTTACGATGTGCTAACTGAGAAGTGGGAACCCCTACTCTCTCACGACGCACTTCCTTCAATCGGTGACTCTTACAAGAAGAAAGTCACTGCCGTCCTACTAGAGAACCAAGAGAAGGCTCTCCGCGAGCAATATCTCGTTGAGACTCCAGCAAACAACATGGGTGGTAATTTTGCTAATCCTCAAGTTGGTACTCCTGGCGGCCTCGCTGGTTATGATCCAATCCTAATCAGCCTCGTTCGTCGTTCAATGCCAAACCTCATTGCTTATGATATCGCCGGCGTTCAACCAATGACCGCACCAACCGGCCTCATCTTCGCAATGCGTAGCCGTTATGAATCACAAGGTACTGCTGGACAGATTAAGGGCAATGCTGTAGGATTAGGCGCTGAAGCCCTCTTCCAAGAGGCATTTGCTAAGTTCGGTGGTTCTGGTAATACCTCTGCTGGTGCAGCATTCAGCGCAACCGGCGGTATCAATCCAGTTGGTGGTAGCACTGGTACAACCACTGCTGTCAACCCATCTGCTGAAATCAGAGCAAATAACTTCGACATGAACTCCTTCCGTGGTTTCCTAACCGGAACCGCAGAACAACTTGGAGAAACACCAGGCACTCCATTCCGTCAAATGGCATTCAGCATTGAGCGTATCGCAGTCGAAGCAAAGACTCGCGCTCTAAAGGCTGAGTACACCACTGAGTTGGCACAAGATCTAAAGGCTGTTCACGGACTTGATGCTGAGAGCGAACTCGCTAACATCCTCAGCACCGAGATCTTGAACGAAATCAACCGTGAGTTGATCTACACGATCTATCGCGTTGCCAAGACTGGTGCAGCACAGGACGATCTAAGTGGTTATGCATCAGGTGGTGGTGTTTATAATCTAAATACCGACTCAGACGGTCGTTGGAGTGCAGAGCGTTTCCGTGGTCTCATGTTCCAAATTGAGCGTGAAGCCAATGTAATCGCCAAGGAAACTCGTCGTGGTAAGGGTAACTTCATGATCTGCTCAAGCGATGTTGCAAGCGCACTCACAATGGGTGGCTTCCTCAACCTCGCACCAGCCATGACTGCAAACCTCGAAGTCGATGATACCGGCAACACCTTCGTCGGTGTTCTCAACAACAAGATGAAGGTTTATATTGACCCATATGCCAAGTTGGGTGTTAACTTCTGTGTAGTCGGATACCGCGGAACATCTCCATATGATGCCGGTGTATTCTACTGCCCATATGTTCCACTACAGATGGTACGCGCTGTTGATCAGAACACCTTCCAGCCAAAGATCGGATTCAAGACCCGTTACGGTATGGTCTCCAATCCATTCGCTGAGAACACTGATATCAACGCTCTCGGTGGTAACCAATACTACCGTATCTTCCAAGTCAATGACCTCCACGGAAACACTGGTTTCGGACTCTGATTTAAGTAATTAATCTGGGGAGATGATTGGGGGGAGTCGCAAGACTCCCCCCTTTCTATTTGAATAAATACATTTATGGCAACACAACCAGATACAGAATTTCTCACAGATAAGAGTAAGTTAAGTAATTTTAATTACCTAACAACTAATTACTTCCAGATAATCATCAGTAGAGCGCCTACTGTGTCATTCTTTACCCAAGAAGTAACTTGTCCTGCCATCTCTATGGCTGAATTGATTCAACCTACAACTCTAAGCACAACAGTTCCGATGCCAGGAAATGCTTATACATTTATGCCATTGAATATCAAATTCACACTAGACGAAGATCTAAGAGGATGGCAAGAAATATACAACTGGATAACTAGTATTGGTAATTTTAAAAATACCACCAATACGGTGGCATACCATGATCGTTTTTCCGATATAACTCTTAGAATAACTAATAGCGCATATAAAGGTAAATTTGAAGTTGTATTCAGAAATGCATTCCCAGTTGCTTTATCTGAGATACCATTCACAATTACAGCCACAGATAATGTTCCTTTGACTGCTACAGCCAGTTTTAAATACACATATTACGATTTCAAAGTCTTGACTTCACCATAATACGAGGTATACTTTTCGTTATGACTTTTGATGAACTCAAAGAAATGGTCAAAAAGGATATCTCTTTGGACGAGACTCAACTCGACAAGGAATCCGCTCGTACACCACAAATTCACAATAAGTATCTTCTCTTCTTCATGGAAGAGAAGTTGTCGCTTGCTCGTATGGAATCTGAATTGGCTGTTCTTCGCAAGAAGAAGTGGATGTATTTTAGTGGTAAGATGAGTCAAGAAGAACTTGATGATAATGGCTGGGAACAGTTTGATCTCCATATTCTAAAGAACGATATGGATAATTTCATTGAAGCCGATGATCAAGTAATCAAGCAGAAACTCAAGGTTGAATATCAAAGAGAAAAAGTTAACTACCTAGAGAATGTGGTGAAGATCATCAATAACCGCCAATGGAACATTCGTTCTATCATTGATTGGGCAAAATTCACTAATGGCCAGTAAATAAATACTGGTATATGTCTGACTTAGTGATTGAAGATTTAGATTCTGTTTATATAAAAGTCAATTGTGAAAGAAGTATTGCCAAAGAACTGAACCAATACTTCACCTTCGCAGTACCTAATTATCAATTTACTCCTGCTTATAAGAACAAAATCTGGGATGGTCAGATTCGTTTATTCAATTTGTTCACACACACAATCTATGCAGGATTGCTAGACTATGTAATCAAATTTGCTAGTGATAGAAACTATACAATCGAATATCCACAGCATTCTGATAAAAACTATACAGAAGAACAAGTGGCTAAGTATGTCGAAGAATTCATTCGACCAACTGCGTCTGGTAAAAGAATCAGCGCACACGATTACCAAATAAAAGCAATAACCCACGCAATAAAGAAGGAAAGAACACTTCTATTGTGTCCAACTGGTAGCGGTAAATCTCTGATCATTTACTGCTTGATGCGATTCTTCTTAGATCATATCAAACCAGAAAAAAAGATTCTTATTGTAGTTCCTACCGTTGGATTAGTCTCACAGATGTACAGTGACTTTGAGGATTACTCAAAGGAAAACAAATGGTCTGTTGGAAGACATTGCTATACGATTTCATCTGGTAAAGAAAAAGACACACACAAGCGTGTGGTGATTTCTACTTGGCAGAGCATCTATAAGATGCCAAAAGAATTCTTTGATCAGTTTGATATGGTAATTGGCGATGAATGTCACTTATTTAAAGCCAAATCTTTATCGTCACTTATGTCTAAACTTACAAGTTGCCCAATTCGTGTTGGTACAACGGGAACACTTGATGGAACCCATACACACAAATTAGTTGTAGAGGGATTATTTGGAAGGGTATTACATGTTACTACAACCGCTACACTCATTGAAAAGAATCTCTTATCAAATCTGTCTATTGACTGCATTCTACTTCAATACTCTGACAGAGATATTGAAGAAGCCAAACGAATGTTGTACAAAGAAGAAATAAAGTGGATTATTCTCAATAACAAACGAAACAAATTCATAAAAAATCTTTGCTCTAGTCTTAAAGGTAATACATTAGTTTTGTTTAACTTTGTAGAGTTGCATGGTAAGCCTCTCTATGATATGTTCAAAAAAGAAATACCAGATAAAGACATCTATTTCATTCATGGTGGAACTGATGTAGATCAACGAGAAGAAATAAGAAAGGTGGTAGATAAAAATGACAACTCTATTCTCTTGGCTTCCTATGGAACCTGTTCAACTGGCATTAATATTCGTAATATTCACAATGTCGTATTTGCTAGCCCGTCAAAATCTGTTGTTCGTGTTTTACAATCGATTGGAAGAGGTCTACGCAAAAGTGAAACGAAAACTGCGGTGAATGTTTACGACATTGGTGATGATTTAAGGCATAAGAAATATCGCAATCATTCACTGAACCATATGGATGAACGCATCCGAATATATACTAAAGAGAAGTTTAAGTATAAGTTGGTGTCGCTTCAACTCAAGGAGAACTGAATGGAACAAATCTATAAAGTAATCAAACTAAGAAGTGGTGAAGAACTGATTGCTGAGATTGCTAGTTCTGAAAATGATAAAGTGACTCTTCTTAAGCCTATGGTATTTAAGTCAATAGTGCTTCCTGATCCAATGGGTATGCCCAAGGAAGGTATTGTTCTTAAGAATTGGTTAGCATTCGGTAATCAAACAGAAACAACAATACCTTCAGATTTTATAGCCACAATTTTAGAACCAACGCAAGATGTCGTTTCTTATTATTTGGCTGAAAAAGAAAGACAAGGTGGTTATGAAAAAACACCACTTGACGAATTTACTAATCAAGTAAAACCAAAAATAACACCCGAGCAAGATATGAGCGCGGCTGATTATGAAGATATGATATCTGATATGTTTGATACCATTTTTAATGGTCTATCTGAACCAAAGAAAGATAGTTCAAAACCAAAAAAGAATAAGAACAAAAAAGATAAAGAAGAAGTAATTCATATGAGTATGATTTTTTCACCACAAGCATTGGCTCATATGATAAACGAAGGAATGATTGATCCTCGTGATATTATGGATATGATAAAACACTTCAACTTGGATAAACCAAAAAAGAAGAAGAAAAATAATCGTGAATCAATTAATGATCAAAAATATACCGGGGAACAAAAAGACCGGAAAGATTTTGGTAATAAGTGGACGGATTGGAACCCCGATCCAACTGATGAAGACTATAAGTAATACTCAGAGTATTATTAAGTATCTTAGAGAAACTAATATCTTTCTCATACCATACACAGAAAGTGTAATAAAGTCGTCAAGAGAAATCAAGTGATTTTTCTTGATTTTCTCATAGGCGTGTTATAATACTCGCATAGGAAATAACTTATGGCTAAAAAGAAAATACTGAATAAGAACAAAAAACCAACGGAAAACAGTTCGTATTATTTTGTTGGGCATGTTGATTCTGATGGAGAAGTAACACCTCTCCTTCTTACTGATATAGAATACGAAAAAGCCAAAAAGAGAGCAGAAAAGAATCCAGAGGATGTTCCTGTTGATTTTATAGTTTTCTCTCAACAACATAGGAAACAAAATGGGTAAAAAGAAAAAGAAACAAGAAGAACAAGACGATATAGAAGACCTAGAGTTAGAAGAAATATTAGAAGAATCAGAAGTAATAGAGGAAGTCAAAAAAGATCATTATATTGATAATAAGGCTTTCTATAAAGAAATGGTAGAGTGGAAGCAACTCTGCAAAGACGCAGAAGAATCAGATGAATCGCGTCCTCCCATTACAAATTATATCGGTGAATGCTTCATGAATATTGCCGAGCATTTGTCTCGTAAAGCCAATTTTATGAACTATCCATATAGAGAAGAAATGGTATCTGATGGCATAGAAAACTGCCTGATGTATGCACATAATTTCGACCCAGAAAAATCAAAAAATCCATTTTCATATTTCACTCAGATAATCTATTATGCATTCCTGAGAAGAATAGAAAAGGAAAAGAAACAAGCCTATGTGAAGTTAAAGATGACTGAACTTCTTGATGACGGTTCTTTTCATAGGTGGTTCAAAGAAAACTATTTTGAAAAAGACAGCGTACAAGAGGCAATGACAGAGCATTTCCAGATATCAGAAAATGATATAAAGAAGTTTGAACCAAAGAAGAAAAAGAAAAAGCGCAAGAAATGAAGATTGCAATTATTAATGATACCCACTTTGGCGCCAGAAATGATTCGCCATTGTTTCTCGAATACTTCATGTCTTTCTTTGAGAAACAATTCTTTCCTTACTGCAAGGAACAGGGTATCACTAAAGTTTTACATTTAGGCGATTTAATGGATCGCCGTAAGTATGTGAACTTCCAAACTCTTGCGGAAGTTCGCAAGCGATTCATTGGTTGGTTTGAAGAAAATAATGTAGAGTTGCACTGTATTCTTGGAAACCATGACACATTCTACAAGAATACTAATCATATCAATTCTGTCCGTGAATTATTTGATTCTTCTGTTCATCTATATGAAGAACCAACTCTTCTTGAGTTTGATGGACTCAAGATTGCTATGATTCCGTGGATCAATAAAGAAAACGAACAAGCGTTTCAAACATTCATTAAGAGTTGTCCTGCATCAATCATTTGTGGACATTTTGAGTTAAATGGATATGAAGTAATTCAAGGAATCAACTTCGAAGGCGGCATGGATGATTCTATCTTTTCTTGCTATGATATGGTGCTATCTGGACACTTTCACGGCAAGGCATCCAAGAAGAATGTTCACTACCTAGGCACACAATATCAAATTACATTTTCTGATGCTCGTCTTGTCAAGGGCTTCCATGTTCTTGATACAGAAACCAGAGAGTTGGAATTCATCGAAAACCATGAGAGAATATATCATATTATTGCATATGATGATTCTAAACTAGATCCACTAGGCACGGACTTTTTGTATTACAAAAATTCATATGTAAAGGTTCTTGTAGCCAAAAAGAAAGATCCAGTTAAGTTTGATCTATGGGTTGATAAGATGGTTCAGGCTGGTGTGATTAACCTGAATATCGTTGAGGAAATGCCAGAGACTTCCACAGATGAGGTCGATGTAACTCAAGATACGATAAGCATTATCAATGAAGAAGTAGATAAACTTGAAATATCAGAAGATAAAGGTAAAATAAAATCATTGATTCATGAACTCTATATTGAGAGCCTTTCTACATGATTGTATTCAAGAAAATCAGATTTAAGAATTTCGGATCATTCGGTAATACATTTACAGAGATCTTTCTAGATTCGAGAAAGAATACACTAGTTTCTGGTACAAACGGAAACGGTAAATCTTTTGCATTTCTAGATTCTATTACCTTTGCTCTATTTGGTAAACCATTCCGAAAAATCAACATTCCTCAACTTGTAAATACAATCAATAAGAAAGATTGTCTTGTTGAGTTGGATTTTGAAATTGGAACAGATAAGTATCTTGTTCGTCGTGGTCTTTCGCCAAAGATCTTTGAGATCTATAAGAACGGCGAGTTGTTAAATCAAGACGCAAAGAACAAGGATTACCAAGAACATTTTGAAGAACAGATTCTGAGAATGAATTATAAGTCATTTACTCAGGTTGTCATTCTAGGCAGTTCTTCTTTTGTTCCATTCATGCAACTTCCTGCTGCCGATAGACGATCCGTTATTGAAGACATTCTTGACATCAATGTATTCACATCAATGAATACTATTCTTAAGGGAAGAATTTCAGAAACAAAGACTGTGCTACATGCATATGATTCTGATCTAAATCTTGAGAATGAAAAGATGCAGTTGAAGAAGAAGTTTATTCAAAGTCTGAAGAACAAGAGCAGTGAGTCTATCGACAAGATCAATGAAAAACTCAAAGCATTGAATGCAGACTGTGAAAAGATTTCAAAGAAGAAGAAGGAGCAAGAAGACAAACTTGCTTCTATCTCTTTTGATTTGCCAACCAAGATAAAGGTAGAAAAGACAGTAAAGACACTTGAAAAACTTAAAACACAAATTCAACAAAATCACGACAATTGCAATAAAGAAATTGGGTTTTACCATGACAATGATAATTGCCCAGTATGCAAGCAGGCGATTACTGAGGAATTTAAAAAAGAGCAAGTAGGCTCAAAGAATTCAAAATTGGATGAGTATACTAAGGCTGTAGGTGAGATTGAAACAAAACTTACAGAAGCAGAAACTCAACTGGAGAAGTTTGAATCTGTTCAAAATGAAATTGCTGATCTTAAGTTAGCCATAGTACAATCAAAAAGCACATATGAGAATCTAACAAATAACATCAAAGCCTTAACAAAAGAACTTGAACAATCTTCTGTTAGCAGTGCAGAGATTGATGTGGAAACAGAAGAGATGGAAAAGATTCAAACAAGAATCGATATCATCAAGGATGAGCGAGTCAAACTACAAGAGAATCTTCGCTGTATGGAGATCGCCTCTATTCTTCTCCGCGATTCTGGAATCAAGGGAAAGATCATTAAGAACTACTTGCCAATCATTAACAAGACAGTAAACAAGTTCTTGACTGCTATGGATTTCTTTGCTCAGTTTAATCTAGATGAAGAATTCAACGAGACAATCAAGAGCCGTAATCGTGATACATTTAGTTACATGAGTTTCAGCGAAGGCGAAAAGATGCGTATCGATTTGTCATTGCTGCTGGCATGGCGTGAAGTTGCAAGAGTAAAGAACAGCGCCAACTGCAATCTTTTGATCCTAGATGAAGTATTTGATTCATCGCTTGATGCTGTTGGTGCAGAAGAATTTATGAAACTTCTAACTGGTCTTGATTCGAAGACTAATATCTTTGTAATCTCGCACCGGGCAGATTCGTTGGCTGATAAGTTCTCTACAATTATTACTCTTGAAAAGAAGAAGAACTTCAGTAAACTAAATGTCTCATGATTCTAGCAACACCTGAAGATTACTTGTCTATAGTTGAAGGATGGGAAGATCCTAATCCTAGACCTATTATTACCATAGAAGAAGGCATTCATGTTGTTCGTGATGATCTTCTTGGTGGTGGTTCCAAGATGCGTTTCATCGATCATATGGTGAAGACTTGGCCATACAAAGAGTTTGTCTATGGGAGTTCTCCTGCTACTGGATATGCACAGATTAGTTTTGCCAAAGCAGCAGCAAGGTATGGTAAGAAGGCTGTGATATTCATGGCTCAACGGGACATGAGCAAACTCCATCCTTATCAGCAGGAAGCAATAGCAGCCGGTGCTGATATGCGTTGGGTTCCGAATGGAATGTTGAGCGTTACCGAAAAGAGAGCCAAAGATTATGTGAAGGAAGATCCTACCAATCGTGTGTTGATTCCTATTGGTGGCGATCATCCTGATGTTTTGGCTTGCATTGTTAAAGTTGCACGATATAATATCGGTATGGTTCCAGATGAAGTTTGGACTGTTGGATCTAGCGGAACACTAACACGCGGACTTCAGTTAGCGTGGCGATTCACTAGATTCAATGTTGTTACAGTTGGACATAAAGGAGATTATGGTAGAGCAAAGGTCTATGAATGTAAGATACCATTCAATAAGCCAGCAAAAGTTCTTCCACCATTTCCATCTGCACCAACTTACGACGCAAAGGCATGGGAATTCATTAAACAACACGCAAGGGGTGTTTCCCTATTTTGGAATGTAGGCGCATGAACAACTACGGTTTCTATGAACGAAATGATTATGTAATTAACTCAAAAGTCAATGTACTTTTTGAGGATCTTCTTACTATGACTCCAGATCAATTCAAGGAGTGGGTTAAGGAGATGCGTAAAGAGATTCTACACTCTTGGGACACATATGGTTGTCCTCCACGCACCGGAAAGAATGAATCAGATATTGTTGATCAATTTAATAAAATGACAACATATCCAGTTTCTCAGTTTACTCATACAGATGATCTAAACGCAGATGGAACTGTTGATGATGTTATTATCAATAAGGCTAGAATTGGTGGAGAAGCCGATCAGTGGTTCTCCAATATGATGAAGACTCGTATTAATTACACCGAAAAGGATAATGGTTATTCGGTTTATGATCTCTTTGCAGATGACAAATTCCAAGATCGTGTTGTTCGTGGTGCAATGCGTCATCTTCGTCGTGATTCATTTTATCGACATGCTCTCTCTGCGATAAAGCACAACACAAAGTATGCAATCGTTGATGTTGATTCTGGTGAAGAATGGTTAGAAGCATTCTTTGGAAGTCCTTCTATTTTTGAGGGATATGACTTCATGCTAGAAGAAGTAGAGATCCGTGATGGATTCAATACTGGGTATTTCCAGATTCAACAGAGTGATATTCTACAAATCACTAAAGATCAATTTGTCATGTGGAAGCCAAAGATGTCATACAGACATTACTCCACATTTGATTCAGAGAACCTACAGGATAATAAAGTATATTCTATACGGATTTACAAAAAAGGTGAACGAGTTTTTCCAGCCGGATTTGCATCCTTTCGTATTGGATATATTCAGGTTGCTGTCAACTTCCCACCACTGACTGCTAAATACTTGTATGAGCGATACACAAACCACATTCAACAAAATAGTCCAATCCATATCTACGATCCTTCAAGCGGCTGGGGAGGTCGCATTCTGGGTGCTATGTCTGTTCGGGATGATCGGGTTGTTCACTACATTGGCACTGATCCTAATAGTGACAATCATCATGCGCCTGGTTCTAGATATGGGGATTTGGCTACATTCTTTAACGAAAAAACTTACAGAAGTAATCCATTCTTTAGTCACACGAATACATTTGAAGTCTTCTGCGAAGGTTCAGAAGTAATAAAAGACAATCCATCTTTCCAGAAATATAAAGGAAAGATTGATCTAGTCTTTACTTCGCCGCCGTACTTCAATCGTGAAGCCTATTCTGATGATCCTGAACAATCATATAAGAAGTTCAGTACATATGAATCTTGGCGTGATGGTTTCTTAAAGCCAACTCTTCAAACTTGCTTTGAGTATCTTAAGAATGATCGTTATCTCTTGTGGAATATTGCCGATCTGTTAATTAATGGCGAATACCTTCCACTGGAAAAAGATTCCAGAGATGTTCTTGAGAGCCTTGGTATGGAATATAAGGGCATGTTAAAGATGGCTCTTGAATCTATGCCGGGGCAGAACCGACTTGATGAAAATGGTGTGCCAAAGTGTAAAAACTATTGCAAAGTTGACGGAACTTATCTAAAATATGAACCGATATTCGTATTCTAT
>Ga0209358_10001259_pt1 | contig 20484 bp, 20 predicted proteins | sample LauGreFa1BDMLBSN_2_FD_187574 | JGI IMG/M metagenome (GOLD analysis project Ga0209358, IMG submission 187574) | Freshwater lake microbial communities from Lake Michigan, USA - Fa13.BD.MLB.SN (SPAdes) (version 2) | ecosystem: Environmental > Aquatic > Freshwater > Lake | place: Lake Michigan, USA...
CGGCTTCCAATTTCATTATGCTGTCACTCAAGCCGAACTGATAACGCATGCCGAAATGAAAGCTGCCTTTGGGTTCGGCGATGATCAGGTGGTCGCGTACGAACTGCCAGGGTGTGGCCAGTTTCGCGTCTTTGAGTGAAATGGAGCCGCTGGAGTGGATCGGCGACAGGGAAAGCTTGCCCTGCCATTGTAGCTGTCCGCCGTCGGGCAGCTTTGCGCTGAGCAGGTGTTCGCCGCGATGATCGGGCAGCGTCGAGACATCCACAATTTCAAAATTGACCGGACTGACCTGGGTGCGTGCCACAGGCTTCAGGGTGTGGTCGGTGAATTTGAAAGTGCCGTCGACAATGGCAAATTTTTGTACCAGCAGCCGCGGCAGCTTGCCGTCGGATTTCTTGTCTTCCGACGCCTGTTTTTCCCGGGGGGACAGCAAGCGCGCCAGATTAAGGTTTTCACCGGCATCCAGATCGGCGTTGATCACCGGTTTCTCGATGAGGATTTCCTTGAAGGTCAGCGCCAGGCGCAGCAGGCTGCTGGTTTCAAAGTCAACGCGCAGCCTGCTGATCTGCAGCGCCGGCATGCCGTCAGGTTCGGTGATGCTCAGGCCTTGCAGTTCGACACTTAACAGCAGCGGATTGATGCTAACGTCTTCAACCGTCGCTTTCGCATTCAGGTGCTGCTCTACCAGTTTCGGCAACTGCTGGCGTACCAGCCAGGGCGCGCCTAAAAAGCCGGCCAGTGAGTAAACCAGAAAAACCGCCGCGCTGATCAACGCGGGCTTCGATGTGGCCAAGCTGCCCAGGCGCTGCAACTGCGGGGCGGTTTTGTTCATGGTTTAAGCCGGATCAGTCATTGTCGGCACGCAGGATTGCGAAGCCGGATTGCAGGGCTTTTTCGATACGCGCCTTTTCCTTTTTGATTTTTTCGTCGTCCCAGTCCCACATGCCGGCTTTGGCTTTCATGCCGGTGCGGCCCTTGTCGACCATGGCTTTCAGCGATGCCGGCGGTTTCTGTTCGGTATGCAGATGCGGGTAAAGCGCCTCGCCGACCAGATAGTTGGTGTCCCAGCCCGACATTTCCTTTTGCATCATCGGGCCGCAGGCGATGAAACGGAATCCGAATCCGTAACGCACGGCAGTATCAATGCCTTCGGCATCGGTGACACCGTCGTCGATCAGGTACAGCGCTTCACGCATCATGGCGTGCTGCAGGCGGTTGCCAACAAAACCCGGCACATCCTTCTTGACCCAGATCGGCGCCTTGTTAAGGTCTTTCAGCAGCTTCACCAGACCTTCGGCAACTTTGGCATCGGTCAGCGGCGAGCTGACGACCTCAACCAGCGGCACCAAGTGTGCTGGCATGAAAAAGTGCAGGCCGGCGACGCGCTGGGGATTTTTCAGGCCTTTGGCAATTTCACCAATCGGGAAATTCGAGGTGTTGCTGGTCAGCGGGATGTCCGGTTTCGCCAAGGCTTCGATTTCCGCGAACAGTTTCTGTTTCAGCGGCAGGTCTTCGGTCGCAGCTTCAACAACGATGCCGACATTGGCCCAAGGAATGGATTTCAGGTCTGCATAACAGGTGACTGCGGCTGAGTGTCCCGCAGGAGCGCCCAGCTTGGACAGGCCGGCGGAGAGACGGGCCGGAAGCGCATCGCGCGTTTTGGCCGAGGGGCTCATCACATGCACGGCCCAGCCGTGCGCGGCAAATACGGTGGCGATGTCGCCGCCCATGATGCCGCCGCCAATTACTACCGCGTGTTTGCTTATTGCAGACATGGAATTTCCTTGCTGGTTGTGCCGGGAGTTCGGCATGGATTTTTGGGAGCATTTGATTATATCCCCCGCTGTGCGGCGGATTGTTGCCGGGCGGCGTCGGTTGCAGCAGGAACCCGGTAACGGATTCTGGCCGTCTACGACAGCGGCGCATGCGCTGCGAAAGCGCCGTCAGGACAATGCCGTGACGGCGCTTGAATCGCTTACTTGACCAGCGTGGCGCTCCAGGACGTGGCCGGCGCATCCGGGCGCGGCCGCATCATGCCTTGCATCACCGGGCCGCTGATGCGACCGGTATAACTGGCACTGCCGATGTTGAAGCTGATCTGGTCGCCGCGCAGATTGGTGCTGGTGACGCGCCAGCTCATGCCGTCGCCGTTACGGAACACGCCGTCGAAATTCTGGAATTTCTGTTTGAGCTCGATCGAACCCGAATCCATTTTCCAGTTGCCTTCCACCTTGGCCGGCACGATCCACAGATAGGCGGTACGGCCTTCGGTGGAATCGGTCTGGTCCGGCGTCCAGTCTTCCATCGTGAAGGCATGCGAGACCACACGCGTACCCGGCTTCATGTTGAGGATGGTCGGGCGCAGTTTGATGTTCAGGTAGGGCAGCAGATACATGGTCAGCACGGTGGCCTGACTGAAGTCGGTGGCAAAAATGTCGCCGCGGATGAACTGTGCTTTTTCTGAGACACCTTCCTTCTGCGCGTTGCGCTTCGACAGCTCGACCATGTCCGGGTTGTATTCGATGCCGGTGGCGCGCACGCCGAACTGCTTGGCGGCGGTGATCACAGTAATGCCGTCGCCGGAACCCAGGTCAAAAACGACATCCGTGGGTTTGACGTCAGCCATCTTGAGCATTTTTTCGACAAGACTCTTCGGCGTCGGCACCCAGATCACATCCTTGCCAGCCTGGCCGACCTGCGGCTTGAATTCAGCACCGGTGTTCTGCGCATGGGCCGGGGCAAGAAGCAGGGCTGCCAGTGATAGAGTCAATAGCGAGTGACGGACGAATGAAGGCATGACGGTCTCCAGTGATTTGCAGCGTTTGATGATGTTCGAATGAAAATAAAAACGGAAGTACTCAGTCCGGTTTTGCACCCGAGGCCTTGACCACCGGTGCCCAGCGCACAATCTCCGATTTGATATGCGCAGTGAATTGTTCGGGCGTATTGGCGACGGGTTCAGCGCCGTCGGCGGCGAGGCGTTCCTTGATGTCCGGCCGCGCCAGCACCTTGACTATATCCGCATGCAGCTTGGCGACGATGTCGCGGGGCACGGCTGCCTGCGTCAGCACGCCGTACCATTGGTTGGCGTCATAACCCGGCACGCCGCTTTCGTTGATGGTGGGCACGTCCTGCAGGATCGCGAGACGTTTCATCGTTGCCACCCCGAGCAGCTTGAGGCGGTTCGATTTGACATGGGGCATCAGGGCGACCATGCCGGTGATGGTCATCGTCGTCTGCCCCGAAATCATGCTGATCATTGCCGGGCCGGTGCCTTTGTAAGGTACGTGCACCATGTTGATCTTGGTGAGCAGGCGGAAATATTCACCGGCCAGATGTGAAGCGCTGCCGCTGCCGCCGGACGCATACAGCAGTTCACCCGGTTTGGCTCTGGCTAGCGCGACAAAGTCGCGCGCGGTTTTCACCGGCAGCGACGGATGCACCGCCATGCCGTTGGGTACTGTCGCGAGGATGGTGATCGGCGCGAAATCCTTGATCGCGTCGTAAGGCAGTTTGGGATACAGCGTCGGATTGAAACCGAAGGTGCCGACATGGCCCATGACAATGGTGTAACCGTCGGGAGCGGCGCGCGCCGCCAGTTCAACGCCGATGGTGCCGCCGGCGCCGCCGCGGTTTTCAACGACGACCTGTTGACCCCACATTTCGGAAAGCCGCAAGGAGACCAGTCGCGCCAGCGTGTCGGTGCTGCCGCCCGGCGGGAAGGGGGCGATGAAACGCACCGGTTTGTTCGGAAAGTTGGCCGCGGTCTGCGCCTGGGCCGTTCCGACTGTCAAAACACCCAGCAGGACGATAGAAGATAAATGCTTAAAATTATTCAATTATTTGTCCTTCGCCCCGCAGGGCTTTTAGGTCTTTTTAATGCGTCCGTCGGTAGTGGCCCCGGTATCGAGCAGCGCCTGGATTTCGGCGTCAGACAACCCCGCTTCACGCAGGATTTCAACGCTCTGCTCACCGAGTTTCGGCGCCGGATTCCAGCCTTTGCGCACACCGCAGGACCATTTGTTCGGCAGTCGCATATTGCGTGTGCGGCCTTCGGTCGGATGGTCCTTCATCTCGAAGAATCCGATGTCCTGCAGATGCGGATCTTCCAGCACGCTGTCGAGCGTGTGATAGGGCATCGCCGGCACGTCGGCCGCATCAAACAGTTCCAGCCATTCCGCCGTGGTTTTGCTTTTCAGCGCAGCCATGCGCACTTCGAAATAGGCGGCAACATTGGCGAAACGCGCCTGTACGCTGCTGAAGCGCGGATCGGTTTTCAGTTCCGGCCGGCCAATGACATCAAAAAAGCCGAAGGCCTGATCATTGGTGTTGGCCGAGATGCAGATATAACTGTCCTTGGTCGGGATCGGTTTTCCCAGCGGATCCAGAAGGCGCGGGTCTCCGGTTTCACCGAGCGGCGGGTCGAAGGTCTTCAGGTACATATGCTCTTCGAGCACGAACTTGACCAGGTTCTCGAACATCGGGATTTCGATCGAGCAGCCTTCGCCGGTCTTGGCCTTGCGGTAAAGCGCCATCGCAATCATCTGCACCGCAATCAGACCGACCGTCTTGTCGGCGACCACCATCGGTACGAAGCGCGGTTCACCCATCGCGCGGTGATGCAGCGCCGCCATGCCGCCGGAACCCTGGATGATGGTGTCGTAGGCGGGTTTCTCGCGGTAACGGCCATCCTGGCCGAAGCCGAACATGCCGCAGTAAATGATGCCGGGATTGACCTTGCGCACATCTTCATATGACAGCTTGAGTCGCGCCATCGCCGGCGGCCGCACGTTCCACACCAGCACATCGGCTTTTTTTATGAGCTTCATCAGCGCGGCGTGACCGGCCGGATTCTTCAGGTCAAGCACCAGCGAGCGCTTGTTGCGGTTGAGGTGCAGGAACTTGGCACCCATGCCCGGCGTCACCGACTTGCCGTTCATGTTGCGGATCAGGTCGCCGCTTTTGGTTTCGACCTTGATCACTTCCGCGCCGTGGTCTGCGAGGATTTGTGTTGCCAGCGGGCCGACCACGACCGAGGTCAGGTCGATAATGCGTACGCCTTCAAGCGGTCCCCCGGCCATTAGCAATCTCCTTGCAAAAAGTCGAACGACTGTTTGCAACTGATTTGAGCGTTCTTGTTCATTGAAACTCCGCTTCGGCGGTCAGCGCCAGTGCGCCTGAATCGTCCTGCGCCCACAGCTTGGCGGTCTTGTTGTCGGCCGACGGTTCGCCGCACAGCGTGATTGTGCGGCCGACGAACAGCGCGCGCACATTGCGCGAGGACATGAATTTGATCGGTGTCGACGCATGGGCCCTCGCCAGTTCGTAAACCAGCAGTGTGGTCAGTCCGCCGTTCATCACCAGATTGGGGTAACCCTCGACGCCGGTGACATAAGGATGGTCGTAATGAATTCGGTGACCGTTGAAGGTCAGCGCCGAGTAACGGAAAAGCATTACCGGATCCGGCGTGACTTCATGCTTCCACACGGCTTTGCCCGGCGCAGGTTGGGGCGGGGGCGGAGGCGCGTTTTTGTCGGGTTCGCCGCGATAGACAATGTCCTGTTCTTCGCTGATCGCCACACCCTTGGCGTTTTTGATGTCGGTTTTCACGGTGACGAAGACCATGCGGCCGCTGCGGCCGTCCTTGATGGTCACGTTCTGGATCGTCGAAAGGCGATGTACTTCGTCGCCGATGTGCAGCGGCGCGATGAAGGTCGTGCGCTTGCCGGCGAACATGCGACGCGGCAGCGGTACCGGCGGCAGGAAGTCGCCGCGGGCCGGATGGCCGTCAGGGCCGATCTGCGAATGGCGCACCACACGCGGGAACAGCGTGGAATGCCAGCCGACCGGCAGCGGATCGCCCATTTTCGGGAAGGCATCGTCGCGGTCCAGTGTTGCCGAAAGGCGGTTGACGGCGGGGACGGTCACATAATCGATCGCGGTTTCGGTGCGGCCGATCCATTCCTTCAGGGATTCCAGTTCTGCAGACATGCGTTACTAACCTCGTTGTTACAGGAGAATTAGCAATTTTACGGCACCGCGTGCCCGCGGTGCTGATTCAGTGGCCCAGGCGGAAGTCGAAGGCCACATTGAGAAAAGGCGCCACCAGCCTGTAGCGTTTGGCCAGCGCTGCGTCCGTGTTGGGGGTGACCGTGACCACCAGCGACTCACGAACACCGAAAATGGCGTCGCTGTCGAGATAGGGATCGCCGGAAAAAAACACCTCGGTGGTCAGCGGGCGGAAACCGGCTGCGCTGACAATGAAATGAAAATGCGCCGGGCGCCAGGCGTGGCGGCCGCCGGCGCGCAGCAGATCGCCGACCGGGCCGTCGTAGGGCACGCTGTACGGGGCAGGCTGCACCGTGGTGAAGGCATAGACACCGTCGTCTCCGGTCGTCATGCGGAAACGCAGATTGTGCGGATCCTGCGCCGGGTCCTGCTGCCAATACTGGCCATTGACGGCGGCCTGCCAGAAATCCAACTGTGCGCCGGCAACCGGCTTGCCGTCTTCATCCAGTACGCGGCCGTGAACCAGCAGCGGTTCGCCGTCATTCTTCTGCTTCAGATCACCGCCCACCGCGAGTGCCGGAGAGCCCCCGGAATGAAAGGGCCCCAAGGCGCTGCGTTCGGTGGCGCCGGGATCGCTCTGCAGCATGTCGACCAGCGAGGACAGGCCGAGCACGTCGGAGGTCAGGATGAACTCATTGCGCTTTTCATCCGAGAGCTGTCCGGCGCGGTAGAGGAAATCAATGCCGGCTTTCCATTCCTGCGGCGTCAGGTCGACCTCGCGCGCGAAGGCATGCAGATGACGGGTCAGGCTTTCGATGATTTGTTTGAATCGCGGATCGGTGGCGCTGTCGAAGGAATGGACAACCGCCTGTGTGATGCTGGATTCGCTGACGTTGCGCATGAGAATTCAGCCGATGCCGGTCAGTCAACACGCGCGCCGGACTGCCTGACGATCTGCGAGTATTTTTCGACTTCGGTTTTCAGGCGGGCGGCAAATTCAGCGGCAGTGTTCGGCGTGAATTCCAGCGACAGCGCGGCGAGGCGTTCTTTTGCCGCTGGGGACTGCAGTGCCGTGGTGAAGTCACGATTGACCTGATTGACCACAACGGCAGGAATGCCGACCGGCGCAAACACCGAGAACCAGGTGCCGTCATCAAAACCCGGGAAACCCGACTCCGCAACCGTCGGCACATCAGGCAGCACGCCGGAACGTTTTGCCGAAGTCACGGCAATCGCGCGCAGCCGGCCGCTTTTGACATGCGGCACGGCGGGTGGCATCGAGGTCGAGCCCACCGACACCTGGTTGGCGACCACGGCGGTGGCTGCGGCGGCAGGGTTGTACGGCACATGAGTGATATCAACCTTGGCCAGCGATTTGAACAGCAGTTCCATGTCGAGATGCGGCGTGGTGCCGGTTCCTGACGAGCCGTAGGACAGTGGCGTTGTTTTCGCGAGCGCGATAAGTTCCTGCAGTGTTTTCGCTTTCACCGACGGGTGCACGGTGATCAGGTTCGGTGTGGTCGGCCCCTGCAGGATGGGCGTGATGTCTTTCATCGCGTAACCCGGTTTGGCATACAGGCTGACGTTGACCGCGATCGCCGAGCTGTTCATGAACAGCGTGTGGCCGTCCGGGTTGGCGCGCAGCGCGACCTGGGTGCCGATATTGCCGGAGGCGCCGGGGCGATTCTCGACGATGACGTTCTGGCCCCAGATCTCGGTCAGCCGCTCACCGACCACGCGGGCCACGATGTCGGTGGAACTGCCCGGCGGGAAGGCGACAATGATGCGTACCGGCTTGGTCGGGAATTTTGCTGCGGGCTGCGCCTCCGCCACAATGCCTGCTGCGGCAAGCAGGAAAAACATCAAGTAATTGATTTTAATGTGTATTTTCATGTTCTTTCCCCCGGAACGGCCGCGGGACGCAGCCGTGACGCGCCATCCTATCCGACACGCCGAAGAAAGAAAATCGCCGCGCAGGGTATTGCCTGCGCGGTGAAGGAAAAACCTTATTTCATCGCGGCGAGGGTCAGCGCCTCGCGTGCCGTAATCGCTTCATAACGCTTGAGCAGGCGTTCGGCGCGGACGATGATCGGGATGTCGATCATCTTGCCGTCGAGCGCAAACGACCCGCGGCCCGCAGCGGCGGCTTCCTTGTCCAGCGCGATGATCTTGCGCGCATATTCGACTTCGGCGGCGCTCGGTTTGTATTCCTCGTTGACGATGGTGACCTGGCCGGGGTGGATACAGCCCGCGCCCATGAAACCGAAGTCACGCGAACGGCGCACCATCATGCGGAAGTTTTCCCAGTCGCCGAAGGTGGCGACGCTGTCGATGAAACCCAGCGGCATGATGCCCGCGGCATTGGCGGCGATGATCATATGCTGCTTGGGGTAGAACAGCGCTTCCCCGGTGGGCTGCATATTGCAGTTCAGCGCGAAGTCCTCGCCGCCGATATTGCAGGCGACCATGCGGCTGCAAGCGGTGGTGATGTCGCGGATCTTGAAAAAGGCTTCCGGTGTTTCAATCATGCCGATGAACTTGGTGTGGCCGATAGTCATGCCGCGCTTCTGTTCGAGTTCGCTGACCAGTTCGTCGAGCAGCTGCACATGCGACACGCCGGACACCTTGGTGATGGCGATGCCGTTGACGTCCGGGCAGATCGACGCTTCGATGTCGCGAACCGCCAGCGACAGCGGCTGGTTGATGCGCACCACGACATCGGCACCACCGCGTTTGACGCGGGCGGCATTTTTTTCAACGAGCTTGCGCGCATTGGCTTTTTCAGCGGGCGGCACGCTGTCTTCGACGTCGAGCTGGATCACGTCGGCGCCGCGGGTATGCGCCTTGTCGACGAATTTTTCAACGTTGACCGGGACATACATCAACGAGCGCCAGACGGGGAGTTCACGATACATGGGACATCCTTCGCAGTGATCAGGGAAAATTATCGAAAACGCAGCGGGGCTGCACGCTTTTGTGATTTGCTTATTCTTCTTCCGCTTTTGCGGCATCGCCGGCGCAGGCAACACCGTCTGCCAGCAGTTTGGCATAAGCGTTGTCATCAACGCCGGCTTCACGCAGCAGCTGGCGGTTGTGTTCGCCCAGTTGCGGTGCCGGCGTGCGTATCGACGCCGGCGTGCCGGACATCCGGGGCACGACATGGTGCATCGGAAAACTTTCCATGTCGGCGTCAGGATAGTCAGCCAGCAGTTCTCGGGCGAGGAAGTGCGGATCGTCAACAATCTGCCGGATGTCGTAGATCGGCCCGATCGTCACTTCGGCCTCTTCAAAAAACGCGACGTTCTCCGCCTGGGTGCGTTTCGCGATGAAGGCGCCGATCACGGCGTCGAGTTCTTCAGCGTGTTTGACGCGTTCAGCATTGGTGGCGTAACGCGGATCGGTGATGAACTCGGGATGGCCGATCGAGCGGAACAGGCGCTCGGCCATTTTCTGGGTCGATGACGACAGGCAGACAAACAGGCCATCCTTGCACTGGTAGGCATTGCGCGGTCCGGCGTTGGTCGAGCGGCTGCCAGTGCGCGGCTTGACCTTGCCGGTGAGGCGGAAGTTGGCGGCTTGCGGTCCGAGCACGGCGAACATCGGATCGAGCAGCGGCAGGTCGATGACCTGGCCCTTGCCCTTGTTGACCTCGACTTCACGCAGCGCGGTCATCACCGCTGCCGCGCCATAAAGACCGGCGACGGTATCAGCGAGATACATCGGCGGCAGCACCGGCTCGCGATCTGCAAAACCGTTGAAGGACGCGAAGCCCGACATGCCTTCAACCAGGGTGCCGAATCCGGGCCGTTTGCTATATGGGCCTTCCTGGCCCCAGCCGGAGATACGCACGATCACCAGTTTCGGATTCAGCTTCAGCAGCTCATCCGGACCGAGGCCCATTTTTTCCAGCGTGCCGGGGCGGAAGCTCTCGATAAAAATCTGCGCCGACGGGATGAGTTTCCTTAACAGTTCCCGCGCTTCCGGTTTGCGCAATTCAAGGCCGAGGCTTTTTTTGCTGCGGGCGTAGATTTTCCAGTTAATCTGAACGTCTTTGGTTTTCCAGGCGCGCAGCGTGTCACCTGCGGGTGGCTCGACCTTGATCACTTCCGCACCGAAGTCGGCGAGGAACTGCGTCAGCATATTGCCGGCTACCAGTCGCGACAGGTCCAGCACGCGCAGGCCGTTGAGCGTGCCGGTTGCGCCGGGTTCGTAGTTTCTGCGCGGCAGTTTGCCCATCACTCGGCCTTGATATTGGCGGTCTGGATCACCTTGCGCCAGTTGCCGATTTCGATTTTGACCTTGGCGCTGAAGGCTTCCGGCGTCATCGGCGCGGCCTCGGCGCCGAATTCGGCGAAATGCCTTTTCATCACATCTGAAGACATGGCTTTGTGGATCTCGGCATTGAGGCGATCCATCACCGGTTTCGGTGTTTTCGCCGGCGCAAACACGCCCCACCACAGCGACACGTCATAACCGGCGACGCCCGATTCCGCGACCGTCGGCAGATCCGGCATGAAGGCGGTGCGCTTCGCGGTGCTAACAGCCAGCGCGCGCAACCTTCCGGATTTCATTTGGCCGGTCACCGAAGGCAGGCTGACCAGCAGTACCTGAACCTGGCCGCTCATCAGGTCCGTCAGTGCCGGCGACATGCCCTTGTGCGGCACGTGCACCATATTGATTTTCGCCAGTGACAGCAGCACTTCGGTGCCGAGGTGGTTGATGCCGCCGATGCCTGAAGATGTGAAATTGAGCTGGCCCGGTTTGGCGCGGGCGATGGCGATCAGCTCTTTCATGTTTTTCGCCGGCAGCGAGGGATGGATCACATAGACCAGCGGTCCCTGGCCGACCATGGTGATGCCGGCGACGTCGGCGACGGGATCAAAGGGCAGCTTCGGCTGCAGCGCAGCGCCTGTGGTGAAGGAAGTCGAGGTGATGTAGATCGTGTGACCGTCCGGCGGCGACTTGGCCATGATATCGGCAGCAATCATCTGATTGGCGCCGGGACGGTTGTCGACGATCACCTGCTGCCCGATCGCCTGCTGCATCTGCTGGCCGATGGCGCGTGCAAAAAGATCATTGCTGCCGCCAGGCGGCGCGCCGACGAGGAAACGGATGGCTTTCGACGGATAAGTCTGCTGCGCAGAAGCGGACCTGCCGCCAGCGATCAGCATGGCGGCTGACAGCAGGGACAGTGCGAAATGCAAAACGATGCGGCGGGTCATGGACTCTCTTGGGCGGAAAGGGTTGCTGCAAGTATGCTGCGGGGCCGGCCTGCGACCACACCGCATCGATCGGTTATTCCGGTTTGATGCTGGAGTCCTGCGCGACTTTGCGCCAGCGCACGATCTCGTTATTGACGAATTTGGTGAACTGTTCGCGCGACATCACGCTCGGTTCGGAGCCTTCGCCGGCGAACTTCTGTTTCAGGTCGGGAGACTGCAGGGCTCTGGTCAGTTCCGTTGCGAGCCGGTTGATGATGTCGTTCGGCGTTTTTGCCGGTGCCGCGAGGCCCCACCAGAATTCGGCCATGTAACCGGGAACGCCGGACTCGGCGATGGTCGGCAGATCGGGCATGAAGCCGGAGCGTTTTTCACTGCCAACCGCCAGCGCCTTGAGGCGGCCCGCCTGTACCGAGGTCATCGCCGAAGGCAGGCTGGTCATTACCAATTGCGTATGGCCACCCATCAGATCGGTCAACGCAGGGGCAACGCCTTTATACGGCACATGCACGATATTGATAATTGCCATGCGCTTGAACAGTTCAGTGGCCATGTGATTGTGGCCGCCGGTGCCGGTCGAGCCGTAGTTGATCTGGCCGGGTTTGGCCTTGGCCAGCGCGATCAGTTCACGGATGTTTTTCACCGGTAGCGAGGGGTGTACGACAGCGAGCAACGGACCGCGCGCCATCATACCAATATAGGCGAAGTCGCCCATCGGGTCGTAGGCCATTTTCTGGCGTAACGCGGCATTGGCAGTAAAGGAAGCCTGAACGTTGACAATGGTGTAGCCGTCGGGAACCGACTTCGCAACGTGATCGGCGCCGATCATGCCGCCGGCACCGCCCCGGTTGTCGATGACGATCTGCTGACCGAGGCCCGGGGCCATCGCCTGGGCGGTGATCCGCGTCAGCACATCATTGCTGCCGCCGGGCGGATAGGGCACAACAAAGCGGACCGGTTTTGAAGGCCAGGCCTGGGCGGAAACACCGCCCGCACAGACGGCGAGCAGCAGTGCGACGAGTGTACGCTGCAGGATTCTCATTGATCTCTCCTCGTTGTTGTTATGGCCGCAACGCCGGAGACCCGGACGACTGCAGCGTCAGCGGATTTCCATGCCGTTGGCGATCTGGCGCTCAATCAGGCGGGCTTCATTGCGCAGGATGGTCGCCAGTTCCTGCACGCGACGGTCGGCCATGCGGCTGGAAATCGCCGAAATCGACAGCGACGCGAAAGGCACGCCGCTCTGGTTGCGCAGCGCCTGACCGATCGAGCGTACGCCCGCCAGCGTCGGCGTTTCACGAACGGCATAACCCAGTTTTTGCGCCTTGCGTGCCTGCGACATCAGCGTCGGGCCGTTGAGGCCATGCTCCTGCAGGCGCGGTTCGTTGCTGGTGATGATGCCTTTGAATTCATCTTCCGGAAGCGCGGCGAGAATGGCGAGGCTGCCGGTGCCGACGCCCAGCGGCCGGCGCATGCCGACTTCCAGGGTGAAGGTTTTGATCGGGAAAGTGCCTTCGTGACGGTCGATGCAAACGGCGTCGAGTCCGCTGCGCTGGGTCAGGAACACCGTGTCGCCGGTGGCTTCGGCAATACGCGTCATCGCCGGATGACAGATTTCGCGCAGGTTGAAGCGCGGCGCTGCGGTCAGGCCCAGTTCGAAAGCCATGGGGCCGAGGAAATAACGATGGGTTTCCGAATCTTGCTGCACCATGCCCTCATGCGCCAGGCATTTCAGCATGCGATGCACGGTGGGCCGTTGCAGGTTGGTGCGCGTCGCCAGATCCAGCAGGCGCGAGCCGGCGCGGTTGTGTGCGGCGATCTCGCGGAGCAGCAGCAGCGCGCGCTCAATACTTTGGGTGCCGGTGAGGCGACCTTGTGAATCGTCGACGGAATTTTTTACTATGGCCATAACTTAGTCCGAATCGTGAGACTTGGGAGCGGGGATTATGCCACCGTGTCTGTCCTAGCGGAATAGCCCATCTTATGTTATCTTTTAAGGGCATATTTTTGGCCTTTAAAATCAATTCGTCCAGATACCGGACAGGTGCCGGATGGCCCGCCCCTAGCCCGGCCGGCCGGGCGGAAGCCGCTAAAATCCCTGCCACCATTCCGGAATTTGATCGGACAGTCTGACCGTCACTTACTTTTTACTTTACCGATTCACCGCATACCCAAAATTCCATTCCGGCAGCGCAGGCTGCCATCTTTATTTCTACAGGAGCTTTGTTCATGACCGATCGTTCCAAAACCAGCGTCCCCGATTCGGCCGGCGCCCGTTTCCGTGCCGCCCTTGCCGCTGAAAAACCGCTGCAGATCGTCGGTGCGATCAATGCCTATCACGCGCGGCTTGCCAAGCGCAGCGGCTTCAAGGCCATCTACCTGTCCGGCGGCGGTGTCGCCGCGGGCTCGCTGGGCGTGCCGGATCTGGCGATCTCCACGCTGGACGATGTGCTGACCGACGTTCGTCGCATTACCGATGTCTGCGATCTGCCGCTGCTGGTCGACGTCGACACCGGCTTCGGCGGCGCTTTCAATATCGCCCGCACCGTCAAATCGCTGATCAAGTTCGGCGCCGCGGCGATGCACATCGAAGACCAGGTCATGCAGAAACGCTGCGGCCACCGTCCCAACAAGGAAATCGTCAGCAAGGACGAGATGGTTGACCGCATCAAGGCTTCTGCCGATGCCAAGACCGATTCCAACTTTGTCATCATCGCCCGCACCGATTCGCTGGCGATCGAAGGGCTGGACGCCGCGATTGAACGCGCCGTAGCCTGCGTCGAAGCCGGCGCCGACATGATTTTCCCGGAAGCGATCACCGATCTGCCGATGTACAAAAAATTCGCCGATGCGGTGAAGGTGCCGATCCTCGCCAACATCACCGAGTTCGGCAAGACGCCCCTGTTCACGATTGAAGAACTGGCCAGCGCGAATGTCGGCTTGGCGCTGTATCCGCTGTCAGCATGGCGCGCCGCCAATGCCGCAGCGCTGAAGGTTTACCAGCACATTCGCAAGGACGGTCACCAGAAAAACGTGGTCGACCTGATGCAGTCGCGTGATGACCTGTACGACTACCTCGATTATCACGATTACGAACAAAAGCTCGACGCGTTGTTCAAGCGCGACAAGAGCTGATCAACCATCTGCAATGGGGAGGGCGGGGCAATGAAGGGCATTCTGGTATCCAAGGGGTTTGTGGCGCAGTTCGGCGCCGAACTGCAGGCGGCGGTGAAGGCTGCCGGCGTGACGCCGGAAATCATTCACCTGCCCGATGACCCCGCGCAGCGCCTGCCCGCGGACGTGATCGCGAAAATCGAAGTGGCGTACCTGACGCGCGACATCCGGTTTTCGAATCTGTATGAAAGTTACGGCGATACCGTCAAGGCGGCGATAAATCTGAAGTGGGCGAACTTTGTCAGCACCGGCATCGACCAGCACCCCTTCCTGCCGGCGCTGCATGAGCGCAAGGTGCGACTGACGACGTCCGCCGGTTCCAACGGTGAACCCGTCGGTCATACGGCGGTGTGCGGCCTGCTGATGCTGGCGCGCAATTTCCCGCGCTGGATCGCCGCGCAGCGCGAACGCAAATGGGACCCCGCCCGCGGCGATGCCGTGCCTCGTGATTTGCGCGGCCAGACGGTAATCGTTGTCGGACTCGGCACCATCGGTGCGACGGTGGCGAAGATGTGCCAGGCGCTGGAGATGAAAGTCATCGGCCTGCGCCGCAGCCCCAAGCTTGCCGGCGATCCCGTTGATGAAATGCACACGCTCGACAAACTGCCTGAACTGCTGCCGAATTGCGACTGGCTGGTGCTGGCCTGCCCGTACACCAAGGAAACGCATCAGCTGGTCAACGCCAAAACCCTGGCACTGATGCCGAAGCATTCCTATCTGGTCAACGTGGCGCGCGGCGGCTGCGCGGATGAGAAGGCGCTGATTGCCGCGTTGCAATCGAAACAGATCGCGGGTGCTTACCTCGACGTGTTCGAAAAAGAACCGCTGCCGGCCGATTCGCCGCTGTGGGACATCCCCAACGTCATCGTGTCGCCGCACAACGCCTCGGCGTCCTCCGGTAACGACATCCGTGCCGCAAAAATCTTCACCGAAAACATCAGGCTCTATGCGGCAGGCAAGCGCATGGACAATGAACAAAGTTGAGTGAACAGGGCTGAACAACCATGAAGAAGTGGCAGTGCATTCTGTGCAACTTCATTTATGACGAGGCGGCGGGATTGCCCGACGAAGGCATCCCTCCCGGCACGCGCTGGGAGGATGTGCCGGCCGACTGGACCTGCCCCTACTGCGGGGCAACCAAGGCGGATTTCGACATGATTGCGATTTCTAGCTGATTTTTTGCGGTTGGCGGAATACGTATCGCCGGTGGCGTAAAATGCTTGTAAGCAGTTAAAATACAAGGCCTTTTTCGACTTTCGCCCATGCCGCTATTCGCCTTCGGACTGAATCACCAGACCGCGCCGCTTGATGTGCGTGAGCGGGTGGTTTTCCATGCCGAACAGGTGACGCAAGCCCTGCGTGATCTGGTGGACCGCCGTCCGGTCAGCGAAGCGGCGATCATCTCGACCTGCAACCGCACCGAGGTCTACTGCACGACGGCGGAACCGCGGACGGCCATCGACTGGATGGCGGATTATCACCGCATGAAGCCGTCGCAGATCCAGCCCTATCTGTACGAACTGCCGCAGGCGCGTGCGGTGAAACATGCTTTCCGCGTTGCCAGCGGTCTGGATTCGATGGTGCTCGGCGAGCCGCAGATTCTCGGCCAGTTCAAGGGGGCGGTGCGCTCGGCCGAAGAGGCCGGCACGCTGGGCTGGATGCTCAACAAGCTGTTCCAGCGCACCTTCTCGGTTGCCAAAACCGTACGCAGTGAAACCGATATCGGCGCAAGCACGGTGTCGATGGCCGCGGCTGCAGTGCGGCTTGCGGAGCGCATTTATCCGAGTATCGGCGAGCAGAGCATGCTGTTCATCGGCGCCGGCGAGATGATTGAGCTGTCGGCGACGCATTTCGCTGCCCACCATCCGCGCAAGATGACCTTCGCCAACCGCACGCAGGCGCGTGCGCAGCACTTGGCCGACCGTTTCTTCGGGCATGTGATTCCGCTGAATGAAATCGGAGCACAGCTGCCGCTGTATGACATCGTTGTCAGCTGCACCGCGAGCCCGCTGCCGATCATCGGCAAGGGTCTGATGGAAAGCGCGTTGAAAGTGCGCAAGCACCGGCCTATGCTGATGTTCGATCTGGCGGTGCCACGCGATATCGAAACCGAAGTGGCTGCGCTGGATGATGCCTTCCTCTACACCGTCGATGATCTCGGCCAGATCGCCCGTGAAGGAATGGACCAGCGCCAGAATGCGGTGGCGCAGGCCGAAGTGATCATCGAAAACCAGGTCTCGGATTTCCTGCACTGGCTGGATAACCGCGAACTGGTGCCAACGATCCGCGCGCTGCGCGACACTGCAGAGCGTGCACGCCGCCATGAGCTCGAACGGGCGCAGCGCAGTCTGGCCAAGGGCGCTGATCCGCAGCAGGTCATCGATGAACTGTCGCGGGCACTGACCAACAAGTTCATGCATCCGCCGTCGCATGCGCTGAACCATGCGGCGGAAGACGAGCGCGACGAACTGTCAGCGCTGATCTCGCGTCTGTACCAGATCCAGCGGCCCGAGTAGCGGCCGCCGCCGTCCGCCGTTGCGGCGGGCACGGCCCATTTCCCTTTTAATGATTCCCGATGAAACCCAGCATAGCCGCCAAACTTGACCAGCTGTCGATGCGCCTCGATGAGGTTGGCCGCCTGCTGACCACCGAGAACATCACGGCGGACATGGATAACTACCGCAAGCTGACGCGCGAGCACAGCGAACTGGAGCCAGTGGTTGGCCTGTATCGCCAGTATCAGGGCAGCCTCGGCGACCTGAAGACGGCGCAGGAAATGGCGGCTGACCCGGACATGCGCGAGTTTGCGGAAGCGGAAGTCTCTGAAACCAAAACACGTATCGAAGGGCTGGAAGCCGAATTGCAGAAGCTGCTGCTGCCACGCGACCCCAACGACGAACGCAATATCTTTCTTGAGGTGCGCGCCGGCACCGGCGGCGACGAGTCCGCGCTGTTCGCGGCGGAACTGTTCCGCATGTATGCGCGTTATGCCGAGCGCAAGCGCTGGCAGGTCGAAATCATTTCGGAGAGCCCGTCGGATCTTGGCGGCTACCGCGAGATCATCGCGCGCATCATCGGCAACGGCGCATATTCAAAACTGAAATTCGAATCCGGCGGCCATCGCGTGCAGCGAGTGCCGGTTACCGAAACCCAGGGCCGTGTGCACACCTCGGCTTGCACGGTGGCAGTGATGCCCGAAGCCGATGAGGTCGGTGAAATTGTTCTGAATCCCGCTGAACTGCGCATCGATACTTTCCGCGCATCGGGCGCCGGCGGCCAGCACGTCAACAAGACCGATTCGGCAATTCGCATCACGCATTTGCCGACCGGGCTGGTCGTTGAATGTCAGGACGATCGTTCGCAGCACAAGAACAAGGCACGCGCGCTGGCCGTTCTTGCCGCGCGACTGAAAGACAAGCAGACGCGCGAGCAGCAATCGAAAGAGGCAGCCACACGCAAATCGCTGATCGGCAGCGGCGACCGTTCCGAACGCATCCGCACCTACAATTTTCCGCAGGGCCGGGTTACGGATCACCGTATCAATCTGACGCTGTACAAGATCGCGCAGATTGTCGATGGTGATATCGACGATCTGGTCGACGCGCTTGCAGCCGAGCATCAGGCCGAGCTGCTGGCGGATCTCGCGGTCGATTAAGTCTTTAACGGTTTGGATAAAGGCGCTTCGTGACGATTGCAGCGGCACTGGCGGAAGCGCAGCGGGTTATCGGCCGGTTGGAGGCCCGCGTGTTGCTGCGTCATGTGATGCAGTGTGACGAGGCCTGGCTGATTGCGCATGGCGATGACGAGTTGACGGTCGCTCAGTCCACGAACTACGGGCTAATTGTTGCTCGTCGCGCTACCGGCGAGCCTGTGGCTTACCTGACCGGACATCGCGAGTTTTATGGCCGCGAATTTGTGGTGAATTCCGCAGTGCTGATTCCGCGGCCGGATACGGAATTGCTGGTGGAACTGGCGCTGCAACGCCTGCCGGCGAATGGCGGCGAAGTCCTGGATCTCGGCGCCGGCAGCGGCTGTATCGGCGTGACCATTGCTGCCGAAAGACCGCAGTGCCGGGTGACATTGGTGGATGCATCGGCAGAAGCGCTCGATGTCGCCCGCGGAAACGCTCATCGTCATGCTGCTGCGAATACAAAATTGATGTTGAGTGACTGGTATACCGCGCTCGGCGATGTACGATTTGCGCTGATTGTTTCAAACCCGCCTTACATCGCTTCCGCGGATGCGCATTTGCAGCAGGGCGATCTGCGTTTCGAGCCACGCTCAGCGCTGGCCTCGGGTGACGACGGTCTGAATGATCTCCGGCGCATTGTCGCGGGAGCACCGGTGCATCTTTCACCGGGCGGCTGGCTGTTGTGTGAACACGGGCATGATCAGTCAGAAGCCTGCACAGCGCTGCTGCGAGAGGCAGGGTTTGGCGACGTGTTTTCCGCACGCGATCTGGCCGGCATTCACAGGGTCAGCGGCGGAAGGCTATTGTGATGCACGGGGTGAATGCGTGAGCGACGAGAGCCGGGACGCCGCGAATCGCAGCGCGCGTGACCAGAAAAAAGAAGCGTACCTGCGCGCGATCTATGACCGTTATACCGGTCGTTTCCGCAGTGACAGGCAACAGGAGGCCTCCGCGCAGGCGCAGGAAGTGCATGCGGAGATGGATGATTTGCTGACCCGGGATCTGGCGAAAGATGCGGGCAGTGCCGGCATCCGCTGCGGCAAGGGCTGCAGCCACTGCTGCCATGAACCGGTTGAAATCTGGCCGCAGGAGGCCGAGCTGCTGATTGAAGTCATGCACAAAACCGGGCGTGGATTGGATCGCGAGCGGTTGGCGCGCCAAAGCGCGTGCACCGTGGAAAACTGGAGGTTGCAGCCACAGGCTGACAGGGCCTGCGTGTTTTTGGGTGCAGACGGCGCGTGTACGGTGTACGAGTTTCGTCCCAATGTCTGTCGCAAGCTACTCGTGGTGACGGATCCTGCGCTGTGCGACGCGACGTATCAACAGCCGGACAGCGTCGGACGCTGGTTCAGCTGGGAAGCGGAACTGTTGGAGTCCGCCGCGCTCGAAGTGTTCGGTGCGAGTCTGATGCCACAGGCCTTGCTGGCGGCGTTGAATCCGAAGGATTGATTGGGTCAGCTTGACCGTTTCAGCAGGCATCGGTAAACTTATACCCGATAGTTTTGATCAAGTATTGGCTTAAGCATATTCTCGGAGTTATCCATGTCTGCTTTAGATGAAATCAAGAAACAAGTGACCGGCAACAAGGTCGTGCTGTACATGAAGGGTTCACCTGATTTTCCGCAGTGCGGTTTTTCGGCGAATGCGGTGAACATCCTGCGCGAATGCGGCGTCAGCCAGCTGTTTACCGTCAACGTGCTCGAGAATCCGGAGATCCGCCAGGGCATCAAGGAATACGCCAGCTGGCCGACCATTCCCCAGCTCTACATCAACGGCGAATTCGTCGGAGGCTCCGACATCATGACCGAGATGTATCAGAGCGGTGAACTGAAGAAGATCCTGCAGGGCTGATGTTTCAGCCTTGATAAAAAAGCCGGCGCGAGCCGGCTTTTTTTACGCCAGCAGCTGGCGCCAGGCGACCTGCGCCAGAAGAATCATCGCCATGGTCAGCAGCAGGCGTTTCATCCAGACGCGGTAAGTCTCACCGTCGATGCGGCTGCGCACGCGCGAGCCGTAGAGGCTGGCGATGGTGGCGATCACCGCCAGCGGCAGCGTGACCAGCCAGTGCATTGGCGTGGCGATGCCGCTGGCCATCAGCGTTGCGAGCTGCGTGGATTTTCCGACAAAGAAGGAAATATTCATCGCCGGCACCAGCATCAGCGGTGGCAGGCCAATGCCGAGGTAATAGATGATCAGCGGTGGCGCCGCGATATTGGCGGTGGTTTCACTGAGCCCGCCGAGAAATCCGAACAGCAGGCCGAATTTCTTTTCGTTGCGCTTCATGATCGGCCACTCTGACAGTCCGAGACGGTCGAGGTTGAGATAGAACAGGATCACGCCGGCCAGCAGCAGCGCGTAAGGGAATCCCGGAAACATGACGAACAGCCGCGC
>Ga0209358_10001260_pt1 | contig 20479 bp, 20 predicted proteins | sample LauGreFa1BDMLBSN_2_FD_187574 | JGI IMG/M metagenome (GOLD analysis project Ga0209358, IMG submission 187574) | Freshwater lake microbial communities from Lake Michigan, USA - Fa13.BD.MLB.SN (SPAdes) (version 2) | ecosystem: Environmental > Aquatic > Freshwater > Lake | place: Lake Michigan, USA...
GGCAGCACTGCGTGAGGCAGAGGCGGATCTAGAGGCAGAGGCAGCGCGACTGGCAGCGGCGGAGGCAGCACGACTGGCGGCGGCGGCACGACTGGCAGCAGCAGAGGCGGCAGCAGAAGCGGCGCGTGACGCGGCGCGTGAACGTCCACGTGCAGCACTACGTGAGCGACTGCGTGAAGCTGATCTTGAACGATTACGACGGTGAGTTCTTGGCATTTATATATATATATTACAAAAAAAATAATTAACGCCAGAATTTTCTAAATTATTTAAAAATCAATTCCACACACTATTTGTTGAATGCCACCACATTTTATCTCCTTTTTTAACATTATAAATTGCCCTAAATACTTTGGTTCTGGACAATGGAACATTACAACGATATTTATCTAAAGGATGAGGGTTGGTTTTTAATTGCGCTAATATTGCTTTTTTAGAAATTTGTTGTCTAGATTGAACCGCGAAATATATATAAAAGGCTTCAAATGATATTGACTGAATAGGTAAAATATCTTCGTTTTTTAATTGAAAATCTCTTAAATATTCTTGACATATTGCTAAACCAGAAATGTCCGCTAAATCTTCGCCAATACTAGGTTCCGCGTTAAAATCGATTCCATCATACTTTGCAAAAACCTCATATTGCTTAATTACATCTTTTTGTATTTTTTCAAATTCCTTCATATCCTTTTCGGTCCACCAATTGTTTAATCTGCCGAATTCATCATATTTAGAACCAAAATCGTCTAAAGCATGCGACATTTCATGCGCTATAGTAAATCCAATACGCGATAAATTGTATTCCATTCCTCTTTCATCTAAATCGACAAAGGGTTTTTGTATATACCCCAACGGTATATATATGCCGTTTTCAGTAGGAGTATACGCCGCATTTACCACATATGCTTGTGTTCCTACAAACTTGGGAGGCAGTTCAGACCAATCAATCACAGGTATATCTATTACATGTTTACCCACTAATTCAACGGCTTGGAAATGTCTCCATTCAGCCATTTTTAATAAGTTACCCCATGGGTCGTCTGATGTATAATCCAATATGGGGTCATCTCGTAATAACTCAGGGGAGCCTACCGTCAACTTAAAATTCTTCAGCTTTTCAAGAGCTTTATGTTTTGTTTTAGGTTGCATCCAATGATTGCGCCGAATAATTCTGGTGAATACGGTTTTCAAGTCTTCAGCCATTGTTTTCACATAATTAATGGCTTGCTCATTATTATATCTTTGTATATATTCGTTTGTTAAAAATGTATTGAATAAAAACCCCATAGGGAAAATAGGGCGAATATAATTATCCACGTCTGCTTGTTGTCCTTTGACAAATGAGCCCTGGAAATCGAAAAAGTTTTGCCACCCATTTTCATCCCATCTACATTGTTGACGAATATATAAATAAATCCAATACGTTCGCCATTGTGGACTATCCCATTTTTCTAGTAATAATTTTGTTCCACATAATAAATAATTAATGTTAGAAGTTACGAACTCTTCAGGGGTTTTTTTAAAGCCTAAATATTTACAAAATGTTTCCCAGTCAAAACCAATATTTTTTAAAGCCTCCTCTTTAGTAACCAAATTATAATCGTCTGGGTCTATTTCTTTAATTAATTCACACGCCATAGCATTTAATATTTCAAATTCGACGTCAAACACATCTTTCACATTAAATCCGTGATTTTCTCCATAAGCTATGGTAAATAAATTATTTAAATATTTGAAAAATTTACGTTTATATTGTGTTTTGTATTTTTTATCCTCTTCGGTGTCTATATCATCATCATCAAAATAAACGTTAATATCTATTAACGTTAGCTGAGGAGGTTCTAAATAACATTTATATATTTTAGGATTTTTATCATCCGGATTTAAAGACCAAACAAAAGGACAACCCCACGAAGTTATTTCGTTTTTGTTTAATAATGCCAGCATTTCCCATACATTTTTCTTATCTTGCATTAATTCGTCAAAGTGAGCTAATGTATTTTTGGCTAAACGTCTAGTCTGAGCGGTGCTATTATAACCTTTAAACGAGTCGTATGCGGTTTTGATACATTTGCTCTTTCTACTATCTTTGGTTAGAGGATTGGTCGTGTAATCTTCTATGATTTGTATTAATTCTCGATACACTTTATCTTGCGTGATTCTAAAATCGTCCACTTGAATTATATATTTTTGATTTTCGGTTAATTCATAATCAGAAATCCACCTATCATTTATATAGGAATAGAAGTCGTCATTTGGTTGAACATTGTTGGGATTCACTGCTTTTTTAAGTTCCGAAATAATTTGTTTTTCTAAATTATAACTGGTGGATACTATATTTATATTGTTCTTTTTGAATAATTCGTCGATTTTGTCTTCAAATGTATTATAAGTATTTGCGGATTTTTTACATATAATCGACCGTTGCTCAGGAGTAAGCGTTTTCATAGTTTGTAACATTTTGTCTCTATTTTTTTTCGTTTTTGATTTCGCTTTATTTTTAATATTATTTATATTTTTGTTTAATGTATGATTCATATACAATAAGTTAATATTTAATTTATTGTATATTTCAATAATGTAAACTCCGCTGACTACATCAATTAAATAAACTTGTCTTCTATTTTATTTAAAAGAGCGTCATCGTATATCAAATTGCCAGAAGGTTTATAAGAATTTATAGGCGTATAGTCTTTCTTAAGTTTTACTTTATTGTTTTGGTCTACTAAATTTTTATTATTCAGTATGTAATCATTGGGGTCAGACGGAACATTTGTAATACTTTTCATAGCATTTCCTTCTTCACTCGTTTCGTCTATTTTTTTACCAAATTCGTCTACTACAATACCAGTTTTCTTTTTGAGTTCACTTCTTACATAAGATGGAACAAAGTGCATCCACGATATAAATAGCATATTTGGATGTATATAACGCACAACAAAACCATTTGTTTTTAATTTATCAATGATGTATGCAATACATGCTCCCTGGTCATATCTAGGGACACCAATAATGGTTTCTGGAACTAAAAACCAGCAAAATTGGTCATCGACTTTTTGGCGCGAAACGGTTTTAATTTTTACATGAATACGGTTTAAAATTTTATTAAACAATGCCAATTTATTTAAATCATGTTGTCGTTTTTTCTCGTAAAGCTCGTCAATATTAAGTTTCTCTGAAAAATCTTCTATATTCTCTAATGTAAAAATATTTGCCATTACATTGAAATTAGAAAAAAAATAATGAAAATGACTGTAAATCTATATAATGTAAAACCATATAAAATGTAAATCTCTACTATATACTAATAAATGACCATTAAACATTTAGTTATTTCTGGAGGCGGACCTATCATGATACAAGTATTGGCCGCTATTCAGCATCTCGAACAAAACAGTTTTCTTTCGTTGGATACTATAGAATCCATTTACGGCACATCCGCAGGGGCCATTGTGGGTGTATTAATGTGCTTGAAATATGATTGGGAAACCATAAATGATTATATTATTAAACGACCGTGGCAAGACGTATTTCCAGTGAAAGTGCAAAACATTTTTGATGCCTACACGAAGAAGGGATTGTTTGATAGTAAAACGATTGAAAAATGTTTTAAGCCGCTACTGGACGCTAAAGATATTCCTATGGATATTCATTTGGAGGATTTTTATAAATTGTCAAATATAGAATTGCATTTTTTTTCATTTGAAATAAATGAATATAAGGTGCAGGATATTTCGTATTTGACACATCCAACATTACCACTCATGACGGCAATTCATATGACGTGTGCCTTACCAGTATTGGTGAATCCAGTGTGTATAGAGAATAAATGTTATATTGATGGCGGATTAGCATGCAATTATCCTCTAAATTATTGTATTGAATCAGGTAAATTGCCTGATGAAATACTAGGTTTCAAAAATAAATATAGTGACGAGAAAAATAATATTAATAGCGAATCGACCTTGTTGGATTTTTTGCTAAGTTTTTTATTTAAAGCGGTATTCAGTGTTAACACGGACCATAATCAACCGCAATTAAAAAACGAAGTGGTTTGTGATGCCAAATATTTAAATATAGATGTATTACGTAGTGCATTGAGCAATATAGAGGTAAGACGTGGTCTATTTACGAATGGAACGGAAAGTGCTGCTTCTTTTCTCTCGAATTTACAAATACAAGCCCAATTACAAGACGGTATTCAAGAATTGAGTGAGAGTATCTCTTGAAGGCTTAGCATCGTATTCGATGATTTGGCCGTCTTTTAATAATTTAATCGTTGGATAACCTTCAACGTTGTATTGGTTCATCAATTTTTCTACTTCAGCGGTTTCTTCGGAGCAATTAATCTCGGTGAAAATAACTTGGTAACCATTGATGGTTTTATTTTGGTATTCGGATTTTAAATCATTCCAAATAGGTTTGGCTGTTTTACAGTGTGGACACCAATCGGCAAAGAAAAACAACAATTCGGCTTCATTTTTGGCACTAGAGTCTTTGGCAATATGTTCACTATTTGGTTTATATTTGGACTTCATTTGTGGCGCAATATAATAAAAATAATATACACCAGCTAAAACTGCGAATAAAATAACAACACCTATAATCATAAGTGTAGTGTTGTTTATATTTTTTCCTGCACTTTGTATTCTGGATAAAATACTGGGACTTTCACCAATAGGTAAAGCTTGATTAAAATTGACATATTTTCCTGAGGACATTTTATATATATTCTAGAAGAAATTAAGAATACCTTTTAACGAATACAATATAAAGATATAAATTTATTTATACTAATTATGTTGTTTCGCACAAACAAGGGCGCGTTACTTGAACTTAAAAAGTATGATTTTCCAAATGATAAATTGTATTATGAAAAAATAATGGAAATTAAGAAGCCTGGAATATTTTCTACCAAATCAACAGATTTTTTTACCCCAGTATATAATTTGCCTAAATTAGAAAAAACTCTTAATAACAAAAATAGTTAATAAACCAATAAATGATGAAAATATATAACTGCACATAATGTTTAAATTTAGTTGGCTTTTGACTTGTTCGGTTTTAGCAATTTGGGTTGCAGAGCGTAACATGTTGGTTTGATGAATATTTAAGTATAATGTGTAGGCCAATAATACTAAAGATACGATTTTCATTAATGCGGATGTTTTAAAGAAGTTGCTTAATGGACTAATGATAAAAAGGATTATAATCAAAATAGATGTCGCAGAGCACATACATACCTTTTTTGTTGCATCGGTGAATAGTATTAAATTAAATGGGGTTTCTGAATCCATGTATATATATTGAGTAATAATATTTTATATTTTTAGTAAAATATCATTTTGATTTTCATTTTCATTGCTGCGGTTTTATATGTTTTAGAGTGGAGTGTGGCCAAATGATAATTATGCCGATAAAATAAAAAAATGAAATAATATACTATACTATATAACTATACAAACAAAAATGTGTTCTTATGAAGTATCACCAGCTGGATATATATCATCTTGTAATAAAAATTTCAAAATCCATTATGATGAAAAAGGTATAAATGATATGCCTGGAAAAATATTCATAAAGAAATCTATTCCTGTAAATTATTCATATTTGGAGGTATGTGACGATAATTCGATAAAGACGCCTTCAGGTTATTTGTGTTATAAATATGTAAGTAAAAGCTTTAAAAACGACTGCTTGCAATTTGCAGAAGGGTTAACAATTGATAATCCTTCATATAAGGGAAAAGAGTGTATATTACGCGAAAGTAATACAAAAATGTTATTTGGTGATTCTGATAATGGAAATATGATAATAGCCCATTTAGTAGATGCAAAATATAATAAAAAAAATGAACGTGTAAACCCAAAGATAGGTGAATCATATGCATTTGTATTGAAAAACATACAAAAAGTAGGTGAAGCTCCATATCATATAGCGCACGTATTGTTCAAAGACGGAACTACCAATATAACATTAGAAGCGAACGCAGGTGATACAAAAGCAAAAACACCAAATTTTGATATGTATGACACTGGTATAAATAGTGGCGCAACATTTCACGACCAAACAAAGTATGTATATGCACAAAGTTACGAAATCAATAAAATACCAATGAATGTAGAAGAGTATATAACAGTTCTTCTAGAAAAAGCAAACAAATAAATTACAATTGCGTTGTCTAACATAACAAATGAATTTTGCAATAATAGTTTAGTAGACTATGTTACTTGTAAAACAATAAAAAGCAAACAATAAATTTTTTTATATTATTATTATATAGTAATAATATATGACACAAACACGTAAAAATAGAAATACCCATAATAAAACACAAAAAAGAACATTTACAAAAAAGGATTTTTCATCAGGTGATGGTATGATGACGAAAATATGGGGACCTGCTTTATGGCACTATTTGCACACGATGAGTTTTAATTATCCTGTAAATCCGACAGTTGCAGACAAAAAACATTATCGCGATTTTATTGTAAATTTACAATACGTATTGCCATGTAAATATTGTAGAATGAATTTAACAAATAACTTTAAGAAGAAACCACTAAAAATGTCGCATATGGCTAGTAGAGATACTTTTTCGCGTTATATTTATGAGCTTCATGAAACAGTCAACAAGATGTTACTTAAAAAATCACATTTAACGTATTGTGATGTGAGAGAAAGATATGAACATTTTAGGTCGCGTTGCACGGAAGAAAAACCAAAAGTGTTTACGTTTAAAAAGACGACCACCAGAAGGAAGAAGGAGAAGGGTTGCACAGAGCCATTGTATGGAAAGAAGTCGAAATGTGTCATTAGTATTGTCCCACAAGAAGACAAAAGCGCCACCTTTCAAATGGATAAAAAATGTATCAAGACGAGAGAATAAAGCCACCTTTAAGAAACCAAAGGGTGCTTCGCTGAAGGTGGCGCCAAACTATTATTTACTTATAATAAAATATTATTTTTCATATTTTATTATTATATTTTGTTCCTTCTTTCTACTACGTAGTGAAATGTGGATTACATTATATTTGGCTCCACCTTTCTTAAAGGTGGATTACATTCCAAAAGTGCTAAAATCATTTAACACTGGCTGTGGTAAATATTGATTGTCTATTGCATTATAGTTAGGAACCTTTTTGCATTCAAACGATGGTTCAGGGCAACGTTGTGGTGCTGGGCAGGGGGAACACTTGTCTTCTTTATTAGGGTCATTCGAGTATGACGATATTGTAGGGCAAACTGGGCAGACTGGTGGAACAACTTGTGATTTCAAAATGTACAAATCTTCTTGGCCAGCAGGGATTTGGCTGGCAGGAATTCCAGGAGGTAATGAATTATAGTAATCGGTATTACTAGTTGTTCCTGCAACAGTAGTTCCATTGGGTCCTTGAGCATAATAAGCAGTGTTGCCTTGAGGTCCAGTGACCGCACCAGCACTACCACCATAAGGTCCATAATACTGACTACTTGAAGTTGTATTGGTAGGATAATACTGACTGCTTGTACTAGTTGTTCCTGCAACGGTATTTCCATTGGGTCCTTGAGCATAATAAGCAGTGTTGCCTTGAGGTCCAGTGACCGCACCAGCTGAACCACCATAAGGACCGTAATACTGACTGCTTGAGCTGGTATTACTAGTTGTTCCTGCAACGGTATTTCCATTGGGTCCTTGAGCATAATAGGCAGTGTTGCCTTGAGGTCCAGTGACTGCACCAGCCGAACCACCATAAGCGCCTTGATAGGTATCTACCTGATAACCAGTGCTGCCGTAGTATTGAGTGGATGAGGTATTATCAGGATTGTAATAACTACCAGATTGGGTAAAGGTGTAAGACCCATTTGGAGTTTGAACATTAATAGCTTGTTGCCCATTATTTGCACTCGCTACTGTAGCAGTTGAACCATTTGGTCCATAATAAGTGGTTGCGGTTCCATAATTTCCATAATAGTTGGTATAGCTTTCTGTGGTAGATGCTGTTCCTGTGGTAGATGATGTTCCTGTGGTAGATGATGTTCCTGTGGTAGATGCTGTTCCTGTGGTAGATGATGTTCCTGTAGTAGATGATGTTCCTGTGGTAGATGATGTTGGTTGGACCGTAAACGTCATTGGTTGTTGACCATTTGCTAATGTTACTTGTAAACTTTGTGTTCCATCACTATTGGTTTTAACAACAACGGAACCGCCATTTTGTCCATAAAATGTAGTACCACTTGCTAATTGTGTTGAAGAACCGCTATAATGATTATAGTTATCATAATTTACAGGAGAACTAGTAGAAGCACCGTTGGTAGAAGTAGCAGTGGTAGATGTGCCATTATTTGTTGGTTGATTTATTGTAAGTGTTCCTGAAAAGTCAGTAGTAAAACCTTCATTGTTACATTTACCTCCTAAAAAGGAACATAAAATTAGGCCTAATAATAAAATTAAGAAAACAAATAATGCTTCAGTATTCATTGTATAATTTATATAGTGAAAAAAGTTTGCAACTATATTTTATTTAAAATTGAATTGAATAATTATTATAGAAATTATTCAATTCAATTATGAAAACAGACTACGAATGTGCAGAGATTATTGATGATTCTGATGAAGAATATGTGCTTTTGCCAAAAATAAAAACAAGAAAGCCCAAGGCACCTGAACCTATATTAAAAAAATGTTACAATAAAGATGAAAACGTATATGAAATAGGGGTTGATGAAGTGGGTAGAGGTCCGTTATTTGGTAGAGTTTATACAGCTGCTGTAATTTTACCTAAAGATGACAGTTTTGATTGTTCAAAGGTGAAAGACAGTAAAAAATTTCATTCAAAAAAGAAAATAGAAGAAGCTGCGAAATATATAAAAGAAAACGCTTTGGCTTGGTATATAAGTTTTGAAGACGAAAAAACGATTGACGAAATCAATATTTTACAGGCTACACAATCATCCATGCATACCTCAATATTAGAAGTTAAAAAACAGTTTAACAAACTTCTTAAAGATAAGGGAAAAGAAGAGAAAACCGATTATTCGTTTAGTTTATTAATTGACGGTAATTATTTTAAACCAATCTCTTATTTAAATAAGAAAACGAACAAGATAGAAACCATTCCACATGTAACAGTTGAAGGCGGAGATAATAAATACGCATCTATTGCAGCGGCGTCTATTTTGGCAAAAGTAGAAAGGGATAAATATATTGATGAATTATGTCAGCAAAACCCTACATTAGCGGAATATTATGGGATAGATTCCAACAAAGGATACGGTGCCAAAAGACACTTAGACGGAATCAAAGAACATGGAATAACCATATGGCATCGTAGGAGCTTTGGTATTTGTAAAAATTATATGTAACAAATAAAATTGATAATAAAATTATTTTTATTTTTATATTAAACTTAGAAACAAAGACTTATTAATATGCGCGTTTTAGTTTTTGATACGGAGACAACAGGTTTGCCTCAATCAAAAATAATTAGTCCAGATACATTACATTTATGGCCTCACATCGTACAATTTAGTTATGTAATTTATGATACAGAAAAAAACGATATTGTCATGTCTAGGGATGATGTAATAAAAGTAGATACAAATGTTACCATTTCTCAAGAATCCATCAATCTTCATGGTATAACAAAAGAAATATCTCAAGAAAAAGGTGTAAAATTGAGTAAAATATTACATATATTCTGTAATTATCTTAAAACAACAGACGTATTAGTTGGACATAATGTAACATTTGATATTCAAATGGTGAAGGTTGAATTATTAAGACTTATTTATTCGAATATGATTCCAGAAGATAAAATAAAAAAATATAAAAACAATTTGTCTAAATTGGCCAATTTTACGAATATATTTTGCACCATGCAAAACACGATAGAATTATGTAGTATTAAAAAAACCGACAAGTACGGCAAAGAATATAATAAATATCCCAAATTAATAGAATTACATCAAAAATTGTTCAATACTATTCCGAATCATTTACACAATTCGTTTAACGATATTTTAGTGACGTTGCGTTGTTTTGTGCAGTTGAAATATGATGTAGATTTAAATAAAACATGCGAACGATTTATAGATAAAACAAAACTAATTTTCCACCTTTAGGAAAGGTCCAAAGGGACTTCCGCGAAGCTTAAGCCGTTGCGGAGCCAAATGTGGTTCGCTGAAAGTCGATACAAACATTCACTGAAAGCATCAAAACAATTCCTAAATACTTTTAGTTACGGTTTTTTTGCTCCACTTTTTCCAAAAGTGGATTAAGCAGAGCAACTTTCACATATTTCATCTTTTTCGCCAACATTTGTTTTTTGTTCTGGCTCAATCGTAAATTGTTGTGCTTGATGTTTGGCCTTTCTTCGTAAATAGTAAATACCTGTTTTTAGCCCTTGTTTCCAAGAATAAAAATGCATAGATGTTAATGAATTATATGTTGGGTCTTCTAACCACAAATTCAAACTTTGACTTTGACAAATATACGCACCTCTGTCAACCGCCATATCGATTAAATGTTTCATAGGCATTTCCCAAACAATTTTGTATTTATTTCTAATTTCTTCTGATAACATGGTCAATTGTTGAACAGAACCCTTATTTGCTATAATATTATTTTTAATTTGTTCATTCCAAAGACCTAACTGTATGAGTTCCTTCATTAAATATTTATTTACCACTACAAATTCGCCAGCTAACGTGCGGCGACTATATAAATTACTAGTAATCGGCTCGAAACACTCATTGTATCCGAGAATCTGCGATGTAGATGCAGTAGGCATAGGAGCAATTAATAGCGAATTTCTTATTCCGTGTTGAATAATTGACTCTTTTAAAAGGCTCCAATCATAACGGCCTGGAACAGGTTCTTTACCCCATAAATCAAATTGTAAAATACCTTGTGAAGCAGGTGAGCCAGCAAATGAACTATAGGGTCCGTCTTGTATTGCCAATTCATTACTTTTTTCTAAAGCGGCGTGGTAAATAGTTTCAAAAATAAGTTTATTCACATTCTTTGCTTCGTCTGAATGAAAAGATAAATTCATTAAAATAAATGTATCGGCTAATCCTTGTACCCCAATACCAATAGGTCGATGTCTAAAATTACTCGTTTTCGTTTTTTCAGTAGGATAAAAATTAATGTCAATGACACGGTTTAAATTATTGGTTACAACTTTGGTGACGTAATGTAGTTTCTCGTAATCAAATTCTTTGGTGACTTCATTTACAAAAGCTGGTAGTGCAATACTGGCCAAATTACAAACAGCGGTCTCTTTATCGTCAGAGTACTCTACGATTTCGGTGCATTGTCCAGTGATTATTCCATTAAAAATTCCCATATGTTTTTTGGGTTCATTGAAACAATAAGTATCATCCATACGATTATTATTTTCAACCTTTAATATTTTAATGAATTGTTTTGCATTTCTAGCTGGTTTATTACCACTCATTTTTAGTCTTTTTGGAGAAAACCCCAACTGTATCAAATCATATAAATCACAAGAGGTTATTAATAAACGGTAAATAGGTTTAACATTAAAATATTTATGACCACCTTTACCATCTGGTAAATAGCTTTTTTCTCGATTTTGCGATAATTTAATTTTTGGATTTATTCCACAAGTTTGTAGTAGTAATTTAACGTTTTGTAAAAACTCGTAATTTATTGACGATACTTGCAATTGTTCGTTTTCACCGTTTTTGCAAATAGAACCATCCGCGTCACAATAACCAGCAAACCAATCTAGTTTATCTTTTATCGAACAATTATGTGAAGGTGTTTCAAATTTTTCGGCAATATCAAGTGGTAAATTCAAGACATATCGGTCATTGTTTTCAGTATATGTTCTGTAATTCATATGTGACAGTAATGCCTTTTTATCTCCATATAAATAACTCATAGGTTTTTTGCAATAAGACTTTGCTTGGCAAGGTATTCCATCTTCTAAATCCACATTATTATTTAATAAATAATCTTCTGTTTCATAATCTATATGTCGTTTACAAAAGAAATGACCGTTAAATGCTTTAAATTTACATGGGGATTCTTGATTTTCACTAATATTCGCATATGTTCCATCGCCGCAAAAAAACCCATGTGTATAAGGATGTAAAAATTTATCACACCCATCGATGCAAGGATAATCACATTTAATTAATTTGTCGTCAGGACGTAAATCTTTTGCTTCGACCATTTTAACTGAATTTTCTGAATACGTTTCCTGAATATAAAATTTATGATATGGAGTGCAACTTAGTTTTGACCCATCGTCTGTGTATACATCAATTAATTCTTGGTCTTCACCTGTTTTTACAATTTCAACACTTGAAAAATCTTCTCCATTCCAAACGTCTACTGTTTGACCAACCATATCTTGTATTGCGATATGTCCAGTTTTGGTAAGAACTAGCGTTTCAGGGGCAACACATAAATTTGAACTTTTAATAGTTCCAATATTTTTTTGATTTGATTTCTCATTACAAGCATCTTTATATAAAATATAGGGTGTGCCTGTTTCCATTTGAGCATCCAAAATTTTAAACCATAAATCGCGTGCATTTACCGTTTTTCTTGCTTTACCATCGCGTTCATATTGTTCATAAAGATATTTAAATTTGTCACCATAATTGTCAGACAGTCCAGGACATTCATGCGGACAAAATAGAGCCCATTTGGCGTTATTCTTTACACGGTCCATAAAAAGGTCTGGAACCCATAAAGCGTAAAAAAGGTCGCGAGCCTTTAATTCTTCGTCTCCATGATTCTTCTTCATTTCTAAAAAATCCTCCACATCTGCATGCCAAGGTTCCAAATAAATAGCAAATGAGCCATTGCGTTTTCCAGATTGATTTACATAACGTGCCGTGCTATTAAACACACGAAGCATAGGAACTATGCCGTCTGTTTTTCCATTTGTCCCTTGAATATGTGAATCTTTCGCTCGAATATTGTGAATATGGAGACCTATTCCACCAGAATATTTCGAGATTTGCGCACAATCTTTTAAAGTGTTATATATACCTTCAATACTGTCATCTTCCATGGCAATCAAATAGCAACTAGATAATTGTGGTCTAGGTGTTCCAGAATTGAAAAGTGTGGGAGTCGCGTGCGTAAAGAATTTTTGCGACATTAAGTCGTATGTTTCCTTTACGAAAGATAAGGTCTCTTGTGGTTTATTTGAATGTAAATTTCCGTGAATACCAATGGCAACGCGCATCCACATATGCTGAGGACGTTCAACAATTTTATTATTAATTTTAAACAAATACGCGCGCTCTAATGTTTTAAATCCAAAATAATCAATATAATAGTCTCTATTATGGTCAATCATTGAATTAAGCTCTTCTGCGTAGCGATTGGTAAATTCCCATAATTCTTGGGATACCAGCGGTTTGTTTTCCCCTTTGAAATTATTAAAATTATATAAATCTCTCATAACAGTTGAGAATTCGTTATCCGTATTTTTTTGGTGATTTGAAATAATGATACGTGCGGCTAATATGGAATAATCTGGATGGTTTGCAGAAAGTGCTGCGCATTGTTCGGCTGCTAATTCGTCTATTTTTGCAGTAGGTATTTTATCGTATAATTGGTCAATCACTTTCATTACAAGGGAAGAATAATTGATATGTATGTTTGCTTCCTGACCCAGTTTTTTTACTCGTTCTAATATTTTGTCAAATGCCACATCTTGCAATTCACCATCACGTTTCGTTACACGCATTTCTGTAGAAGTTTCCATTATTATATAAGTTCGTTGTTTATTTTTAAACCTGTTTTATACAAAATATGCAAAAAATATTATATAAAATATATTATATATGAATCAAATTGTATTTTTATCTATTATTTTAGTATTAGCTATAGGATTACCATTATTTTTTAAAATTTCTGAATCATTTAAGAAAATAGAACATTTTTCAAATTATACTTTAGATAATGCAAATGGTAATTATCCAGCATCTCAAACGGAAGTATTAGTGCAAGACATTTATCCAGCAATTGGTAAAAATGCGATTTCCGAGAATGATGCAAGTGACATATGGTGGCAATATCCAATATTTAAATTAGGTTCGTATAAACAAATCACAAATAATATTAGATACCCTGATACGCCAGATGAAGGAACATGTATGCCTGCTTCTATGTGTGGTGCTTTATATAATATGAAATTCCTAAAAACTAACTATGTAGAGCCATTACCACAAGTCAATCCTGAATGCGGAACACGTATAGGTTATTTCGACACCGATGTCAATTTACTACCATTTAGAACCAATATGCAAAATATATTATACTAGGCAACTTTTACACTTGCAAATATCTCGTCAATATTATGGACTTTATTGAATCAACCAAATTATAGTTAAATCGACCCTGATTAGGATAATTTTATAGAATTATTTTTACACCTTTGGACATTTAAGTTCGCGCAAAATATAATAAAAAATTGTATAAATATTTTTACTATATAATAGTATCGTAATTGATGATAAAGCAAGAATAACAGAATTAGAAGAAAAAGAACCGCTAAAAGCTCTATCTAATTAGTTAAAAAATAATATTTTCATATTATAAAAAGAATATGAAAAATAGAAGAAAAACATTAAGGAAGAAACAAATGGGCGGATTGCTTGGTAGGTATAGCGATGAGAGAGGCGACTATGAAGGCGAATTATATAGAAGTAGGATTAATGGCGTTACCAAGTGTCAAGGCGTAGGAAAAATGAAATATAAAAATGGCGATGTATTTTTTGGTTTATGGCATCTAGATAAGAGAAACGGAAACGGAACAATGAGATATAGCAATGGTGATGTTTATGAAGGCCATTGGGTTGATGATAAGAGAAACGGACAAGGAAAAATGACTTATAGTAATGGTGAAGTATATGAGGGTGAATGGCATAATGATGAACCTTATAGACAGCAAGGTATTTCCAATACCAGAGAGGGTGATAATTCCAATACCATAGAGCTTAATATTTCCAATGCCAAATATGTTGAATGTCTAGGAAAAACTGCTTCTGAACCAATTGAAGGAGAAGTAGAAGTAGGCAAATTTATTAATGAAGATGAAGGCAATTTAGTTTTTAAATTAACCGAATCTTTTTTTGCGATAAACAAAGAACAAATGAGACCTATTTATGAAAATAATGATGAAACTGTTTATTGTTGTAAAGAAATTGGGACATCCATTGTTCCAAGACGAGAAAATGTAGATATGGACAATCCTTATTTTAATATGAATAAAATTGGAGTAATTTCTGGAATTGTGAAACGCGATTATATAACAAAAATATTAGATGATACTACAAACCAATTATATGAACTTGTCAGAACAGAACAAAAATGTGTAGCAAGCACAACAGGACAAATGTTAGGCGCCAATCCAAACGCAGTAAGTGCGGATCATTGTCAAGCAAAATCAGATAAGGCGATATATGAAATACAAATTATTAAAAAGGAAACAACAGGCACTCTAGATTCTTCCCTACCTCCCCCTCCTCCAAGTCTAGATTCTTCTCTACCTCCCCCTCCATTGACAATAGGTGGTAAAAAATACAAAAAGAGTTCTCGAAAGAATAAAACTAAAAAGAATAAAAATAAAAGGAATAGAACAAAAAAGAACAAAAATTATAAACCGAAATAAGAGGTTTTTGCTCCACTATTCGATTTCTATAAAAAACCAAATCTGTAATCGTGTCTTACACACTGTCATTACTAGTGTCTATCTTGATTATGTTTGTAAATTTAAGTAGACAGCATTGGTCTTTTTCTATAAAAGGCTTCAATGCATCTTTCTTGTGTTTTTTAACAGGTGCTCTGTGTTCATAACCAGATACTCGCTCCTCTTCAATTATTTTCCACACTTTTTCTAATTGCCCAATATTATTTTTAAACCATTCTTTGTTTCTCAATACTAGGACACAACTGAGTTTCTCAAGCTTCCAATAAATAAATTTTAAAAAAGTATAATTATATGGTGCTGATTCATATTTTTCCAATTCTGTTTCCTCCCATATCTTAATTTCCGTTTCCTTTGTTATATCAAGCGGTTTATATTTATAAAATGGTTTACCTTCTTTTGTGTGAAAATATAATATAATACCTTTTGTTTTATTATCTAAAGAAATAGTTAAATTCTGGTCTGGTCCGTTACCTTCATTATCGTTTACTAAATTCTCTTTGAATGTATCATTCATAAATGCTTGTTCATCTGGATATTCGGTAAATTTAGTTTCTAGAAAGTCACATTCATCTAAATCACATACTTCCATTTGTAGTTGCATTTGTATCCAATATTCTTTCTTTGGAATACCATTTATATCTCGACTTACCACATTTTTAATTTCCAACATGCGTCCGTACCGTTCTGATTCTTTATTCACAATAATACCATCAGGTGATGCTCCTATAAATTTATATTTAGGGTGTTGAATGCAACCAAAATCTTCCACTTTTGTTTGAAAATCGCGCTCATACATCATTACTGTTAATGGTTCGTATTTTTGACCCCAATGTAACGGCGTATTTGTATTCACCATTTTTATATCTTCTTCTTCATCATTTATAACTTTTAATGGCTGACATTTTTCGTAGATTAATTGGTTAATTGCTGGTTGGGATTCAAATGCTTTCCAAGCGTTACTTGCTGTTATTAAATTCCATCGAAATTTATACCATTCTGAGGTTCTTTGTTCTGGTTGAGGAATATCTCTCAACATTTGTATTTTTTTTTCGATAATAGCTAGTTCTTCATCGTCATATTTAAATTCTAATCCTGTTTTTTTATCGTCATTATACATGCCAATACATTTGTCAGGATAAAAAACGGTAATAAAAATCTGAAACGCATCTTCTAGTAGTTCATTCATATCATCTTCTATATCGTCGCTATTTATCAAATTTTCACCTTCAATATAATCTTCTATTTGAATATAGAAGATGTCCTTTATTTCTTCTAATAAAATATCATGAAAATCAGGTTCGGAAATAACATGAGGATTACATAATATATATTCATCCATCAAATGCAGGGCTGTTTCGACTAATTCAACCGCATACTCTTCGGTAAATATAGATGGTTGGTCTTCAAAATCTAATAGATTTGAAATATCTTCCAAATCTTCTAAATCAGAAAGAAACATATTTATTAATATAACTATATATAATACATATATGTGTTTAATATTATTACCATAATTAATAATATCAAATTATTTTACTTTTCGTCATCCGTATCGGAATCGTTCATTATATCCACTGGATTTATTAATTTATTTTTAATGCTTCCTTGACTTTTTTTTGGAGCCAATGATTTCAATGTGGAAATTCTTTTATCTACATTTTTTAATGTGAAATGCTTTTTAGATTTGGTATACAGCAATGCAGGAATGTCTTTGATTATACCAGTCACTTTATCATAAATAACATCCTTTACTCTTGATAATTTTTTTTTGTCAAGACTATCTTTTAAAAAAGCGTTTAATAATCTTACTTCATCTTCATCGAGGGTTTTTTCCTTACAATATGTTTCTGCGAATTCTAATAGTTTTTTGGTTTTGATTGTTTTATTTAATTTGCACCAAGGTTCATTACTATTATTTTTTTTCTCATCTTCCAAGAATTTTTCAAGATTAGAAAGGTCGTTTGATGATTTTGTTTCATGTAATGGAGCGCCATTTAATAACATTGTTTTATATTTAATATTTTTTAACTCTTGACACTCATCCACTTCTATAATATTTACTTCCATTTATATAATATTATATAATGTTAAGTTTAACTCACTTTCACAAAATATATATTTATTATGCAAATTTTATGTAGGTTTACAAAATATATAATATACAGATAAAATAGTAAATTTAACTATTATATATATTTATGGATGATAATTCAAAAAAAATAAACATAACAGGAACGAATAACAAATATAAAATGAAACAGTTAACAAAGACAAGCCAAGAAAAAGAGGTTAAAAAAAGGGTATCCGCCGATAACTGGGGCTTTGATATTCAATATTATGATTACGCAAATCAAATGAAAATGATAATAGACATATCAAATAATCATTTACATTATGTCGACAATGTTTCTAAAATTGCCATACAAGAAATAAATAAAAAAATATCAAGTTATAAACAACAAGATAAATTGAAAAAAAAACTTTGCGAAGAAGAATTTTTAACTTTTGAATCGGTAATAAATAAAATGATAGAATGTCAGTTAAAATGTAGGTATTGTAAATCAGAAATGAATGTTTTATACGATATTTCGAGAGAAATGAAACAATGGTCGGTGGATAGGGTTGATAACGATAAAGGGCATAATATTAATAATTATCACCTGGCATGTTTAGAATGTAATTTAAAAAGAAGAAGAAGAACAGATGAAAAATTTTTATTTACAAAACAATTAAATATCATAAAACAAGATAACTAAATATCATAAAACACGAGTAAAATAAGTTTGTTCATAATATTTTTAACATATTGTATTATTATTGATATGGAATGGAAATGGACAAAAGGAGAACCATATGAAAGGTCTAGAAGATTAAAACATGTGCAAGAATTAGAGAATAAACAATTTAGCAAAGATATGGATTCATCAGCATACACATCATCTTTGAACTATGATGAAAACACTTGGGAAATATTGAATCAAACTATTGCAAATTCAGGATTTAAAGTTTCAAACAAGAGAGAAGAATTAGACACGAAAATATCAGATAGAGATATGGTTCAACAAATAGGATTTAATCCGTTTTTAGGTGAAACTAATTACGTAAATGATGTATCAATTAGAGACCAATTTTTGAAACCAATTAATACTACACAGGGGTCAACAAGAGCAAGTGCAAATGTAGCTGAATAAAATAATACAATATATAACCTGATTATGCTAATGATTTAGAACACATCGTGTATAATAATCTATTCACAAAATATGCCATAAATGAATTAAACAATAATAAAACGCCGCTTACAAATACTCTAAAATTTAATTTATTGTAATTTTTAAATATGAATAATATTTCAACAAATATGGTAAACATTAAAACAACGAAAAAGAGCACTGTAAAAATTTTAAAATAAACACAGGCTTCTTTTGTTAAAGGACCAAAAAATCTAGTCATTAAATCTGACATTATATATATATTATATAGGTTAAAAGTTTATTAAAATAAAATTATATAAACAATGTATATAATTATTTATCATATAATTACTTAAAAAATTTTCAATAATTAAACATAATGAGTGTTGCTGCTAATTATACTACACAAAATGAACTATTGCTAAATAATTTAATGGATTTTTATAAAAATGACAATTATTTAAATAAAATGCTTAAAATAATTACTGGAGAATCAAAAATATCACTCCGTATTGTAGATTGGTTTGCGACGAATTATGCAAAAAAAAACTACACCCTGTATCCAATTTCTACAACAAACGGTGACACCATAAGGTTTAAAGTATATTTCGATTACAAGCTCAAATTGAAAGCATACAGTAAGAAACGTTTTGACCCTTTTTGTCGCTGGGATAGGATAAGCATTCCGTATAAGAACGGAACCAGTATTGAGACCACAATCGGACAACTAAATTTTTTTAAATGGGCCCTTGAAAATAAGGTCATTGATTACATAGAGGAAAATTATGAAACCATCGAAAAGGACATGAATAATCGTAACAGCACTTCCAAAAGAAAGGAAACCGTGGTAGATAATTCCAAGACACGAAAAAAGAGAGAAGAGTTATCCATTTCCGCTACTAAAAGCATCAAAAAAGAAGAGGTCGAAATCGTGGTTCAGTTTCATTAGATGATTGGTTTTTGAAAGCTGAATCGAAAGTATAAATAATAACTTTACACCCTTGAAGATTTAAAATGGCACGCTTAATGCCAAAAAAAAAATTAACAAGGTTTACCCTTCGCAGAGCGTGTAAATTTTGGTTTTACTGGTTCGTCTAAACCAGTTGATAAATTCTTGCTTCTTGATAAATAATTTGGTCTTTCTTTATTATTTATCACATTATAAGCAATTTTGTAAATATTTGTAGCACCATTAACATCTCTGTTCCAATAACCGCATCCGTTCTTACAACAAATCAGTCCGTGGATTAAGACATTACCGCTTCTATATGGTTTTGGATTTTCCCTAACCATTGTCTTTTTACAAATACCTACTTCACATTTGGAACACATACAACTTGTTCTAAATTCATCAACCAAATAAGTTTGAAATCCTGCTTTTCTAAAAAGTGTTCGCATTCCTTTTCCTTTGGTTGCTTCTTTGAATTTCATTTGATATTTTTGTTCGTAATCACCAAAGCAAATAATTACATTTTTTTCATTTCCAAATATTTGTTTGAAGTTATTTAACATTTTTTGTTCGCTTCTTTTTGTGTTTCTATAACTTTGTAAGCGCAATTTCCTAAAAATGTATTTTTCATAAAATGTAGGATATTTCTTTTT
>Ga0209358_10001265_pt1 | contig 20443 bp, 20 predicted proteins | sample LauGreFa1BDMLBSN_2_FD_187574 | JGI IMG/M metagenome (GOLD analysis project Ga0209358, IMG submission 187574) | Freshwater lake microbial communities from Lake Michigan, USA - Fa13.BD.MLB.SN (SPAdes) (version 2) | ecosystem: Environmental > Aquatic > Freshwater > Lake | place: Lake Michigan, USA...
AGCTGCGCAATCTGACCCGTTTTCTTGAGGAAGGTGACAAGACCAAGATCACGCTGCGATTCCGGGGCCGCGAGATGGCCCACCAGGAATTTGGCATGAGACTGCTGGAACGGGTCAAAGGTGACCTGGAAGCAGTGGGTGTTGTCGAACAATGGCCCAAGATGGAAGGCCGCCAGCTGGTGATGGTGCTGGGGCCGAAGAAGAAAGTGGTGCCCGTCAAAGCGGCACCGGTAAAAGTTTCGCCCGCGGCGGGTGATAAACCCGCAGCGGCAAAGCCGGCGGTTTCGCCGGAGGCAGCAAAACCGGCGGTAACGCCGGGCACGGTGGTTGCAGCGGAAGGCGCAATAGCGAAAGACGCTGCAGCTGAATAAAAGAAGTAGTGATCGGGCCTTAAGTTCTGCAATTTGCGGACGCCCGACGCTAGGCTAAAACAGGAGTTATCCATGCCGAAGATGAAGAGCAAGAGCGGCGCGGCCAAGCGTTTCAAAAAGCTGGGCAGCGGCGCATTCAAGCGTAGCAGCGCGCATTTGCGCCATATCCTTACCAAGAAGAGCACCAAGCGCAAGCGTCAGCTGCGCGGCACGACCATGGTGCATGATTCCGACCAGCGCGCCGTTCGCGCGATGCTGCCGTACTGAGAGGGGGATAAACCATGCCAAGAGTTAAACGTGGTGTAATCGCCCGCAAGGCGCACAAAAAGGTCCTGAAGGCCGCCAAGGGTTTCCGTGGCCGTCGCGGCAACGTATTCCGTATTGCCAATGAAGCGGTGATGCGCGCAGGGCAGTATGCCTATCGCGATCGTCGCACCAAGAAGCGCGAGTTCCGTGCGCTCTGGATTGCCCGTATCAATGCGGCTGCCCGTGAGCACGGTATGACCTACAGCGTATTCATGAACGGCCTGAAAAAGGCTGCGATCGAGGTTGATCGCAAGGTGCTGGCCGACATCGCCGTGTTCGACAAACCCGCATTTGTGCGCTTTGTCGAGCAGGCCCGGGCGAGCCTCGGCGCCTGAGCAGTAACCCAAGGAAAAAGGAGGCTCTTCGAGCCTCCTTTTTTTTCGCCGGATTCCGTTACCATTCATATCTATGCAGGATCTTGAAAAGCTCGTAGCTGAAGCAACCGCGCTCTTCGCCGGTATCGACGATGCCGATGCGCTGGAGCAGGCGAAGGCACGTTATCTCGGCAAAAGCGGCGCGCTGACCGAATTGCTGAAGGGGCTGGGAAAGCTGCCCGCAGCTGAAAAACCGGCCGCCGGCGCACGCATCAACGTCGCCAAGCAAGCGCTGGAGCAGGCGCTCAACGAACAGCGCGAGCGCATCGCAGAGCGTGCACTGGAATCCAGACTGTCCGAAGAATCCATTGATGTGTCGCTGCCCGGTCGCGGCCGCAGCATGGGTGGCCTGCATCCGGTGAGCCGAACCATGGAGCGCATTGAGCAGTTGTTCCGCTCGATCGGCTTTGATGTTGCTGATGGTCCGGAAATCGAAACCGACTTTTACAATTTCACGGCATTGAATCAGCCTGAGAATCATCCGGCGCGTTCAATGCACGATACCTTTTATCTTGCTGACGGCAAGCATCTGCTGCGCACGCACACTTCGCCGATCCAGATCCGTTACATGGAGAACAATCAGCCGCCGATACGGGTGATTGCGCCGGGACGCGTCTATCGGGTCGATTCGGATGCTACGCACTCGCCGATGTTTCATCAGGTTGAAGGCCTGTGGATTGATGAGCACATCAGCTTTGCGCATCTTAAGGGCGTTCTGGTCGATTTTTTCCGGCGGTTTTTCGAGGATGACCGTCTGCAGATCCGTTTCCGCCCCTCGTTTTTCCCGTTCACGGAACCTTCAGCAGAAATCGACATGAGTTTTGGCGATGGCTGGCTGGAAGTCGGCGGCTGCGGCATGGTGCATCCTAATGTGCTGCGCAACGTCAATATCGACAGCGAGCGTTACCAGGGCTTCGCCTTCGGTCTTGGTCCCGACCGGCTCACCATGTTGCGCTATGGCGTGAATGACCTGCGGCTGTTTTACGAAAACGATCTGCGCTTCCTGAAGCAATTCGTTTGAGGCGCGTAATCCGATGAAACTTTCTGAACACTGGCTGCGTGAACTGGTTGATCCCGCGCTCTCTACATCGCAGCTCGCCGACTTGCTGACTTTCGGTGGCATCGAAGTCGAGGCTGTCGAACCGGCTGCGCCGCCTTTTGACCGTGTTGTGGTCGCTGAAGTGCTTAGCGTGGAAAAACATCCCCAGGCTGACCGGCTCAATGTCTGTCAGGTCAATGCCGGTGCTGCGCCGCTGACTATTGTTTGCGGTGCGCCGAATGTTCGTGCCGGCATGCGTGTCCCGGCCGCGCTTGTGGGTGCACAACTGCCCGGCATGGAAATCAAGCTGGCTAAGGTTCGCGGTGTTGAATCGCAGGGCATGCTTTGTTCTGCTAAGGAGTTGGGTCTTAGTGAAGATGCATCCGGGCTGATGGACCTTGGAACGGATGTCACGATTGGAGCCAGTGTGCGTGAGCTGCTGGATCTGGACGATCAGATTCTCACCACCAAACCCACCCCCAACCGCGGCGATTGCCTGAGTCTGCTCGGGATGGCGCGCGAGGTGGCGGCATTGAGCGGGGCGACGATCAAATGGAGGGCGCCTGCGGTAGTTGCGCCGGCGCATGAAGCCAGGATCGGGATCACAGTTGAAGCGACCGCGGATTGTCCGCGTTATTGCGGCCGTGTGATCCGGGGCGTGAATGCCGCGGCGAAGACGCCGGAATGGATGGTTCGCCGCTTGAACCGAAGCGGCATTCGTTCAATCAGCGCGATTGTCGACGTAACCAATTATGTGTTGCTGGAAATGGGGCAGCCGCTGCACGCCTTCGATGCGTCAAAAGTGCAGGGCGGGATCCATGTGCGCCGCGCCCTTGCAGGCGAAAAAATCGGACTGCTGAACGGAACGACGCTGGAGCTGACGCCGAAGCATCTGGTCATTGCCGACGAGCAGCAGCCGCTGGCATTGGCCGGCATCATGGGCGGTGAATACAGCGGTGTTACCGGCACGACCACTGACATCATTCTCGAGAGCGCATTTTTCACGCCTGATGTCGTGGCCGGGAAATCGCGGGAACTGGGTTTTGGCTCTGATTCATCCTATCGTTTCGAACGCGGCGTGGATTTCGCTGCGACACAGACGGCAATGGAGCGCGCCACTCAACTGATCCTGCAGCTCTGCGGCGGGCAGCCGGGCCCGGTGTGCGAAGTCCTGGGGCCATTGCCGTCGCGCAACAAGGTCACGCTGCGATTGGCACGTGCCGAGAGGGTCCTTGGATTTCCGATCAACGGTGACAAGGCGCTGGAAATCCTGCAGAAACTCGGTTGCCAGCCCGGGCTGAATAACGACCGGATTGAAGCAACACCACCCAGCCATCGTTTTGACATCACCATTGAGGAAGACCTGATCGAGGAGCTTGCTCGGGTTTACGGCTATGCCAATATCCCTGCGCAGTTGCCGCCGGCTCCGGCAGCATTGCAACCGAGTGCTGAAACCCGGCGCAGTCCGGCCATGGTGCGTCGCGCGCTTGCGACCCTCGATTACCAGGAAGTCGTGACCTACAGTTTTGTGGATCGCGCCTGGGAGGCAGATTTTTGCGGCAATACCGATCCGGTAACACTGGCTAATCCGATTGCCAGCCAGATGAGCGTCATGCGCTCCAGCCTGATTGGCGGACTGGTGCAGGCCGCGGCTTTCAACAGCAGCCACAAACAATCCCGCGTGCGTCTGTTCGAGATCGGTCGCTGTTTCATGAATTCGGAGGGGCTGCCTCAACCCTGGCGCGTTGCCGCGATGGCCTTCGGTACCGCAACGCCGATGCAGTGGGGGCAGTCCGAACGTCCGGTGGACTTCTTTGATATCAAGGCTGACCTGGAGGTCCTGCTGGCGCCTCAGGCCTTTTCACTGCGTGCGCAGGAACACCCGGCGCTACACCCCGGAAAATCAGCAGTGATCGTCATTGACGGGCAGGATGCGGGATGGATCGGCGAGTTGCATCCGCGCTGGCAGCGTAAATATGACCTGCCGGCGGCACCGGTGCTGTTTGAAATCGAACTTCAGGCGCTGGAGCGCCGGACATTACCCGGTTACCACGAAATCGCAAAATTCCCCGCGATTCGCAGGGATCTGGCAGCGGAATTTGATGAGAACGTCCAATTCGATGCCATCAGCACCGAATTGAGGCGCAACGGCCCGGCCATTTTGAGGGACGTCACCCTCTTCGATTTATACCGGGGAAAAGGGGTGCAGGAAGGGAAAAAAAGTCTTGCATTCAGTGTGTTATTGCAGGATACTCAAAAAACCTTGACGGACGCAGAAGCCGAAAAAGCGGTAGCTGAACTGCGCCGGATTCTGCAAGAAAAGTTTAACGCTAAGCTTCGTTGAGAGGGGACAACATGACGTTAACCAAAGCGGAACTCGCCGATCTTCTGTTTGAGAAGGTGGGTTTCAACAAGCGTGAAGCCAAGGACATGGTTGAGTCCTTTTTCGACGAGGTCCGTGCTGCGCTTGAAAACGGCAGGGGAGTCAAACTTTCGGGTTTTGGCAACTTCCAGCTTCGTGACAAGCCCCAGCGTCCCGGCCGCAACCCGAAAACCGGCGAGGAAATTCCTATTTCAGCACGTCGCGTTGTGACGTTCCATGCATCACAGAAACTCAAGTCGATGGTGGAACAGCATTTCCATGGAAGCCAGCGCAAGCCTTAAGCCGCAGCTTCCGCCGATCCCGGCAAAACGTTATTTCACGATCGGTGAAGTGAGCGAGTTGTGCGGTGTGAAGCCGCACGTGCTGCGCTATTGGGAGCAGGAATTCACCCAGCTTCGCCCGGTCAAGCGCCGCGGCAATCGGCGTTATTACCAGCACCATGAAGTGCTGCTTATCCGCCGCATTCGCGAACTGCTATACGATCAGGGCTTCACCATCAGCGGTGCACGCAACCGTCTGGACGAGCTGGCCAACGAACCGGCGCGCTCTTCCCGCGCTCCTGCCGCATCGGTGGCAACGCCGAAGCCGGAACTAACTCAACTTCGCCAGGATCTCAAAAGCATCCTCGACCAACTCCGCGCCTGATATCGCCACGCTTCGGGGTTGTATTCCTCTGTTGTATAATCCGCGCCTCGGGGCGTAGCGCAGCCTGGTAGCGTACCTGCATGGGGTGCAGGTGGTCGGAGGTTCAAATCCTCTCGCCCCGACCAAATCAAACAAAAGGGCTCCGTCAGGAGCCCTTTTTCATTTCAGCAGCTATTCCGCTTCCTCTATTTTTTCTCATTGATCCACTGGATCAGCATTGTGTTGAAAGCATCAGGCTGCTCCATATTGGGAAGATGGCGTGCGCCGACAAATTCACCATAGCGGCCGTTGCCAAACAGACTGGCGATATGTTTGACCTCTTCGGGGGATCCTGCAGGATCTTCGGTACCGCAGACCACCAGTGCCGGTGTTTTGACCGAGGGCAGCTGTTTGATGAAATTGAAATTGCCGATTGCCTGGGCGCAACCGATGTAACCGGCCGGCGTGCAACCGGCAATGGTGTCGCGGATCTGCTTCCAGCGTGCTGGATGTTTTTTCCGGTATTCAGAGGTGAGCCACCGCGCCATCGTTGCGTCGGCGATGGGTTCCAGTGAATTCGCCTTCAGTATTGCCTCAATGCGCGGACCCCAGCGCGAGGCCGCATCGGCAGGGGATGCAGCCTGCGTATCGCACAGCATCAGCGATTTGACGCGGTCGGGATGACGAATGCCCAGCGACTGACCGATCATTCCGCCAATCGAGAGGCCAACAAAATGGCATTGCTTTTCACTGATGGCATCAAGCACGAGAATCACATCGTCGGCCAGTTGATCAATGGTGTACGGTCCGGGCGGCGCACCGCTGCCGCCGTGGCCGCGCAGATCCATGCGTAATACGCGGTAGCCGGCTGCAATCAGCGCCGGAACCTGTTCCGCCCACATGCCAAGGTCGGCAGCGAGTGAATGGGAAAAAACAACCACCGGTGCGTGTTCCGGACCAACGATGTCATAGGCAATATTGCGGCCAATCAGCGGGAGAAGCATGACGTTTTCCTGTTTTGAAGTTCAGATTACGATGTGCATATCCTAAAGTCTGTCGCTGCTGATGTCACATGCCGTTTGCAGTAAGATCCTTTTTTCCTGAAATCCGGACTTGAAAATGACCACGCCATTCCGCGCCGCATGCCTGCAGATGAACAGCGGCAGCGATCTTGCAGTCAATCTCCGGCAACTCAAGCAGATGGTGAGCGAGGCCGCCGGCAACGGTGCACAATTTGTGCTGTCCCCCGAGTATTGCCTGTTGATGGACGGCAGCGGCCGTGTCATGCGCGAAGGCGCGCTGCCGGCTGATGGCGGCAGCGTGCTGCACGAATTGCAGGCACTGGCGGCAGAGTTGAATGTCTGGCTGCTGGCAGGTTCATTGACGCTGAAGTCGGATGACGAACGCATCGTCAACCGTTCCTGCCTGATTGGAGCAGACGGTCGCATTGTCGCGACCTACGACAAGATTCACATGTTTGATGTCACTCTGCCTGACGGCAAGGTCATTCGCGAGTCTTCAGCATACCGTCCGGGCGAGCAGGGCGTGATCACCACAACGCCCTGGGGCAGGCTGGGTATGACCATTTGTTACGACGTGCGCTTTCCGCATCTGTATCGTGCGCTGGCGCAGCAGGGGGCTGAATATTTATCAGTGCCTGCATCATTCCAGCGTCAGACCGGCAAGGTGCATTGGCACACGCTGCTCAAGTCGCGTGCCATTGAAAACGCTGCCTATGTGCTGGCGCCGGCGATGTGCGGCGATCACGGCGGCAACCGCCAGACTTACGGCCATGCGCTGATTGTCGATCCCTGGGGGGAGGTGCTGGCGGATGCGGGCGAAGAGCCGGGCATCATCTATGCTGAAATCGATCCCGCGCGTGTGGCGAAAATCCGCAACATGATGCCTTCGCTCCAACATGACCGGCCCTATTCGGTAATTGAAAAATAATCAAATAAAAATAAATACATATATTGATGCTCGGCGGCTTGGTGTCAGGCTCAGTAGGATTTGGGTAGTCCCAGCACCCGCTCGGCAATATGGCAGAGGATCAGTTGTGAGCTGACCGGTGCGATGCGTGGAATCATCGCTTCGCGGAAGTAACGCTCAACATGGAATTCTTTGGCATAGCCCATGCCGCCATGCGTCAGCACCGCTGTTTCACAGGCTTTGAATCCCGCTTCTCCGGCAAAGTATTTCGCCGCATTGGCTTCTGCGCCGCAGGATTGTCCGCCGTCATACAGAGCTGCGGCGCGATAGGTCAGCAGTGAGGCGGCCTCGAGTTCGATCCAGCGCTGCGCCAGCGGATGCTGGATCGACTGATTCTGTCCGATCGGCCGGTCAAACACGATGCGTTCCCCGGCGTAGCGGGCGGCGCTTTGGAGCGCGACGCGTCCGAGGCCGACGGCTTCCGCCGCGACCAGGATGCGTTCGGGATTGAGCCCGTCGAGGATATAGCGGAATCCTTTGCCTTCTTCTCCGATGCGATCTGCGGCGGGTACCCGCATGCCGTCGATGAACACTTGGTTGGAATCAACGGCCTTACGTCCCATTTTGTCGATGGCACGTGCTTCAAAAGTATTGCGGTCGATATCAGCATAAAACAGGGAGAGACCGTCGACCGGATTTCTTGTTTCTTCGATGGGCGTGGTCCGAGCCAGCAACAGAATCTTGTTGGCGACTTGGGCGGTTGAGATCCACACTTTCTGTCCGGAAATGACATAGTCATTGCCGTCGCGCACCGCCTTGGTGGTCAGTCTGGTGGTGTTGAGTCCGGCACTTGGTTCGGTGACACCGAAGCAGGCTTTGTCTTTGCCCGCGATCAACGGCGGAAGCCAGCGCGCTTTTTGAGCGTCGGATGCATAAACCACGACCGGATGCAGTCCAAAGATGTTCATGTGCACGGCAGATGCGCCGGAAAATCCGGCGCCGGAAGCGGCGATGGTTTCCATCATCAATGCCGCTTCGGTGATGCCGAGGCCGCTGCCGCCATGGGCTTCGGGCATCGCGATACCCAGCCAGCCATCAGCGGCGATGGCGGCATGAAACTCGTGGGGGAATCCGCCTTCTCGGTCGTGATGCAGCCAGTAGTCGCCGCCAAAGCGGGCGCAGGTGCGAGCGACGGCATCTCGTATTGCACGCTGCTCTTCGGAGAATTCGAAATTCATGGAGGGAACGGATCTGACCGGATTACCGGAACAGTTGGCACGCCGGGTTTCGATGAACCCGGCGCTACCAGTCTTTTAGCTGCGCATCTTGGGCGGAATGACGCAGCCTTTTTCGCGCAGGGTTTCGTCAACCCAGCGGCGATCCAGTTTTCCCTTGCCGCGGATGGTTTTGAGCATCGCGGCTTCTTTTTTGGCCTGGATCTGGGCCAGTTCAATGGTTTCGTTAGCCAAGGCCTGGGGCAGGGCAAGAAGGCCGTCGTCGTCACCGATGATGATATCGCCGGGGTTGATCACGGCATCGCCGATGACTACTGGGACATTGATTTCGCCGGGTCCGTTTTTGTAGGGGCCACGGTGGGTGACGCCGCGCGCATAGACCGGAAAGGGCGAAATCGCCAGAGCATCGGCGTCTCGGATGGCGCCGTCGATGACCATCCCGGCGGCGCCGCGGCGTTCGGCGATTGCCGACATGATTTCGCCGATGATTGCCTGGGTGCAAATGCCGCCGGCATCTACGACTATGACATCGCCAGGCCGGGCGATGTCGATGGCTTTGTGCACCATCAGATTGTCGCCGGGGCTGACCTTGACAGTCAGGGCGGTGCCGACCATGCGGCCGCCGCTATGGCAGGGCCACAGATCCGGGCCGATGGCATGCAGCCGGTTCATGTTGTCGCTGAGGTGCGCCGTGGCAATCTTGCGCAAAGTAGCGATGGTTTTGGCCGAGGGTTGCGGGGCAAAGGGAAGGATGCGGAAGCCGATGGGCGCCATGATCAGGTCACTGGGTGAATTAAGGAGGCGCTATCGTAGCATTGGCGCCGGGTATTGCAGGAGCGCGTGCTAAAATCCGACGGCATATCTAGGGACATGATTGACAAGACTCCGCCAGACAGGCGGGGCGCAGTAAACATCCGAAACGGCATAAATCAGCGTGCGCATTCTGCTCAGTAACGACGACGGTTATTTTGCACCGGGCCTCGCCGCCTTGGAGCGGGCGCTCTCGCCACTGGGCCAAGTGACCGTCGTGGCGCCAGAGCGCGACCGCAGCGGTGCGAGCAACTCCCTGACCCTGGATCGGCCGCTGTCGGTGCGTCAGGCCCCCAGCGGCTTCTATTACGTGAACGGCACACCTACGGACTGCGTGCATCTGGCCGTAACTGGTCTGCTGCCGGAACTGCCAGATGTCGTGGTCTCCGGCGTCAATGCCGGCGCGAACATGGGTGATGACACGATTTATTCCGGTACGGTTGCGGCAGCGACCGAGGGTTTTCTGCTGGGTATCCCATCGATTGCCGTGTCTCTGGTATCCGGAAATCATGAGCACTTTGAGACGGCAGCGCGCGTTGCCGCCGAACTGGTGCTGCGTTTCAGTCAGCATCGTATCGATCAACCGATGCTGCTCAACGTCAATGTGCCCGATGTGGCCTATGACGAATTGCGCGGCAGCAAGGTTACCCGTCTGGGCAAGCGTCATAAGGCTGAGCCTGTCGTCAAGGCGACGAATCCGCGTGGGGATACGGTGTATTGGGTCGGTGCTGCCGGCCGCGCGCAGGACGCCGGTGAAGGTACTGATTTTCACGCGACAGCAGCCCAGATGGTTTCGATCACCCCGCTGCAGATGGATCTGACCCGCTTTGGCCAGATGGAACTCGTCGGTAACTGGTTGCAACGCCCGGCGGCGGCATGAGCGCAGCGCACTCCGGCATCGGTATGACCTCCCAGCGTACGCGCATGCGCATGGTGGAGCGTCTGCGCAAAGAAGGCATTACCGACGAAGTGATTCTGGCGGCGATGGGTGAAGTGCCTCGGCATATTTTTGTCGATGAGGCGCTGGCGAGCAGGGCCTATGAAGATATGGCTCTGCCACTAGGTTTTGGACAGACAATTTCCAGCCCCTATACCGTGGCGCGCATGCTGGAACTTCTGCGCAGCGGCGGCGGTGCGCTCGACAAGGTGCTCGAGATAGGTACAGGTTGCGGCTACCAGGCCGCCGTGCTGTCGCGACTGGCGCGGGAAGTGTATTCACTGGAGCGTCTCGCACCGCTGCTGACCAAGGCGCGCCGGCATCTGCGCGATGCCCGGGCGCACAACGTACGCGTGCGCACAGCCGACGGACAACTGGGCTGGCCTGAGAATTCGCCTTTCGACGGTATTGTGGTTGCGGCGGCGGCAACCCATGTGCCGCAGGCCTTGCTCGATCAACTGGCGGTGGGTGGTAAAATCATCATTCCTTTGACCCACCAGGGCAAACAATCCTTGCATGTCATCGAACGCACATCTCAGAGCTATGTCGACCGCAAAGTCGAAGACGCTCTTTTTGTCCCCTTGCTGCCCGGCCTCGGCTGAACGCGCAATGACTCCGATTGCCGCTGCTGCAGGCGTGCGGTGGATTGTCTCACTGGTTATGGTGGCCGCAGTTTCGCTCCTGGCCGGCTGTGCCACGCCGCGACCCGCTCCTGTTGTTGATCGCTTGCCCCAGAGCAGCACTCCGAAGCCGCAACCCAAACCGGCACCCGCTGCTCGCGCTGTGCAACCGGTCGATCAGCCGCGTCCCGAAAGCTATACCGTGAAAGCGGGCGATACCCTCTATGCCATCGCGCTGGAATTCGGTCTCGATTACCGTGAACTCGCCGGGTGGAACAATATTGACCCTTCCCGGATCCGCGTCGGTCAGCAGTTGCGGTTATCGCCGCCGAAAGGTGCCGTGGCGTCGCCATTGCGTATGCCGGGCGGCGCGGTGGAGTCACAGCCGCTGGACGGTTCAGGAAAAGCGACAACCAGCGGAGCTCGCACTGAGCCGCGCGGCGTACGTGTTCCGTATTCGGATCAAGCCTACACGCAGATGTCCGGCGTCAAGCCCGAACCTGTGGCTGCCGCCAAACCCGAACCGCAGCCTGAGAGCAAACCTGCTGTAGCAGTCAGTGACGATGTGGAGTGGATCTGGCCGGTCAGCGGCAAGGTGGTCACACCTTTCAATGAAACTTCCAGCAAGGGCATCGGTATCGCCGGCAAGGCGGGGCAGCCGGTGGTGGCTGCAGGACCGGGGCGCGTCATTTTCAGCGGTACCGGTATTCGCGGTCTCGGCAAGCTGATCGTGATCAAACACAATGAGAAATTCCTCAGCGTGTATGCTCACAACCGCGAGCTGCTGGTGAAGGAAGGTCAGACGGTGACGCGCGGTCAGCGCATTGCGGAGATGGGCGATACCGACACCGACCAGGTCAAACTGCATTTCGAGATCCGCCGTCTCGGCAAGCCGATCGATCCTGCGACCCTGCTACCGCCCGCATAATTATTCAAATATTTGTTTTTATTGAATATTTATGCTGCGAAGCGGCTGACGCTGCGCTCAAACTCAAGCACATCCTGCGCTGAAGCCCCTGTGCCGTAACGCAGCATTACGTAACGCTGCGTGATGGTTTCAATTTCCTGTGCTGCTTCCGGTTTCCACTGCGATGCACGTCGCGCATAAACCATCGGACCCTCCGCCGAATGGCGGGGTAGACCGCGACGCGCCAACTTGTGGCAGAAACGATCGTAGGCGGCCCTGACGGCATCGTTACGGGCACGGCGCAGGTCACGGAAGGCGAACAGCGCGCCGGCCATCACAGCGAGTCCGGCAAATATGAAAAGCAGGACCGCGAGTTTCTGCCAGGTGGCATCGCTGAAACCGATATTGGCGAGGAACTGACGCTGGCGTTCGGGGTTGTAACCCAGCACCCACTGGTTCCAGGTATAGGTCACCGAATCCCAGGTCAAGCGCATACGCTGTAGCAGTTCGAAATCGCCGCGCACAAACATCGGCAGCGAATCACTTCGCGGCAGCGCCGAGGCAATGCCGCGCTCCACACGTGCCGGCGATACCGCGGCCGTCGGGTCGACGCGGATCCAGCCTGTTCCTGCAATCCAGACTTCAGTCCAGGCGTGGGCGTCGGCCTGACGGATCAGGATGTAGTCGCTGACGGGATTAATCTGGCCACCCTGATAACCTGTGACTACCCGCGCTGGAATACCGGCTGCGCGCATCAGTACCGTGAAAGCGGAAGCATAGTGCTCACAAAAGCCGCGCCGTGTATCGAACAGGAACTCGTCGACCGCATGTTCGCCGAGCAGCGGTGGCGAAAGCGTGTAGACGAAGTTTTCATTGCGGAAGTCATTGAGCACGGCGTCGATCAGTTGCCGGTTGTCGCGGTATTTCTGACGCAGCTGTTGCGCATGTTTCATTGTGCGCGGATTGAAGCCTTCCGGCAGTTGCAGGGCCCTGTTCAGCACGTTTTCGCTGTCGTCGGCGCCGTAGGTTGCCTGCAGCTGTGAAGTCATGTTGTAACGCATGCGGCTGCGCACCGGTGTTGTGCTCAGCAGTTGCATGTCACGGGTGGCAACGGCACGTGGCGGCCGCTGCATCGGCATTTCCAGCGCAAACAGCCAGCGCTTGTTGTGCGGTTCCACGGTCACGGTGTATTCGACGACCGGTTCGCCGGCCGGCAGATCGGTGGCATTAAACACGAATCGCGGTGCGGTCCATGTTCTGCCGTCGTAATCCCACAGTACCGGTCCGCGCCAGTAAAGGGCAGAGGCTTCCGGGATACGGCCGCGGAATTCGGCGCGGAAGGCCACGGCGTCCGACAGAATCAAGCTGTTGAGGCTGCCGGGACTCATGTTGTCGGACAGGCCGCTCAAGCCGGCATGCGAATCCTGCGGGAGTCCCCACAGCGGGCCCTGGATGCGCGGAAACAGCAGGAACAACACCAGCATCAGCGGCAGAGCCTGAACAAGCAGTATTGCCGCTCGGCGCGCCGGCTGACGCCATCCCGGCCACGTTCCGGTGAACTGCATACCGATCAGCACCACGATCAGCAGCCAGGCGCAGCCGAGCATATACAGAGCCGTGGTGATGGTCTGTGAAAACAGGAAGTTGGTGACAAGCAGGAAAAACCCGAGAAAACCGAGCAGGATTCCATCACGGAGGGTTCTGGTTTCAAGCACTTTGAGCGCCAGCATGACTACGAGCAGGGCCACGCCGGCATCTCGTCCGAGCAGTGTGCGGTATTCAATCAGGATGCCGCCGGCAGCGGCAAAAGCCACCAGACCCAGCAGCCATTTCCCGGGTGAGGGGAGGTTGCGGTAGGCCAGATATACCCGCCAGAACACAACGACAGAGATCAGTGCACCCAGCCAGAGCGGCAGCCGCAGCATATGCGCCGCCGAGGCCAGCATGAACCCGGCAGCAAGACCGTAGGCCTCGCGCGCAACGATAGGTCGCGCATTAAGCGTGATCGGTCGCTGTGCCATGTAGTGCCAGTGCGCGCAGACATTCGGCGCTATGAGAAGGGCCGCCAGCCAGCGGCAGGTTGGCGTCGGGCAGGCGCAGTCCGTAAGTCATGCCGCAGGCATCTGCTTCAAGAACCCAGCGCGCCAGATGAGACAGGCGCTGTTCAACCGTCATTTGTGAAGGCAAAGCGTCCCAGGACAGCCACAGCTCGGCATCAGCACGACCGGCAAACTGTTTTGTAAGTAGTGTGTCATCGCGGGCGACAGCTTTCCAGGCGATGTGGCGAGGCGAATCACCGGGGCGATAACTGCGCAATCCGGAGAATTCGTCCTGTCCCTGACCGGCCAGACCGCCTTCACCTTTCCCTGCGATCAGCGCCGGCAGGGGAAGGCCGGGGTTTGCCGGTGCGGGGTAAACCAGGCATGACACATCGGGTTCGGCGTAGGACCAGGCGCGAAACAGACCGACCGGGAATCGCGTAAACAAGGTCATCCGCCCCGGCCGTAACCAGCCGCGTCGCAAGGCCTGAACCGGCACTTGTGCAACAACTGTGCTGTCCGCCGGCACATCGATGTAATCCGCGCTGACTTTGTTGCCGGTCACACCGATGCTGTAGCGGTCGGCACGGGTGGTGTTCTGAATATTTAATTGAAATTGCGCAAATTCGCCAACAAACACCGGCTGCACCCGACCCGCGGTGATCCGCAGATGTGCCAGATTGCGGAAGGTGTGCAGCATGGTCTGGATGCCGGCGGCGCCCAGCAAAAAAGCAAGGATGAAGCCCAGCGATAGGTCATAGTTGACCGAGCCGGTGAGCATCAGCAGGATGACGCCCGCAAACAGCAGCCCCTGCCGCGTCGGCAGGATGAACACCCGGCGTTGAACCAGTATGATGGTTCCGCGTTCAGGGCCGCGCCACTGGAACAGCCAGCGGGATGCGCTGTTTTTGAGCGGTTGATACATGAGACGGCGCGCCGGAGTTTAGCGAATCGCGATCAGGGAATTGCAACCTGCTGCAGTAGCTGTTCCGCCAGTTGAGCGCCCGAGGCGTTGCTGCTGTTGGTGCCGGCAGCAGCCAATCGATGCGCAACAACGGCCGGCATCACCGCCTGCAGGTCTTCGGGCAAGACCATTTTTCGTCCGTCCATGTAAGCCCAGGCACGGGCGCCCTGCAGCAGTGCCAGACCAGCCCGCGGCGACAGGCCGTGCGCGAAATCGGGAGACTGGCGGGTGTGATTGAGCAGTGCCTGCAGGTAATCCAGCAGTGCGGGGGCGGCATGCACTTCCTGCACCTCGCGCTGCATCTGCGCGAGGTCATCGGGACCGATATGCGGCTTCAAGCCGGCGAGCAGTGCGCGCCGGTCACTGCCATTGAGCAGCGCACGTTCCGCCTGCGCATCGGGATAACCGAGTTCCAGGCGCATCAGAAAGCGATCGAGCTGAGATTCGGGTAGAGGGAAGGTGCCGATCTGATGCGAGGGATTCTGCGTGGCAATGACAAAAAACGGTTGTGGCAGAGGACGGGTCTCGCCTTCGGTGGTCACCTGATTTTCTTCCATGGCCTCCAGAAGTGCGCTCTGGGCGCGCGGCGTCGCGCGGTTGACTTCATCCGCGAGGACAACGTTGGTGAACACCGGTCCGGGATGGAATTCGAACCGACCGCTGTCGCGGTTGTAGACCGACACCCCGAGGATGTCGGCGGGCAGCAGGTCGCTGGTGAACTGGATGCGCTGGAATTTCAGGCCGAGGCAGGTGGCAATGGCGTGTGCGAGAGTAGTTTTGCCGACGCCGGGTACGTCTTCAATCAGCAGATGGCCGCGTGCCAGCAGGCAGGCGACGGCCAGACGGATCTGCCGGTTTTTGCCGAGGATGATGCTGTTGATTTGATCCGTAATGGCATTTATGGATGTGTGCATGAGTTTGTTCACTTTATTGATGGTGCGTGTCATGCGATAAACGTTGTATCAAGGGCTTAGATCTGAATTTGCAAACGCCTTGCAATACAATTTTATTCAAGGATTTTCTAGGCAAGAATCAAGGCTGCCAGAACGTTTCGGCCTTCCCCAACAAGAATATTGAAAGTCCTGCAGGCTGCCGGCGTATTCATGATTTCGAGGCCGACACCGGCTTCGATCAATGGCCGTAGCTGTTCAGGTCGGGGAAAAATCTGCGTATTTCCGGTGCCGATGATGACGATGTCCGGCGCCCCCGCCAGCAGCAGGCCGGCGGTTACCGCACCAATGTCGGGAACGGCGGTAACAGCCCAGGGCAACGGCGGGGCGTCGGGGGTGACAATGAGGGGGTGTTCGTAACGGGTGCCGTTGACGGACAGGTAACCCGCACCGTATCCGGTCAGCGTGTAGCCGTTCCTGGGGTTCGCCAGATGCAGTTTCATGGCCTAATCTTTGCCGGGAGTGGCCCGCTTCGCTACAATTATACGTTTTCCGCCCTGAATTCGTGTTTCCGTCGTGTCCGGAAGAGCGCCGGAACGGCACGGCGGCGGTTGAAAACGCTTTTTTCGCCACCCACTGCATCGTACCGAGACCGGCTCATGGAAGAGTTTTCGCGCATCAAACGCCTGCCCCCTTACGTTTTTAACGTGACCGGGGAGCTGAAGCTTGCCGCCCGCCGGCGCGGTGAGGACATCATCGACTTCAGTATGGGCAACCCCGACCAGCCGACGCCGCGTCATATCGTCGACAAGCTGATCGAGTCGGTCCAGCGTACTGATACCCATGGCTATTCGGTGTCAAAGGGCATTACCCGGCTGCGCAAGGCGATCTGCAATTGGTATAAAACCCGCTACGACGTCGAGCTGGATCCGGAATCGGAAGCGATCGTCACCATCGGTTCGAAAGAGGGCATTGCGCACCTGGCGCTCGCGACTTTGGACCGTGGCGACATCGTGCTGGTTCCGAACCCGAGTTATCCGATCCACATTTACGGTCCGGTCATTGCCGGTGCCGACATCCGCCATGTGCCAATGCATGCCGGCGTGGATTTTTTCGCGGAGCTGGAGCAGTCGATCCGCGATACCTATCCCAAGCCCAAGATGCTGATCGTCAATTTCCCGAGCAATCCGACGACGCAGTGCGTGGATCTGGCATTTTTCGAGCGCCTGATCGCGATCGCCAAGGAGCATGACATTTATGTCGTGCACGATCTGGCTTACGCCGACATCGTGTTCGACGGCTACAAGGCCCCGTCCATCCTGCAGGTGCCGGGTGCGCGGGACGTTGCCGTTGAGTTTTTCACAATGTCGAAGAGCTACAACATGGCGGGCTGGCGAGTCGGTTTCATGGTCGGCAACCGTGATCTGGTCACTGCGCTGGCGCGGATGAAGAGTTATCACGATTACGGCACGTTCACGCCGATCCAGGTTGCTTCGATCATTGCCCTTGAGGGGCCGCAGGATTGCGTCGAGAACGTGCGCCAGATTTATCAGGGGCGCCGTGATGTGCTGTGGTCCGGCATGAATGCGATGGGCTGGAGTGTCGACAAGCCACAGGCCACGATGTACATCTGGGCGCCGATTCCGGAGCCGTACAAGGCGATGGGTTCGCTGGAGTTTTCGAAAAAGCTGCTGCTTGACGGTAAGGTGGCGGTTGCGCCGGGCACCGGCTTCGGTCATTACGGCGATGGCCATGTGCGCTTCGCGCTGATCGAAAACGAAGCTCGTACCCGTCAGGCAATCCGCACCATCAAGGAAATGTTCCGCAAGGACGGGCTGCTGTAAGCGGCCGCAAGAACCAGGAAAGAAACGCAAAATAATGAAACCGATCAATGTAGGCCTGCTCGGCATCGGTACCGTCGGCAGCGGCACGTTCAAGGTGCTTCAGCGCAACAGCGAGGAAATTTCGCGCCGGGCCGGATGTGCGATCCGCATGACGGTTGTTGCGGACAAGGATACTGCCCGCGCCAAATCCATCGTCGGCGACGCAGCGCGCGTAACGGCCGATGCCAATGAGGTGGTGAATAGCCCGGATGTCGACATCGTTGTCGAGCTGATTGGCGGCTACGGCATTGCCAAGGAACTGATCCTCAAGGCCATCGCCAACGGCAAGCACGTCGTAACAGCGAACAAGGCTTTACTCGCACTTCATGGCAACGAGATTTTTTCAGCGGCGCGGGCCAAGGGCGTGATGGTGGCTTTTGAGGCGGCAGTCGGCGGCGGCATACCGATCATCAAATCGCTGCGCGAAGGTCTGACGGCCAACCGCATTGAATGGATTGCCGGGATCATCAACGGCACCAGTAATTTCATCCTCTCCGAAATGCGTTCAAAGGGCGCCGCCTTTGCCGATGTGCTGAAGGAGGCGCAGCGCATGGGCTATGCCGAGGCCGATCCGACTTTTGACATCGAGGGCGTGGACGCGGCGCACAAGCTGTCGATCATGGCTGCCATCGGTTTCGGCATTCCGGTGCAGTTTGAAAAAGCCCATGTTGAGGGGATTTCAAAACTGACGCAGGAAGACATCCGTTACGCCGAAGAACTCGGTTACCGCATCAAGCTGCTGGGCATTGCCAAGCGCAAAGCATCCGGGTTCGAACTGCGGGTGCATCCGACGCTGATTCCTTCGCACCAACTCATTGCCAATGTCGAAGGGGTCATGAACGCCATCCTGGTCAAAGGCGATGCGGTGGGGCAAACCATGTATTACGGCGCCGGCGCCGGTTCCGAGCCGACGGCTTCTGCCGTGGTGGCGGACCTGGTGGACGTCGCGCGCATGCTGACCGCTGATCCTGAAAACCGCGTGCCGCATCTGGCCTTTCAGCACGACCAGCTGTCAGCCGTGCCGATCCTGCCTATGGGGGAGGTCGAGACCTCTTATTACCTGCGGCTGCGTGTCGCCGACAAGGCTGGGGTGCTGGCGGACATCACCCGCATCCTGGCCGACCAGTCGATTTCGATCGAGGCGCTGGTGCAGAAAGAGCCCCGTGCTGGTGAGCAGCAGGTCGACATCATCATGTTGACCCATCTGACGCAGGAAAAGAAAATCGATGTCGCGATCCAGCGCATTGAGGCGCTGCCGGTGGTGTCCGGCAAGATCACCCGCATCCGCATGGAAGCGCTGCAATGAGCGTTCCTGCTTCAAGACTGGCAACGACCTCGCCGGCGCGTTATGTCAGCACGCGCGGCCGCATGCCGGTGGCGCGTTTCTGTGACGTGCTGCTGGGTGGTTTGGCGCCCGACGGCGGTTTGGTGGTGCCGCAGGCCTATCCGCGACTGACTGCGGATGAACTGGCGGTGATGCGCAAGCTGTCGTATCCGGATCTGGCTTTTGCCGTGATCAGCCGTTTTGTTGACGATATTCCTGAAGGTGATCTGCGCTCTCTGGTGCACCGCGCCTACCGCAGCGAAGTCTTCGGATCGCCGGATATCACACCGCTGAAAACGCTGGAGCCAGGCCTGCATCTGCTGCAGTTGTCCAATGGACCGACGCTGGCCTTCAAGGACGTCGCCATGCAGTTGCTTGGCGAAATGTTTGAATACGTGCTGCAGCGGGAAGGGCGTACGCTGAACATCCTTGGCGCGACATCCGGCGATACCGGTTCGGCAGCGGAATATGCGATGCGCGGCCGCAAGGGCATCCGCGTGTTCATGCTGTCGCCGCACGGCAAGATGAGCCCGTTCCAGCGTGCTCAAATGTATTCACTGCAAGACGCGAACATTTTCAACATCGCCATCCGCGGGGTGTTCGATGACTGCCAGGACATCGTCAAGGCGGTCAGCGGCGATGCCGCGTTCAAGAATGCGCACCGCATCGGCGCGGTCAATTCGATCAACTGGGCACGGGTGATTGCCCAGGTGGTGTATTACTTCAAGGGTTATTTTGCCGCGACCCGCGGCAACGATGAGCAGGTTTCGTTTTCCGTGCCGTCCGGCAATTTCGGCAACATCTTCGCCGGTCATATCGCTCGCATGATGGGTCTGCCGATCCGCAATCTGATTCTCGCGTCGAACGAGAACGATGTTCTTGACGAGTTTTTCCGTAGCGGCCGTTACCGCGTGCGTTCGAGCCGCGAGACGATGCAGACCTCCAGTCCGTCGATGGACATTTCCAAGGCTTCGAACTTCGAGCGTTTTGTTTTTGATCTGGTCGGACGTGATCCGGCGATGGTCGCCCGGTTGTGGCGTGAAGTGGAAGACGCCGGCGGATTTAATCTCGGAGAAGCACCATGCTGGCGTACTGTCGAGCAGTATGGCGTTGTTTCCGGTCGCAGTTCGCATGCAGATCGTCTTTCGGCGATTCGCAAGATCAGCAGCCAGTATGGTGTCACCATCGACCCGCATACCGCCGACGGTATCAATGTCGGATTGCAGCATCGCGAATCCGGCGTGCCATTGATCTGCATGGAAACCGCCTTGCCGGCCAAATTCGCTGAAACCATCCGTGAGGCTCTCGGGCGTGATCCGGAAGTGCCGGCCGGTTATGAGGGGCTGGAGAGCCGCCTGCAGCGCGTCGCCGTCATGGACCCCGACGTGGAGGCGGTGAAGGCCTATATCGCTGGCCGCACCGGATCATAAAAAGTATTTAATAACAAATACTTATAATGCCCTGACGAAACTCAGGGCGTTGCTGCAAACCGCATCGACAGATCGACCGCACGGATATCCTTGGTCAGCGCACCGATCGATATCCGGTCCACACCGGTTTCCGCAATCGCGCGCACGTTCTCCTGCGTGATGCCGCCCGAAGCTTCCAGTTTCGCCCGTCCTGCGGTCCATTGAACCGCTTCGCGCATCTGATCCAGTGACATGTTGTCGAGCAGCACCATATTTACTCCGGCGCCAACGGCCTCGCGCAACTGCTCCAGCGTTTCAACTTCAATCTGTATCCACTGAGCCTTGGCGGCAAATTTTGCCGCTGCGGCCAGCGCAGGCTGGATCCCGCCGGCTGCGGCG
>Ga0209358_10001266_pt1 | contig 20439 bp, 12 predicted proteins | sample LauGreFa1BDMLBSN_2_FD_187574 | JGI IMG/M metagenome (GOLD analysis project Ga0209358, IMG submission 187574) | Freshwater lake microbial communities from Lake Michigan, USA - Fa13.BD.MLB.SN (SPAdes) (version 2) | ecosystem: Environmental > Aquatic > Freshwater > Lake | place: Lake Michigan, USA...
ATCACGTTCCTTAAGGGACGTCTGGAACGGGTCAAGCAGGCCTACGCACAGCGTGGCTTGTACTGGGTCAAGACGGCTTGGGCCACGGACCTCGTCGAACGTGAACTGAGCAAGGTCGAGAAAGAACTCGGCCTCAAATAAGTTGACGACTGCCCCGAAAGGGGCACAACCTTTCACCGCACACATGATTAAAACACACTACGACCCTGCTACGCTCTCTGAATTCAAGTTCGAGTTCGTGGCCTCAGAAATCATTCACGGCCTCGAAGAGGCCAAGTACCGCAAGGCGGACGGACTCAACCAGTCCACGCTCAAGAAGGTGCTGGCTGTTTCGCCGTTCCACGCCGACTACATGCTGAAGAACCCAGAGCAGACTCCTGCCATGGCTCTCGGCTCTGCCCTGCACACGTTCGTGCTGGAGCCCTCCAAGTTCGACAGCGAGTACGCAGTCGCACCAGAGTGCGACAGGCGGACCACCGAGGGTAAGCACATCTGGAACCTGTTCACCAGTGAGATTGGTGAGCGTAAGCCCATCAAGGCGGCTGACTACGAGGACATGCTCGGCATGAAGGCCAGCGTGGGCAACCTGTTCGACAGTCCGCACGGCAAGAAGTACGTCGAGTCCGCATTCTTCTCCGAGATTCTCGTCACTGAAGGCGAGTTCAAGGGCAAGCGTGTACGCCTTAAGGGCAAACTCGATTGCTTCCACGAGCGTGAGGACTCCGTGACCATCAAGGACCTCAAGACTGTGGCTGACATCAGCAACATCAACAGTGCCTCGTACCACTCCAACTGGGCCATCCAGTCTGGCATGTACAAGGACGCCCTTGAGTTCGCCCTCAAGAAGCCTGCCGCATTCGTCTACGTGTGCGTCAGCAAGGAGAAGCCGTTCGACTGCAGGGTGGCCAAGTGCACCGCTGAGATGCTCGCCAAGGGCACCCTTGAGTACACCAAGGCCATCCACATGTGGCTGAACTGGGAAGCCATGGGCAAGCCCAACACCGCCAAGTTCCTCGGCATCCAAGAACTCAATGGCTAAGGACTTCGAATTCAAGGGCGTGTGGATACCCTCACGGGTATTCACGGACGCTCGGCTGACCCAGTCGGACAAGTTCCTGTTCGGGGTCATCCACATCCTGTGCAACGAGCGTGGCTGTTTCGCTACTCGTGAGTCTCTCTCCGAGTACATGAGCCAGTCCGTACGCAACACCCAGTACAGCATCGGCAGGCTGATGGACTGTGGCTACGTACGCAGGGATGAGGATGGTACCCTCTGGGACATCATCAGCCACACGTTGGACAGGGGTGAAAAACCTTTCACGGGAGGGGTGAAGAATTCTTCATCTCAGGGGCGAAGAAATTTTCACCCAGATAGTAATAAGGATAGAAACAAGGAGATAGAAAAGGCACCAGAGGTGCTGGTGGGTGATTCCTTCATCCGTTCTAATCCCGAACTGTCCGCTGTCTGGGACAAGTGGCTTGAGCACCGCAGGGCCAAGCGTTGGTCCACGACCAACACGTACATCGCTGGTTGGGACGAGGCGTTCAGCCAGTGGGGGGCCGCACAGGCCGTCCAGTCCATCAACCAGAGCCTCCTGCAGGGCTGGCAGGGCCTGTTCGAGCCCAAGGGTAGGGTTACCCCTAGGGCACAGGCTCCCAAGACCGACACCGACCACTCCAAGGGTTTCTAATCACCATGAGCCAAGAACAATGGAACAGCCTTGAGGGCAAGACCCCCGAGCAACTGAAGGACATCATCCGCACCCTCAGGACGGAGAATACCCGTCTTAGGTCCGAGCGTGACGAGCAGACCACCGAGATGGAGAAGCACGTCCAACGCTTCCACGAACTGCGGGAGAGTTTCTCTCGGCTTAGAGCCGAGGTGGACCTCCTCGTCAAGAGGGCCAAGTCATGAGCGAAGCACCCCTGTGCCGTAACTTCAACTGCAACAACCCCGCACACGTGCGGGAGTACGCAGAGAACATCCCCATCTACGAGACGCTGTGCAAGCCATGCATGGTGGCTTGGGATAAGATGGTGCTGTCTCACGGCATGCCCAAGAAGCCCAAGCCCGAGACTCCCATGCCCGAACTGTTCGCCGATACGGACCCTGCTAGGCTGGGCGAACTGGGCATGGTGGCCGAGCACTACCTGCCTAACGGCAAGGGCCTGCTGATTCACGGCACCACACGTAAGGGAAAAACCCGTACGGCTTGGTACATCGCCAACAGGCTGTGGAACGAGGACAACTACAAGAACAAGTATCTGTTCCTTACCATGTTTGAACTGGAGGCACGTATCGCATCGTCGTGGGGCAATAGCACGTGGGATAAGACCATGCTCCAGATGACCAACGTACCGCTCCTGTTCCTCGACGACTTGGGCAAGGAGAAGATGACTGACCGCATGGCCTCGTGCTTGTTCGCTCTCGTGGACCAGCGTACCATGCACAAGCGTAGTACGATTATCACTACAAACCTCACGGGTGAGACTCTGTTAGAACGTTTCCACGACAAGGAAACTGGTGCGGCCTTCGTCGCACGTCTCAAGGACTCCGACCTGTTCGAGCGTGTAGCCGCCAAGTGAAGAAGCGTAGGCCAGAGATACTCAAGCCGAGCCTCAAACTGCTCACGCCCCACGAACAAAAAATCGTGGCTAACGTGGGCGAGCAGGTGCTCCTGATGTGGAAGTCGTTGTACGCCAAGAACAAGTGGAAGCCACAAGAACCTGTAAAAAACTACAAAAGATAGTTGCAACGACCTACGAAACCTATTCTTCTATTCATCTCGCCCCCACTAACATGGGGGGTAACCGACAACCAACAAACAACACACGCATGAGCGAAATCAACATCAACGCCGTCAATGCTCGCATCGAGGACCTCGAAAAGGAAATCGCTGTTATCAAGGCCGAGAAGCAGAACCTCACCGACCCCGTCATCAAGGGCCTCGGTATCAAGTTCAGCGACCTCGACCTGAGCAAGGCCTCTGCTGTCATTCACCTCCACAACGCTGTCCTTCAGCGTCTGGAAGAACTGACGGCCAAGGTCGAGGCTCTCGAAGCCAAGGCAAAGTAATCCATCGGGGGAGCAAGGCCCCCACCAATTTCTCACACACACATACATGAGTACTAACAAAGAAAAACGGGCCAACCTTACCAAGGCCCTCAACGAACTCCGCAAGGAACTTCGTGACTACGTCAAAGCCAAACGCTGTGAACTGCGTAAGCGTCCAGTCTACCTCGCCAAAGATTCTGACATCTGCGTCGATAGGCTCAACGAATCCTTCCGCTGGTTCATCAACAAGACCTACAGAGACTAATATGGACTCTCCCAAGAACATCACCAAGCCAGCCGAAGCCGACAAGCCATACAACGGCTGGTCCAACTACGAAACCTTCTGGACCGCACACGTCATCGCCAACGATGACAACCTTTACAGGCTCTGCGGAGAACTGTACAAGGAAGGCTACACCTCGTGGGGCTCGCTCTCGAACGCCATGAAAATCTACGGCCACAAGTGGCAGTCTCACTACACGGGTGCTAACTACATCTCGTGGAAGAATCCTAAGGTTCGTGGGCCTGAACTGACCAAGCACCTCAAGGAACTCTTTTCCCAACCCGCAAAATGAAAACACCAAACGAACGTAAGTCCGAAGAGGAACGCACCCTCATGAGGACTAGGCCCAGACTTCTCTGGGTGAAGGTCCCGCCCGAAGTCTCCAAGCGTCTCTCTGAGACCGCCGAGAAAATCGGAGTGTCTAGGGCCGACTACATGAGGCTCATCCTCATCAACCACGTCAACAACGACAGCCAGTCTTTCACCATCACCACCAGCACCAAATAATGAGCACCAACATCACGCCAGAATTCGCCAAGGCCTACGCCGAAGCAATCAGCCGCACTCGTGACGTCGTAGCAGACGCCACCAACCCGTTCCACAAGAACGTCTACGCCACCCTCGGGGCCCACATTGCGGCCACCAAGGCAATCTTCGCCCAGTACGGACTCGCCATCGTGCAGTTCCCTGTGTCGAACAACGTCAATCGTGGCGAGGTCGGCGTCGAGACCATGGTCATCCACAAGGATGGCGGATACGTCTCCCGCACCATCCTCATGCCCGTCGCTGACGGCGTGAAGGGTCAGGACATCGGCTCGCTGGTCTCGTACCTGAGGCGGTACGCCATCGCCGCCGTGGCAAATCTGGCTACGGCTGATGATGACGCAGAGGCCGACAGGGAGACCCGCACCATCCCTGCCCCTAAACTCATCCAACTGCCCAAGGCCGAGGCTCCCAAGCCCGTCTCCAAGCCCAAGGCAGAGCCTGTTGTCAACGACGACCCGAGCCTCGTAGACGCCCTGTCTACTGTCCTGCACTTCGGCAAGAACAAGGGCCAGACCCTCGCTCAACTGCCTAAGAACTCGCTCGACTGGTACATCAAGGAATGGCAACCGAAGTCCTACAACGGCAAGCCCATCCCTGATGTGGACCTGAGCCTCCGTGCGGCCCTCGACGCCATCCGTGATGCCCGCTCTGGCGGTAGCCAGCCCGACGTCACCAGCGACGACGTTCCGTTCTAACCAACTTTGGCCTTATCGTTCAACGGATAGGACAGGCGTTTCCTAAACGCTTAATCTAGGTTCGATTCCTAGTAGGGCCAAAACCTTTCCACCCAGCACACACACATACGTGAGCACACAAGAAAACCAGACCCAGCCCTCCGCTGAGGTCGTCACCAAACCAGTACAGACGTACTGGGCCAAGCAGAAGGGCTTCAAACACCCCGAACGCAAGGTCAAGCGTCCGAGGTACGACAAGGAACTGAAGAAACTCGTCGGGCAGGTCAATGTGACCTGTGCGGTTTCCAAGGACCTCGTCCGCCTCGTCGAAGAGCAGTGCCTGCAAGACGGCATCACCCGCTCGGACCTCCTGCGAGCCGCCCTCATCCGTGAGGTTGCCTTCAGGAAGTTCTGTCGGGAGAATGGTGCCTCGCCGCTCGCCGTCTCTCACCTGACCCCTACGGGCCAGAAGCCAGAGAAGGCGGTCAAGGCGAAGCCAGCCAAGGCTCCGAAGCAGACGTTGGTGACTGTGCCCAAGGAGACGCTCGACCAAATCTCGGCCGTCTTCAAGGCACTCAACGGCTAACGTTAATAACGTCAGTCGCTATTAACACGGGGACCTTCGGGTCCCCTTTTTTGTGCCGTGTAAGGCGGGCCGATAGACGGCCCTTTAAGGCTTAGCCACCCTACGACACATACATGAAGGCCACGACAGCCCACACGTCGATTACTGTGAGGGCTCGTCCTTGGGACGCAAGCGGCATTTGACCTCTCGGTGAGTATGCAGTCCAGCGTACATGCCATAGGCCATGCCAATCAGGACGCAGGCACCGAAAGCCCACTTGAACCACCAAGCCTCAACCATGTCCCTGATGACGAACGGCGTGGCCGCACAGACAGCGGACAACATAAACATAACGATGCCAGCCTTCAGGCCCTTGCCGATGAAGGTATTGGCCACGATGAAGGCGGCACTGGCAAAGCCGAAGACGACAGCCATCCATAGGAACTTCTCTGACACCTTGGCCCACTCCTTCTCCTTGTTCATGGCCGTGATGTTGTTCCTCAGGGTCTCGTTCTCCTTGTCTTTGTCGGCGATAATCTTGGCCATCTTGGTGGTCTCTTCGTCCACCTTCTTTGCCTTGGCTTGCTCTGCTTCCAACGCCTTTGAGTTGTTAATGGTCTTGTCGAACTTGTCTACCTGTTCAGCGGTAGGCTTCTTGATTCCCGTCAGCCGTGTCTCCGTCAGGTCGAGCAGGGGCTTGCCCTTACCCTCTACGTTCTTCTTGGCCACGATGATGGCGGCGGCTCCCTCGCTGGCCTCATGCTCCAGCCTGTCCACATAGGCATCCCTGCTCTTGTTCTCTGGCTCAGGCTGGATGATTGGCTTCGGGGTCGTGGTGCAACCACACAACAGTAGCAGTAGCAGGTATCTCATAGTTTCATTTTCTTAACCCTATTCTGCAGTATCTGGAGCATCTCCTGCGAGAAGGTGCCTATGATGCAGTGGGTGACAGCCTCGTAGATTGGCTCTACCAATCCATGCAGGGCGAAGTAACTGACGACTCCTAGGATGCCGCCTGCACTGATTCTGCGAATCCAGATGGCAATTGGGTAGGTCTCGTCACTGATAAGCAATCTAGCAAAGGCACCAAGGGCACCAAGGACGGCGACAATCCATCCTCCGTCTTTCAGTTCCTCCAGCGTCTTGGCGAAGGTGGGGTCTGGCTGGCTCATCGCTCTTCCTCCCTCTTGCCCTGCTTGGGCATTGCGTAGAACTTGTACATGCGGGCCGCTTCCTTGGCCATGACCTCGTTGCTGTCCACTCCACGGAGCGACAGGAACGGGATGCCTTGGATGATGGCTTTCCTAGCCTCAGCGGTGTGGTTGGCAGTCGGGAACCTAGGCCTGATGACGAGCATAGGGCCAGTGAAGCCGACCAACTTGGCGGTAGCCGCCGCAATCTCTTCGGAGCCGCTGGTGTGCCTGAGTCCCATGGCATGCATGGCCACGGAGTTTTCCATGGAGCCGTGGGCAGGGTCTCCAGAGTCAGGTCCGAACAGTCCGTGGATTGCGTCCTCGGCGTTGAGTCCAGCATTGGTGCCAAGTTCCATCAGGTCAGGCGTCGGAGTGTTCGGACCGAACGACGACGACATCTGGTTCTTCAGGTTGCCAGCCTCGATGCCAGCAAGACCAGCCGCCACACGCTGGCGTTCGAACGCTTCCTTGGCCTGAGGGGCACCAGAGATGTCGAACTTGCCAGACATGGTCTTGGCGTGAGCCGAAGGTGCCTGACCAGTAAGCATGAACGCTTCCGAGGCGTATGCACCCATGCCCTTGTACGTCTTGAGGAAGTTGGACACGATGGGAACCGCACCAAGGTACTTTGCGTTCTGGGCCGCACGTTCTTGAGCCTCGTCGAACGACGTGATGCCTTCGGCGATTGGCTTGCCAGTCTTCTTGTCGATGACCGAGTACTTGCCGTCGGCCATGACGATGTCGGGCGTCTCAAAGGCGTCATGCGACACCTGATTGATGAGGCCGTCATGCATGCCTGCGTAGTAGATTTTGTTATGCCACAGCGGTGCACCATAGTTGGTGGCATAGCCGTGGGTCCTGCCGACAGGCACGGAGAGGAAGACGCCCTGAGGCTTCGTGATGTGGGTGGCCACACGCTTGGCCACGTCTTCTCCGTCCGTGATGCCAGCCCTCTTGATGGCGTCGAAGATGGTCTCAGGGGTCCTGCCTCCGAGCCTGCTGGCCCTGACAAGTCCCTTGAGCGTGGTGGTTTCCGATTCCCTGAAGGTGTAGTTGTGCTTCAGGCCCAAGTCGATGACAGACTTGACGACTGCCTTCATGCCAGCGGTGGTCTTTGCGGACGTGACCATCGGAAGTTCGTCCACGATTTCAACCGCCGCCGCAAGGAGGTGTTCTTCAAGAAGCCCAGTCTTTCCGTTCCACTCGATGGTCTTTTCGTTGCTCAGGAACGCTTCGGCGTCTGGCAACTGATGCAAGGTTCCGTTGTGCAGGGCCTCAATGAACCCTCCGTGGGTGGCACGTTTCTTGGCTTCATGCAGGATGTAGCCAGCCCCCATGAACTCCGAGTACTTGAACCCGCTGATGTTGACGGGTGCGATGATGCCTCCGCCTAGGTTGATAAGGCCTACGACGTTCCTTACGGAATCGTAACGCTTCCTGTGGTGCCTAGCGTCCATGATGACCAAGGCGTCTTTTCTGTTCTGCAGGGCCCTCATGACGTACCAATTGGTCATGACGCCACGATAGGCACCATCTTCGCCGAGCGGAATGGTGTCGGGATAGTTATAGGCGTCCGCCTCCACCTTACCCACCAACTTCTCGATTTCGACAATCCTGTTCTTCACGGCGTCCATGGCAGGGTCAGGCACGTTAGCACGATAGACTGCGGTTATCGGGGCGGCGTTCATCTCGAACAACTTGCCGAGCATGGTCTTTGCTTCCGTGTGCTGTGATGCACGGGCCCTGCTGGTCGGGTTGCCGCTGGTAGTGTCAAAGTCGATGTCCACCGACCTCACCAGTTTCATGATATTCTCGCCGCCAGATTGCATCTCTGCGAACGTAATGGAATCAGGGTTAGTAATGGCCCGTTCCATTAATGCGGCTATAACGGCACGCTCTGGGTATTTCTTTTTTACGAGACCGATGTAATCCTCTGGCGTGACGCCGATAACCTTAGCGGCAAGCCTGACGTCGAAAGCGATGGCCTGTGCTGGCGTGAGGTCAACGAAAGTTCCAGACGCATACTTGTTCTTCTTATGGATGGCCCTCATGTTCGCCATGATGTCATCAGGGGTGACTCCTAGTTCCACCAAGTCTTCCATACGCACATGCCTGCTGATGTTGTCTGCGAAATTGTAGACATGGCTGTGCTCAATCTTGTAGGGCCGCTTGTACGTGAGGTAGCCAGCCCTTTCGTGTGCACCTTCTTCTGGAGCCCAAGGCTCATAGTTCTTTGAATGAAGTTCACGCCTATTCCTGAAGTCGGTAATCATCGTGGCAGGCTCGTAGTACAATTGCTCCGCCCTCTTGAGTCCGTAGAGGGTCTTGGCCTTCCATTCCTTCACTTGGTCCGTCCTAGCCTCTAATTTTTCGACCCTACGCCTGAAATCCAATACCGACTCCAGTGCAATCTTGTCGAAGTTGACGCCGTGCCTTGCGGCACCATCGAAGTCCAACTCATGCTTGTAGTAATCGCCAAGCCAATCCAACTTGCCCATGAACTCAGGATTGAACTGAAGTCCCACGGCGGCGATGAACCTGACTAGGTTATCGACGCTGTTATTGGTGCTGTAGTGGAAGTAGGTGCCTTGGTCCACGGCGGCTAAGCCCATCGGAGCACCCAAGGAGAACCCGTACACCTGCGACATGACGCCGTAGTTAAGGTCTCCCTGCTCGGCACTGGCTACGAGTTCCCTGACCGCTTCGTGCAATTGTCCTTCGTAGTTCTCGGTGAACACGACAGTAGGAATCTCTTCGGTGGAGAGGCCGTACTTCGCCGCAGTCTCCTTGCTGACACGATGAGTCTTGTCGTAGTCGAGCCTGATGCCAGCCTCAGAGCCCTCAAGGGACTTGTTCTTGACGATTGAGTACAAGAGAAGGGGCGTGGCGTTCCTGACCTCGACGTCCGTAAGGATGTCCAGAATCAACTGCCTGTGCTTACTCTTTACAGTAGACTGGACGTACTGAAGCGGGTGACCGATGGTCTCAAGCCTGTCCTTGTCGGCAAGCACCTTGTTCTTGAGCGTATCAAGTTCGGCCAGCAACTTGCTGTTCTCTACTCCCTTGAAGTCGGAGCCGAGGAAGGAGTCTGGCATGGGGCCGAAGGTCGAGCCTTGGTACCTGTCGGACTGCAGTTCCTCGATGCCGAGGGCGGCGATGGTATCACGGGACATGTTCAGGGAGTTGCCCACCTCGGTGAGGTTGGCGTTGGCCCTGTGGTATGCGGTGACGATGACGTCGCTGTGTCGGGCGTGGCCAAGTTGCATGGTGCCACGGGGCGAATTCTTGTGGCCCTGATTGCCCATCCTCATCTGTGCGTTGACCTTCACCTTCATGATTCGCTCGATGGACTGAATCTGCATGTCGAGCCTAGCGGCCTCTTCGGCGTTGTCTCCGACACGCTCCCTCATCCTCTTGAGGTTCATGATGTAGGCATTGACCTTATCAAGGCCCATGGTGGTGTGCAGGGTATCCCAGCCGTACTGGCCGATGCCGCTGGTGTATCCAGCATAGTCTGGCTGATTGGTGAAGGGCGTGATGCCGTACGGATACTCGGTGTTGTCGGAAGCAAGCGTGTGAGTCTTGCTCGTCTTGTTGCTGAGTCCGACTGAACCCTCGGAATTGTTATCTCCCCATTCCCTGATTACGTCGAGGTGGACATTCCTTCCCCTGAAATCTGGAATCTCGAAATCAAAACCAGCGAGCCTTCCGACGGCTTCAAGTTTGGCACGGGCAAATGCGTCGTTGAACAGGTGCCTGTAGGTTTCAAGCACAGGCTCGGAGATTACTTCTCCAGCGTTCTTGGGCCTGACCATGCTCTCACTGTCCACGCTCAAGGCGTCCTTGGCCGTAGTGACCTTGGGCATGTCTTCGGAGGCACTCTTGATGATGTCCTCGACCCCATTGGCATGGTTCTCGACCATCTGCTTGACGGCGTCCTTTTCGTAGAACTGTTCGAGTGCGGACTGCAGTGCTTCGTCGTGCATCTTCCTGACAGTGGCTAGGTAAGCCACCATCTGGCCCTTTTCGGATTCAGCGGCGGTCTCAATCTCCATCTCGATAGCCTTCAGGTGCTTCATCCTTTGAGCCCTGAGTCGGCTTGCGGCCGACATGACAGCCCTAGTCGGAGAATTATTTCGTGCAAGGTATGGAGAGGCGGGCATTTCGTCAGCCCTTCGTCCAGTCTGCGGGTACATGGCCCACAGGAACTTGGCCACCTCCATCTTGGTCAACTTGTTCTCCTTGTTGTCGTAAAGGAATTCGGCAAGGCCGAGCACCCTCATTTCGTTCTTGGAGACGGAGTTTTCGACGAACATCTCGTACCATTCATTGCCAGTGGCCACCTCTACGGCTTTCTTGACCTTCTTAAGGGCACCAGACTTGTTCTTCTCAAGCATGGGAACGAGTGCCGTCCTGAGGACGTTGAGTGCCCTAGGTGCGAACTGGAAATAGGAGCCGCCGACGCCGAATTGCAGGCCACGCCTGATGTCGTGCTCGAACTGACCGACGCCACCCGTAGAAAGACTGATGACGTTACGCTTCTGCGGAGCCTTGCCAGTGATGGACTCTGGCTTGAGTAGCATAGCCTGAGCCGCCTTGGCTTCGGCAAGGGTGCCGAACGGGGTGTCGATGTTGCCGACGTAGAACTTGCCCTCTTCTCCGTACACGCTGAAAGAGCCGCCCCCCTTCGAGTCTTCCAAGAACTTGTCTGAAACCACGAGGCCAGCGTGGATGTCGGCCTTGCCGCTCTTGGGTCCGAAGCCCTTTGAGGCTTCATGCTCGGTAATCTGGTATCCGCCTTCTCGGAACAAAGCGGACGGGACCTCTGCCTCGACGCCGCCAGAAAGGATGGTATCCCTGTACTTGTTGGCCTCCGATTCGGTCCTGAAGGTCATCACCTTTCTGCTCTTGGTGGGTACGCCGATGTCGCTGACGCCAGAGATGACGTCATGGCCAACCATGTATCCGCTCTTGTCGCTCTTCCTGATGATGGTTAGGTTGTGCTTCTTGCTGGAATCCCATGCAAACCTCTGCAGGTCTGGCATGTCTGGCATCAGCAGTTCGATGACGGCGGACCTGTCTCCGTTCATGGCGATACCACGCTCGACATCGGGCATAAAGTACCCGCTTTCGCTGGACGTCATCCTTTCTCCGAGCCTCTGCAGGTCGGTGAGGATTTGCGGGTTATACCTGACGACCTGATTGGTGGCCTTGTTGACCAAGTCAGTCGGGTCGTAGCCAGAGGCGGCAGTATCGACGTTGGAGAAGCCCCTCATCGTCGGAGTATTAGAGGGACCAGCCGTAGAGGCATCACGCTTTTCTGCGTGTGCCCTGAGGAGTCTCGTAAACGAATTAACATTTTCAGGGCCCATGGCACCACCAGAACCCAACTGGCCAGACCAAGGATTGTCGGCATCACCCCTCATCAGGTAATGCTCATGTCTCATGGAATACTTCACCTTGTCGTTCTTCTCTAGTGAAAGGTAAGCGTATGCGGACATCGTAAAGTACGCATTCTGGATGTCCTCCATGGTGGCATTCTTGGGAAGAATGATGGTAGCGTAGGTATTCTCTGGAGAAGAAGACATGAGCAGGTCGCTCATATTGCTGAACTGCCTGACCTGCTCTAGGTCGTTTAGGTCCAACTGACTAAAGTCAAGGGCATCTCCGCCTTCCCTGATTCTGGCGATTGCGTTGAAACCAACGCCGCCCTGTTCTGGGTTCCACCTTGAGACGTGTCCCACATGCCTGCTGTGCCCGTCAAGCCTTCCGAGGAGCGTACGCTTGGAGACAGCCCTTGCGGCTAGGTTGAACTGCTTGAGCACGGGGGCGGACGTGTAATCCATCCTCTGTGCGACCCCTCTCTCAATCCTTCCAGCCCATTTAGACCAATCTATGGTGTGTGGAGCGAACAGGGGAAGAGAGGTGTGCGGGGACTGCGGGATAAGCGTCTTGCTTTGCACGTCCCAACCGAGAGACCTTCTGTGAGAATAGCCGAGAGCGTTCACATAATGCTCGCTGAAGATGCCGTCAAAGTAACCGCTGACGTCGGTGTCAGGGGAGATGTTCAGCATGATTCTTCCGTCTTCCAGCCTAGTCCAAGCGAAGCCGACCTTGGGCTTGTCCCTCTCAGCCGTCACCGACGAGTCGAACGGCATTCCAGTCCAAGAGTTGCTCTGCATGTGGCCCGAATAGAAGGCGTCAGCCCTCCTTGATTCATAGGGCATGCCGACGTACTGGAAGGACTGCTTCCTTGCGGCACTGAACCTAGCGGGCTGTACGGAGAGGGTGTCCCTACCCATTGCGGATGCAATGGATGCAAGCCTGTCCACGACCAGTTCCCTTCGGACTCTGGCGGATACCCTAGACCCTCTGGCCTTAACTGGCAGTGCATACTTGGTGCCTTCTGGGCTTCCGATGACCTGAGGCTTTTCAAGACTGACATCCAGCCATGCGTCTTGGACTCCGAAAGAACCTGAGTTGTCGATGTAGTCGTAATTCCTGTATTGGGTTTCGGCCATGTTGGCGATTACGCCGTACATGTCGGACTCTACGGCATCAACCGCAGTGGCGTAACCTAGGCCCGTCTTGACGTCCCTAGGCTCACTGCTCTTGAATTCTCTCCTCGCATTCTTGCCTCCGCCGAAAACAGAAGCGATGACAGGGCTGGTCGTATCTGCCTGCTCAAGCCCCACGCCATCGACGTCCATGCCGTATTCCGTGGCACGACGGCGTCCCTCAAGGTTACGCCTGAACTTCATGTGACCTACCACCGAAGGAGAGGTAACGTTCATGGCTCCATCACGCCTGTAAGTGTGCGGGAGAGGTGCCTTGGTCTTGACCTTTTTAAGGGCGGCGGCTCCGAAGAAATAGCCACGCCAGAACTCAGTGTCTAGGCCTTGGGTCCTGATTTCATTGCTTACGTACTTGATTACATCGGAGGTAAGACCCTGCTTTTGGCCAGTCTTGTACACCTCGCTGTCGCCATACATGTGGTCGTAGCCATAGGTGGAGCCTTCATCGACGGCCCTGACAATCTCTGCGGACCTCTCTGGCTTAACCTTGGACATCTTCACGCCCTGAAGGATGTTCAGCCTGAGGACCATTCCGTCCACCGCATTGACCGACGAGGATTCGTAAAGAAGTCTGCTTACCTTGTCCCTGTCCACCATGAGCATCCACTGGGAAAGCAGTCGGTTGAACTCGTTGGCCTGTGCCCTATCCCGCATGTCTGCGGTCTCGGCCATGGCAATCAGTTCATGGTATGGTCCGACATCAAGGCTCTTACGCATCTGCTTGATGTGTCCAGCGGTCACCTCTGGGTAACCAAGCATGTCATTTGCTAAGATGTAGGGTGCGGCCAAGTTGCCAAGGACGGCACGATTGAACTGGTTGCCCTGAGGATGCAGAATGGGGTCTCCGCTCTGCCTCTGCATATTGTCGAACAGTCCGCCAGTCTGGTAGTCTGCGGTAATCTGCTCCCTCTTATTGGTAAGTGCCCACTCGACGAGCGGGGAAGTGCCAGCCTCGTTATTCAGGGCGGCGAACATGTTCGTGCTTAGGAACAACGTTCCGTCCAAGATTTTGCCGTTACCCCCAAGGTCAGCCCTGTTGATACGGGCGTCAGGGTTGTAGATAGACCTAGTAAGGAAATCCATTTCCACGTCGTAACGCATCGACGGGAAGTAGGTCGGCGTGGACTGATTGCCGACGGGCTCAAAAATAGTGGAGCCAAGCATGGCCGTCACCTTGGCCTCCATGTTGAACGCACTCCTGTTGGCGGCGATGACGATGTGCCTAGGAATCTTGGAATCTGTATTGAACGAAGGAAGGGATGTCGTCGTAGGTGCGTCGGCATCGGCGATGGCGGCATCGACGTCCACGAAAGTGTCATTGCCACTAGTGATTACTGCCACGCCAGCGACATTGGTCCTCTTGGTGGACCCAGTCCTAATCATCATGCCATGGTCAATCTTTCCAGACTGGTGGGGGCCAGAGGCTTGGTTCAGCGGGTGCAACGGGGCCTTTGCCTGCAGTTCTTCCAACTGCATCTTCAGCACGGAAGCCACGTCAGTCTGACGCTTCTTGAATTCGGCTTCCTTGGCTTCAAGCCTAGCCAGCAATGCGTCAAGTGCCGCTTCTTTGGTGAGCCCAGCGGCAACGCCTTTCTCGATTTCCCTGAGGGTCTGCAGGCCGAAGCCGTATTCGGACCACTTGAATTCTGGGTCGCTAAGGTAGGCCCTAAATCCATCGACCTCTGACTTGATTGAACCGACGTGCTCAAGACCAGCGTCATTTTCAGAAATCGTGTCATGAAGACGCTGGGTGATGTTGCCCATGGTGTCTTCGTTGCTCCAATTGTTGTGAAGGTAGGCAATACGCTCCGAAGCGGCTTCTACGCCATCTCCATAAAGTACGCTCTGCAGGTACCTGTTGCTGTCCATGGTGCCGCCTCTGGTATCCGAGTAAGCCCTCCTGACTGTCTCGTCCAAGTTGCCGCTAGGCATGATTTCCAATGCCGTTTCGGCACGGGAAAACTTCGCCATGCTGGGACTGCCCGAATGGCCGAGGTCCTCAAGCATGAACCCGCCACGGAGGGTTCCGATGGACGGCATGTTGGGAATGACAAACGGAGCCTTGTACTCGTTGAACTTGTTCGGTCCGCCTACATCCTGCAGGTCCTGCAGTATGGACGTCTTTCCGTAGTATCTGCCAATCGCTGTCGCAACATACGTGTTGCCAGCGGTGGTGCCAGAGGCGGTGCCGACATAAGATGCCCTCTGGGTGTTTTCGTCCCCGAAAGTGGTGATTCCCTCCCAAGGTGCGGTCCTGATAAGGCCTTTTTCGATTTCGGTCAGCATGAGCAAGGCCAACTTGGACCTCATGGCCTTGTCCGACGCCGACTTATCCAGCATGTCCTTTGCGAACAAGTCCAGCATGGGCTTAATCATGTACGACATCCTCTTGAGCCTTTCGTTCATCGTAGAGACGAGGTCATGGTCGCCCATGGTGCCAGACGCCTTTTCGATGGTTTCTCGCTTGAACCTAGAGGTTACGCCCTTGGAGATACGCTGTTTAATTTCACGAACAGCCGCCCTATCGGCTTCGCTGGTGATGAACATCTCAAGTTCTGGGACAGTAAAGTGATATTCGGTTCCAGTAATCTTGAACCTACCGATTTGAAAGTCCTTGGCATCATAGCCGAAAACCTGTTCGCCCTGAGAACCCTTGAGGGCCTTATGGGCGAAATCTCGGGACTGCATCGGGAATCCTGCAACCAACCTCTTAGGGTTATCGCCTTGAGTGGCACGGGCGATTACCTCTGGGCTGGCAACGTTTCCGACGCCAAAGCCCCTTCTGGAGGAAGAGTAGGCCTGCCTGACATGGAAATGGTTGTAGGCGAAGATGTTCAGCAGGTCGTTCTTGGTAAGGACCATGTCCCCGTCCAGCGACGTGACGACTTTTTCAAGAAGGACGGCGGACGCCGCTTCCTTGGTGTACCTTCTGCTACTCTCCCCCGCCAGCATGGGCATGATTTCGCTGACCTTGAAGATGGGCGGGAACTCGTCGGAAGCCACGAGGTCCATAAGCGAGTTACCGAGACTGATGACGTCCTCGGATATTACCTTTGCACCAGCGATTTCCAGAATTTCAGCCAGCGTGTAGGTGCCGTCCTGCTTCGTTTCGAACGGGACGACGTAGTTCTTGTGGTCGTACCTATTGCTTTGGTATCCTTCGCCGACTTCGTAGCCGTTGAATTTCTTTGAAATCCTGTTTACGGCCGCTTCGTATTCGCCGCTGACGATGTAGTTGCCAGTCTTTAGGACGATTCTTCCGTTCTCGACTGTCCAGCCACGCTCAGCGACGGCGAACCTGTTGAGCAGGTCGATTTCTTCGGACGTCTTCCCAAGGATGTACCTGACAAGTGACAGTTTTCCGAGGAGTGCGAAGCCCTTGCTGTCTTCGGCCTTTTCGCCGATACCGCCGAGCGACTGCATGACGACATGGACTGGGTTCCTGCTTCCAGTGTCAAAGGCGTCGAGGGCTTTGGTCTGACCCTTTTGGAGTTCAGAAGGAGTCATGACGTCCGAATTTTTCATGGCATTGCTGATGATGGCCATGACGGAGCCCTCTGGCAGTACGTCCTCTGAGAACTTGCGGGGGTTCTTCTGCAGTTCACTCTGCGTAAGCATCCTTCGGTCTTCGGTCTCACGGGCCATGCGTTCCTCGGGGAGGAGCAGATAGTCCATGTCGATGTAGTCCTCAAGTGCCTGCCTAATGAGCAGGGCTTTTTGCTCTGGCGTCGAATGCTCGATGGCGGCGACGCTCCTTACCAAGCCAAGGGCACTGGTAGCGGCCCTGAACTCGGTGTCGAAGTGGGACTTGATGGAGTACTGTGCGTTGGTACGCCTAATCTGCTCCCTGACCTGCATCATGTTCTTGTATGCAGAGAGGTATTCTGCGGGCAGTTCGGCCCTGCTTACTTCTGCCTGAATCTCCAGAACCTTGCCTGCGAGTTGCCTGTCGATGCGGCCAGCGTCTGCTTCAGAAGCAATGATTCCAGCGAAATTCCTGATAGCCGTCTTCATCAGGGTGCCAGCCTTCATGTTGATTTCCCTGATGACGGGGGACTCCTTGGCCAATGCCAGCCTGTTAGCCAGTTCGGCTGGGTCCTTGGCCGCAGTCTTCTCGGCATCAGACCAGATGCTGTTCCACTTCATGCTCTTTCCGATTTCGTCGGACAGGGAGAAGTTGCTCCTGATACCAAGCAGGTTGGCGAAGTGACCCATCACCACCTCCCTGTTCATGTTCATGATGTGGCTGTGCTCATTAAACCAGCCAGCCTTCTCTTGAAGCACGTGCTGTGCCTCGTGTAAGATTACTGAGGCCAGAGGATTCTGGGCAACATACTTGCTGGACAGCGAGGTATGGTCGTTGAAAACCATGCCGTCGATGTCGTGCTTGACGTTGAGGGCCGCAGAAGCGAAAGAACGTACGCCAAGTTCAATGATGTAATCTCCGTTTGCGGTTGCGACGGCGGCTCCGCCATGACCATCGACCCAGCGGACCTTAACGTCCTTCATCTCTGGGTAGTAGTAGTACATGGTGTCATGCCCGAACACCTTTCCGAGAGTGGTATCCCTACCAATAGGGGTGCTCCTAGAGATGTACTTGGGTAGCCTGTCGTCAGCCGCCCTACGCCTGACCTCAAAGGCATAGTCAGAGAACGCCTTTTCGGCGTCTGGCATGCCAGCAAACGGGAGCATGTGGGGCTGACCCTCTACGGAAGAGGTGTCTAGGTACGCCTCGGCGTCGGAGAACTCGAAGGCTAGGACCTTCTTCCCATTGAACCTGATTTCCCTAGCGAGACCAGCCTTGATGACTTCGCTACGTCTTTCGTGCGAAAGGGCCTCGACGCCACCCATGGAGAAACTGGTCTGGGAAAGGGAGTGGAACTTGTCCCTAGCCTTCCTCAGGTTCTCGATTTCTGCGAGGTGTGCACCAGACTCCTTCTTGAAGGTGTTGATGAACTGACTGGACATGGCACCTTCGTAGTGGCCTTCGATTACAGTCTTTTCGGCACCGACATTCCAGTAAGTCTGGGCTGAGATGTTATAGTTAGCGACGGCTTCGTCCCAGTACTGGTCCATGAACATGGACTCAGCACGGGCATAATCCTTGGATGCGGACTGTTCGCCCCAGCGTTCCTCGAACCTTCGACGCATCAGGCCTTCGTCCATGGCCAGAGCAAGGCCAAGGGTGGCCTGTGCCATGTGCCTGACGCCCTGAATCTTGGTGTCATCGGCTAGGTCCATGAGTGCACGGGCCAGTTCCTTGTGGTCGCCCTTGCCCATGTACTCACCCCAGACCTTGGTGACAGTCTGGTCTTTGGTCTTGTCAGACGAGACAATGCTGGTGGCGAGGTGGTAAAGTTTCTGAGGCAGGGTGGCCTTGTCGAACCAAGTATCCTTGAGTCCGTCGCCCACCAATGCGTCGTGCTGAGGAACGGCACCCCAGTGCTGGCTGAATGCCACGGCTCGCATGGCGTTCTTGGGCTGTCTGGCGGACGGAACAGTGCCAGCATCGGTCCTTCCCCTGACGCCCGTCTGCCCGTTCCTGATTACAGTCACCATCCCGTTCGGGTTGAGCAACTGCATGTCTTGACCGCCGATAATGAACAAATGGTCTCCGATTCCCTCTCCTAGGTTTTCGGCCGTGTATTCGGGGGAGATGATTTCAATGTTACGCTTGATGAGATTATGCGTCTCGACAGTCCTGCGTGGCACCGAGCCAATTTCTTCCTTGGCGATGTCACCAACGTTTGAAATTTGCGGGCCCCAGTGTGCAAAGGCAGTCTTAAGGGATGTGGCCACAAAGTGGACCTTCTCGTCATCAGGGATGGCAAATAACAACTTGGTCAGTGCCTTGGCGTGTGCCCTGACGTCCTTGGTGGTACCAATGCCTACGACTTGGTTTCCTTTCCTGTCGTATCCCTTGATGATTTTGGCGGTCTTCATGTCGTCTGGTACCAGCATCTTGCTGGCCTCCCTGATGATGTTGATGAAGTCCTTGTATCCCTTTTCGTTCCAAGCCTTGATGTCGGCCTTTTTGGGCTGACCAGAGGGAAGCCCAAGTGCAGAGGCGATTGCCCTAATGGAAGGCCAGAAATTGCCCTTTCCAGTATCAAGGCCAGAAATTGCCTTCCTGAGTTCTTCCCCAGAAGTGGCGGAAAGCAAGTTGGTAAACTCTGGAGACTTGATAAGTTTGCTACGCTCTTCGACGTAAGTGACGACCTCTGAGCCAGCCGTATCCTTTCCTTCCTTAAAGGACTTGATGGCGGAATTAATGAGGGTGTGGATAGCCCTGTGGTTTCCGAAATCTGCAAGCGTCTTGGGCTCGAGTGTCATCGACGATGCGGTGACCGACTCGGAGTTGACGGCTTCTACCACGTGCTGAATCTCGCTCTGGATGTCCTGAAGCAGGAAGTCCCTTCCGATTGAGGGGTTGATGTCGTAGTAACTCTTGTCCACATAGACCATGATTTCCCCGTTGGTCGGATGCGGCATGAGTTTGACCGACTTGCCGACGTACTTGCTGTGGACTGCGTATCCCTTGTCCTGATTGGGCATGATACGGACGATGCCCAAATTGTAATTAATCTTGTTAGAGTCTTGGTAGGCTTTCAGTTCGTCGTTGTTGCGAAGGAACTCGCCAAAGGCTACGGGGAGCCCGTCCAAGATTGACTTGTAGAGGCGACCAATGGTGACCTCATCGACCCACTTCGGCTCAAACATCTTACCCCCAGCGACAACTGGGGCTAGGTTAAGGCTGGTATTGTTGGCCAAGATGGCCTTGGCCTCGTGGTACTCCTTGGCCTTGTAAGACTGCTCCTGAATGGACCTGAGACGCTCGGGCCTGCTCATCTGCTCCCAGCCTTCCTCGGTGGGCAGGGCTAGGATGTCCGCAGGGTTCATGGCTTTGCGGAGGTGCTTCTGTGCGGCCTTGAAGGCCTTGTCCTTTTCGTTGTACCTGCCGACCATGCCGCCAAACGGGCTGAACACCTTCCAGCCACCGCCAGAGGTGGAACGCTCCCTGATTACCCTGTAACCCTGACCGCTGGCAAAAACGTTAGCCGAGACCTCCTCGAAGCCAGCCGTGGAAAGGTTACGCCTGAGGGGCTCGTAGGACCTGCCATGGTGATAGGGGAAGGGGGATGCGGTAAGTTTCTCGACACCGATGAGGTTCTCCAGCCGCATCGAATGGATGGGGAAGTTGGGGTCCTCATGGTCGCTCATGTAGCCCTCACGAGGGGCGTTGAAGTAGGACTCGTCCTTCCTCTTGCTGGCACCGAACGTCTCATACATGATGTCTCTGACCTTCTCGGCATTCTCGCCGAACTTGGGCCTGAACAGCGTAGCGGAGTCCACCCTAGCGGACGGCTCCCTAAGCATGTTCATCATGTAGACATGGAAGAACTCGTTGAACTCGCCGATGTTGGAGAAGAAGGCCTTGACGTCGGGGCGGGCCCACATCTTCAACTGCCTGCGGTGGATGGCGGTATAGTCTACGACAGTCGTCAGGAAGCCGCCACGGGGGGCCCTGAGTTGCCTGCCCTGTGCGTC
>Ga0209358_10001269_pt1 | contig 20414 bp, 21 predicted proteins | sample LauGreFa1BDMLBSN_2_FD_187574 | JGI IMG/M metagenome (GOLD analysis project Ga0209358, IMG submission 187574) | Freshwater lake microbial communities from Lake Michigan, USA - Fa13.BD.MLB.SN (SPAdes) (version 2) | ecosystem: Environmental > Aquatic > Freshwater > Lake | place: Lake Michigan, USA...
CCTAGCCCAGTCGAGCTGGTCTCTGGCGAGTTTGGGACCAGGAGGTCGCAGGCTTGCGCGCCTCTGGCGCGTTCGAACCCGCCAAAGGCGGGCAAGTCCTGTCGCCCCGACCATTTTTGGTGGACCGCATTTTCGCGGTGCTTTTCGAGGGGGAAAACTACGGCCCCCTTGGGCTTAGTCCCCCTGCTTGAACGAGACCACAGGCCCGACACCGATCTCGGGAGCGGGGCTTCCGGCCCGTACGTTTCCCCGATGCCCGCATCGCAAGTGAGAATGGTCCGCTGCGAATCGCCCACGTGTCCGCGGTCCAGAAGGATTTTCTGTTCCTAAATTCCGGCCGGGAAAAACAAGACATCTTTGGCGGCCAAGCGCCCCCTCATAATCAGATTTTGAGACTATCCTATCGCCGGATACCGCGGCTTTTTCCGCGATGAGATGCCGGCGGTTGAGGTCGTGCGATCATCCCGAAGTGACCGCAGTTCGAAAAAGCGTGCTCAACGTACCTCGTATACCTCGACGAGGGCGATGCCGGAGGAATTGTTCCGGCCCGTGAGCTGCGCGGTGTAGGCGCCCGGCGCCAGGGTCAGAAGCAGCGCCGAGTCATTTGAACCTCGGGGAAGTTTGAAGGCTCCGGTTCGGTTGCCGGCCTCGTCGAGGTCGAGGATCCTGTCATCATCGTCGGCCTCGTTCGGATTCCCGCGGCCGGGCTTGGTCCAGATGGCGTTGGCGGCGATCTCCCTGCCCTTGGAATCGAACACCGCGACCTGCGAATTGCCGAGGGCCCGGCGCATGCCGTACAAAGTGCCGAGGCTCTGGCTGACGCCGCGCACCAGCACGGTGTTGGAGGTGGTGCCCGCGATGACAAAACCCGCGATGAGGGCGCCGTCCTCCACGGCGCCGACCATGGCGCGGGTGGAGATGTTGGCCAACTCGACCGGCGGCGAGGGACCGTCGGTGTCATACACCTCGATCAGGGCTATCCCCCTTGCATTTGCCGGGCCGGTGACGTGGGCCGTGTAGGCTCCACCGGGAATGTTCTGCAGGAGAACCGCATCGGCGGACGTCGCGGACGCGAGGGGAAACGCTCCGACTTTCGTGAAGGCTGCCACGAGCGCGGCCGATCCGCCCCAGTTGTCGTTCGAGGCCACCGTCGTGCTGGCCCGGAAGAGGGTGATCACGGGATTAGCCAGCACCCCTTGCACATTGTAGGGGGCGCCGCCGAGCGTCGGTCCCACGCCGCGGAGCAGCACGCTCTTGTTGCCGGCGCCCCGGGTGACAAAGCCGCTGATCAGGACCTCGTCGTCCTCCGTGCCGACCATGCCCCGGGTGGCGATGTTCACCAGTCGGGCATCCGCGGTCACCGTGAGGATTGCGGCGGAAATGGCGGTGGGCGCGTTCCGTGCGGCCACGCTGACCTCATAGCGGCCCGCGGAGGTTGTGCCGGCATTGGCGATCGTCAGGGTCGCGCCGGTGGCCCCGCGGATCAGGCGGCCGTCGAACCGCCATTCGTAGGACAGCCCGTTCCCACTCGTCGCGACCGTGAGTCTGGCGTCGGCGCCCGCCTTCACGGTGGTGTTCGGCACCGCCGTTGTGATCGTGCCCGCGGTTGCGTTCACCGCGAGGGCTGCCGGGGCGGAAATCGCGCTGCCGGTGTCGTTGGAGACGCGAACCGAATACACCGCCGCATCGTTCAGCCGGACATTCGTCAGCGAAAGCGACGCGGATTCCGCACGGGGAATATCGCCGCCGTTCTTCAGCCATTGGTACCTCAGTGGTGCGGTCCCGGCGGCAACCACGGAGAAGGTCACGTTGGCCCCCGCTGTCACGAGGGAGGAAGCGGGCTGGGTGGTGATCGATGGCGCCGTGGCGAAAGGAGGCGGGGTCTGCGCCGGCGCTAAAAAGGGCGCCACAGCCGTCAACCATAGCACCCGGTGAACGAACAGCATCAGGTTTTGTTTCATGCGATGTGTTTTGGGCTCGTCCTAGGAAGAGAAGGCCCAAGGGGGGCGATACTTTATGAACCGGAAAATGCACGCCCGTCCTGCTTCGACGGGTTCTCTGGGGCTGTCTTGATCGCGGGTATCGCAATCCTCGCTACCCCAGCTCTGCCAGGCGCGCGGTAGCGACCTCAACTCCAAGCCCGGGTCCGGTCGGCACGATCGCGCGGTCGCCTTCCACGGTGATTGGTGTCGCGAGGATCGAGCCGCTGAGGTACTGCGGTGCGTTCAGAGCCGCGGGGTGGGGCAGGTCCCACGCGCCCAGCAACTGCAGGCTGGCCGCAAAGGAGAGGTCGGGATCCGTCAGGCCGCTGGCGAAGAAAAGCAGGCCGTTGTCGCGCAGGTAGGCGGTCACACGGGCGGCCTCCGTCAGGCCGCCGCAGCGCGACACCTTCATCGCCACGCCGTCCAGCAGACCGAGTGCGTGGAACTCGCGGAGGTCGGTGAGCGAGACGACGCCTTCGTCCATCAGGATCGGCAACGCCCGGTCCCGGCGCAGTTCGCGGTAGCCCGTGAGGTGGTTCGCCGGGAGCGGTTGCTCGAGCGCGGCGAGGCCGAGGTCGGCGAGGCGGCGTGTGACTTCGCGGGCCGTATCCAGGTCGTAGCCGCCGTTGGCGTCGGCCCAGACGAAGGCCTCCGGCGCGAGCCGGCGGACTACGGTCGCGACGGCGACGTCGACCGCCGCGTCGCGCCCGGCCTTGAGGTTGAAATTCCGGAAGCCGCGTGAGCGCGCCTCCGCCACCGTCGCCTCCGCCTCGGCCGGGGTCGTGGCGTCGACGGTCCAACTGAGCGTCACTTCGCGCCGTCCCGCCCGTCCCCAGACCTGCGCGGCGGTGCGGTCCGCGCGACGACCATTCAGGTCGAACAACGCGAGATCGATTCCCGCCTTGGCGATCGGCTGGCCGGTCGAAAACGAGGGCGCGATGACGCGATCCAGCACGCGCGCGACCGCCTCCGCGTCCCCGGGGTCGATGCCGATCAACGCCGGCCCGAGGTGGCGGTCAATCGTGGTCCGCACGGTGTCGAGCGTCTCGTAGCTCCAGGTCGGCGAGGGCACGCTCTGGCCCCAGCCGACGCCGCCGGCGTCGTCCGCCACGCGCACCACCACGGTGTCGCGCGTTGGCGGTTTGCCGTCGCGTCCTTGCAGGTAACGGAAGCGACCGGTGACCGGATAGCGCGCCACGAACGTTTCCACGGAGGTGAGGCGGGGCGGCATGGGGATCGGGCGGACGCTACGCGCACCAGATCGAGGCACAAGAAAACGGTGCGGGCGCGGCCGGCGTGGCGCCTCGCTGCATCGGGGCGACCGGCGCCGAATCTCGGCTTGCGTCGCCCTCGGATTCGCCTTGTCGTCGAAAATCTCCCTCCTCCATGGACACGATTTCTCGCGAAAATAACAGTATGCTGCCGATCGGCGGCATCATCGTCGGCCTCGTCGGCGTGATTCTCGGAGGCCTGGCGCTCGCGCAGGCTTCCAAGGCCAACAAGGCCGTGGCTGAGCACCAGCCGAAGATCGAGAAGATCGACGGCATCGAGGCCTCGGCCTCGGGCGCGGCCGCCTCCTCGGAACGCGCGGCGAAGGAAGTGCGCGAGTTGCGCAACTCCACGCAGGAGGCGTTCAACGCCGTCGGCGGCAAGCTCGGCGAGTTCCAGACCTCCATCACCAAGCTCGAGGACGCGATGAAGAAGCCGGTCGTCGCCGACAAGGGCGGCAAGAAGAGCGGTCCGGCGGTCGCCGGTCCCGGCGAGTACATCGTCAAGGCGGGCGACGGCGGCACCAAGATCGCTCGCACCCTCGGCGTCTCGGTCCAGGACCTGCAGGCGGTCAACCCCGGCGTGAACTGGAACAAGCTCTCGGTGGGCCAGAAGCTCAAGGTGCCCTCGAAGAAGTAAGCGCCCCGCGAGTCACGAAACTTTCGCCTCCCGCGCTCCGGCCGGGAGGCGTTTTTTTGCCCTGATGAGCGAGAACAAGCCCGCCGCGTCCGGTCCGTCCCGCTGGGAGCGCCGAGAGGAGCGCGTGCGGCACACGACAAGGGTGCTCGCGGTGCACGGGGTTGATTTTCACCACCCGGTGCGCGGCACGACGCGCGAGTTCGTCGTGCTGCGCGCGCCCGATTGGGTGAACGTCGTCGCGGTCACGCCCGACGACCGGCTGGTGCTGGTGCGCCAGTTTCGTTTCGGCATCAGCGATTTCTCGCTGGAGATCCCGGGCGGGGTCATGGAGGCGGGCGAGGATCCGGTTGAGACCGGCCTCCGCGAGCTGCGCGAGGAGACCGGGTACTCGGGCGCGGCGGCGCGCCTGCTCGGCTCGGTGCACCCCAACCCCGCGATCCAGTCCAACCGCTGCCATTACGTGCTCGTCGAGAACGCGGTGCGCGCGCACGACCAGGAATGGGACACCGACGAGGAGATCGCGGTCGAGCTGCGGCCCGTCGACGAGGTGCTGGCGCTCGCCCGCAGCGGCGGGATCACCCACGCGCTGGTGCTCAACGCGCTGATGCTCTTCGAAGGGCATCGGCGGCGGGCGTGACGAGGCGGGGCGCGTCGTTTGACAAGCCCCCGCGCGGAAGTTTGCTCGACGTGCCGTGACGACCGCCGCTCCGCTTTTCGCGAACGACCCCGGGACGCTCGGGTCCGCCGAAGGCGACCGCGTGCCGGCGGAGCTCGAGCGCGAGGTGCGGCTGATCTACGGCCGCAGTCCGCTCTACGGCCGGCGTTTCCCCCTGCACGGGGATCCGTTGCGCTGGGCGTGCTTCCGGGAAATCCCGGTGCTCTCGAAGCGCGAGATCGTGGAGCGCGGGCACCAGGCTTTTTTCGCCGACTACGCGGAGATCGAGCGCGGTTTGCAGGCGCGCCGTTACGAGTATGAGAGCACGGGCGGCACGACGCAGTCGCCGATGACGGTGATCATGGAGGAGGGTTGGTGGAACGCGCAGACGGCGCGCGCCTACCGGGCCTCGCCGGTGCTGCGGGAGTTCGCGGACCGGCATTACCGCAAGTGCGTCCTGGCGCCGGTGGGTTGCTCGAGCAACCTGTGTCCCTACGAGGACCACCCGTTCCCGCACCGGTATTTCGACGGCACGGTTTACCTGAACCTCTCGAGCGATCCGTTCGCTTTTCCCGAGAGCGAGTGGGACCGGATCGTGCTGGAGCTGCAGGCGGTGAAGCCCGAGGTGATCGAGGGCGAGCCCGTCTACCTTTCGCTGCTGGCGCGGGCGGCCCGTCGACGCGGGGCGAACGTGCCGAGCGTGCGCGCCGTGATCCTCACGTACGGCAAGGCCAGCGACCAGCACGGCCGGCGCGTCGCGGAGGTTTTCCCGGCGTCGCAGGTCGACCTCTACGGCTCGACCGAGGCGGGTTACCTCTTCGTTGGGGACGCGTTCCGGGACAACCAGCGCGTGATCGGCGAGAACGCGTTCGTCGAGTTGGTGCCTTGGCGCGCCGCGCTGCCCGGGGTTTACCAGATCCACGTGACGACGCGCGGCCGCGAGGCCATGCCGCTCCTGCGCTACCACACGGGCGACATCGTGCAGCGGTTCCCGGGCGGCTTCCGGCTGCTCGGGCGCGAGGGTAACCTGCATTTCCGGGCCGACGGCTCGTTGGTCTCGCCGGCCGACGTCGATGCCGCCCTGCCCGCGGAATTCACCTGCTGGCATTACTCTCTGGTGCAGACCGGTGAGACGCGTTGGGACTTTCACTACGTGGCGGACCAGACGGCGGACCACGCCGCGGTGGAGGCGGCGCTCGGCGGCCTGATCGGTGACCGGGCGCGGGTGACGGCTTTCCGGCGCAAGTTCATCGCACCGGCCGCGAGCGGGAAATTCGCCCTGCTGCGTCCCCTGCCGCGCCCTTGAGGCGCGCGCAGCCACCAGCCCTCGGCCGGCCGTTTTCTTCTCCCCGGGGTTAGTCTCCCTAATAAGCGGGAGGCGACCGGCGGGCGCCTTTACTTCGCCGGAGGGGTGATCGAGTTTCCGCGGAAATTGCGCATCTCCCACGGCTCTTTCCCGCAATGAATCTCGCCCGTTTGCTTTTCGGTTCCTCGATCGGCCGCAAGTTCCTCATGGCGGTCACGGGCCTCGTGCTCGTCGGCTTCGTCGTCGGACACCTCGTCGGCAATCTCCAGATCTTCGCGCATCCGGACAAGATCAACGGCTACGCGCATTTCCTGCAGTCCATGGGTGGCGCCCTCTGGGGTGTACGCCTCGTGCTGCTGGCCTGCGTGGTCATCCACATCTGGGCCGCGGTGGCGCTCTCGCTGGAGAACCGCGCGGCGCGCGGGCCGGAGGGTTACTCCTCGACCCGCTGGCTGCAGGCGGTGCTGGCCTCGCGGTACATGAAGCATAGCGGGATCGTGGTGCTGGCCTTCATCCTCTATCACCTCGCGCATTTCACGCTCGGGGCGGCGCAGGCGGGCACCTTCAAGACCGCGCTGCCCGCTTACACCATGGCGGGTGACTTCAACGTCCTCGGTTTCCCCGTGGTGACCAAGGGCGCCGCGGTGCACGATGTCTACAGCATGGTTTATCTGGGCTTCACCCACCCGGTCGTCTCGCTGTTTTACATCATCGCCGTCGCCCTGCTCTCGCTGCACTTGCTGCACGGCGTCGATTCCATGTTCCAGACCCTTGGCCTGCGGAATCTCCGCTGGGCGGCCGGTCTGCGGCGCGTCGTCGCGGTCCTTTGCGCCCTTTACCTCATGGGCAACGTCGCGATCCCCGGCGCCATCCTCACCGGCGCGGTGAAACCCGCCGCCGGCACCGCCGCCGCCAAACGCGCGGTCGCCGTCTCCCCGTCCCTTCCCGCCCAACGCTGATCCCCCGCCATGGCCAAACTCGAATCCAGGATTCCCGCCGGCCCGCTGGCCGACAAGTGGCGCAAGCACAAGGCCGAGATCCGGCTGGTGAACCCCGCCAACAAGCGGAAATACGAGGTCATCGTCGTCGGCGCCGGCCTCGCCGGTTCCTCCGCCGCCTCCTCGCTCGCCGATCTCGGCTACCGGGTGAAGTGCATCGTGTTCCACGACAGCCCGCGCCGCGCCCATTCCATTGCCGCGCAGGGCGGCATCAACGCCGCCAAGAACTACCAGAACGACGGCGACAGCGTCTACCGGCTCTTCTACGACACGATCAAGGGCGGTGACTACCGCGCCCGCGAGGCCAACGTCCACCGGCTCGCCGAGGTCTCCGTCAACATCATCGACCAATGCGTCGCGCAGGGCGTGCCTTTCGCCCGCGAGTACGGCGGTCTCCTCGCGAACCGCTCCTTCGGTGGCGCTCAGGTCTCGCGCACGTTCTACGCCCGCGGCCAGACCGGCCAGCAGCTGCTGCTCGGCGCCTACTCCGCGCTCTCCCGGACCGTCGGCCAGGGTCTCGTCCAGCTCGTCACGCAACACGAGATGGTCGACCTCGTCGTCGTCGACGGCCATGCCAAGGGCGTCATCACGCGCGACCTCGTCACCGGCAAGCTGGTGCGCCACTCGGCCGACGCCGTGATTCTCGCCACCGGCGGCTACGGCAACGTCTTCAATCTCTCCACTTACGCGCGCGGCTCCAACACCACCGCCATCTGGCGCGCCTACAAGCGCGGCGCCTGCTTCGGCAACCCGTGCTACACGCAGATCCATCCGACCTGCATCCCCGTTTCGGGCGACTACCAGTCGAAGCTCACCCTCATGTCGGAGTCCCTCCGCAACGACGGCCGCATCTGGGTGCCGAAGCGCGCCGAGGACCGCCGCAAGGACCCCGCCGCCATCGCGGAGGATCAGCGCGACTATTTCCTCGAGCGCATCTACCCGAGCTTCGGCAACCTCGCTCCGCGCGACGTCTCCTCCCGCGCCGCCAAGCGCATGTGCGACGAGGGCCGCGGGGTCGGCGAGACCGGCCTCGGGGTGTACCTCGACTTTTCCGATGCCATCCGCCGCCTAGGCGAGGCCGGGGTGCGCGAGCGCTACGGCAACCTCTTCGACATCTACCACGAGATCACCAACGAGAACGCCTACCGCACGCCGATGCGCATCTACCCGGCTGTGCACTACACCATGGGCGGCCTCTGGGTGGACTATAACCTGATGTCCAACGTTCCCGGGCTGTTCGTGCTCGGAGAGGCCAACTTCTCCGACCACGGCGCCAACCGTCTCGGCGCCTCCGCGCTCATGCAGGGTCTGGCCGACGGCTACTTTGTCATCCCCTACACGGTCGGCGACTACCTCGCGGGCCAGAAGCCCAACGCGAAGCCCTCGACCGACCGCGCCGAGTTCCAGCAGGCCGAGGAAAACGTCGCCGCCATGACCCGCCGTCTGCTCGCGGCCAAGGGCCGCCAGCCGGTCAACGCCTTCCACCGCCGTCTGGGCAAGCTCATGTGGGACCACTGCGGCATGGCCCGCACCCGAGCGGGCCTCGAGAAGGCGCTGCAGGAGATCCCGAAGCTCCGCGAGGAGTTCTGGGCCGACGTCCATGTCCCCGGTTCCGGCGAGTCGCTCAACCAGGCCCTCGAGCGCGCCGGTCGCGTGGCCGATTTCATCGAGCTAGGCGAATTGATGTGCCGCGACGCCCTCGCGCGCGAGGAGAGCTGCGGCGGCCACTTCCGTGAGGAGCACCAGTACCCGGATGGCGAGTGCAAGCGCGACGACGAGAAATTCGGCCACGTCGCCGCCTGGGAGTTCCAAGGCGAGGGCCAGGCCCCGCTCCGCAACGTCGAGGCGCTCAATTACGAGCACGTCAAGATGAGCGTGCGGTCGTACAAGTAAGCTTTCGGCCGTTCATCAAACCTGCGCACCGCGCGCAGCCGCGAATCGTAATTCGTCAATCGTCCCAATCGAAAATCCCCTTTCCTCCATGGTCGCCGAAACCTCCGTGAAAAATATCTCGGTCACCCTCCGTGTCTGGCGCCAGGCCGGTCCGGGCGAGACCGGCCGGTTCGTCGAGTACCAGGCCTCGGACCTCAATCCGAACATGTCGCTGCTCGAGATGCTCGACGTTGTGAACGACGGCCTTGAGCGCCGCGGTGAGGAGCCGATTGCCTTCGCCCACGACTGCCGCGAAGGCATCTGCGGCACCTGCTCGCTGGTCATCGATGGCAAGCCCCATGGTCCGCACCGCGGTGTCGCCAGCTGCCAGACCTACATGCGCAGCTTCAGCGACGGCGCCGTGATCACCCTCGAGCCGTTCCGCGCCAAGCCGTTCCCGGTCATCAAGGACCTCGTCACCGATCGCGGCGCCTTCGACCGCATCCAGCAGGCCGGCGGTTTCATCACCGCGCGCGCCGGCTCCGCGTGCGACGCCAACGCCATCCCCGTGCCCAAGGGCGCGGCCGACCTCTCGATGGACGCCGCTCAGTGCATCGGCTGCGGCGCCTGCGTCGCCGCCTGCAAGAACGCCAGCGCCATGCTCTTCGTCGCCGCCAAGGTCAGCCACCTCGGCCTCCTGCCCCAGGGCCAGGCCGAGCGCGACCGCCGCGTGCTGTCGATGGTCAAGACGATGGACGAGGCCGGCTTCGGCAACTGCAGTAATCAGTACGAGTGCAGCGCCGCCTGCCCCAAGCTCATCTCACACGACTTCATCGCGCGCATGAACCGCGACTACCTCGCCGCATCCGTCCGTTCGACGTTCAAGCCCGAATCCCAGGCCGCCGGCGGCGGCGGCTGAGCCTGCCGCGCTCCGGAACGGCCGCTGGCGCCCGGCGCGACCTCGGCGGCGGTCACTTCGCGAGAAACAGCGGCGCGCCGGGGCCCATCGGCACGCCGAGGGCGATCCAGACGATCAGCAGCACGGACCACGCGAGTGTGAACCAAAGCGAATAGGGCAGCATCGTGGCGATCATCGTTCCGATGCCGGCCTTCGGCTCGTACTTCTGCGCGAAGGTCAGGATCAGCGGGAAGTAGCTCATCAGCGGCGTGATGATGTTCGTCACGCTGTCCCCCACGCGGAACGCGCCCTGCACCAGCTCCGGCGAATAGCCGAGCAGCATGAACATCGGCACGAACACCGGGGCGAGCAGCGCCCATTTCGCCGACGCGCTCGAGATCAGGAGATTCACCGTCGCCGCGAACAGCACCAACGCCACCATCAGCACGATCGGCATTTGCTGGAGCCCGAGGTGAGTGATGAACTCCGCCCCGCTCACCGCCAGGATGATCCCGAGGTTCGTCCAGTTGAAGTACGAGATGAACTGCGCCGCGAAGAATGCCAGGACGATGAACGTGGCCATCGACTTCATCGTGGAAGACATGCCCGCCATGATCTCGTGGTCGTTGCGCAGCGTGCCGGCCGCGAGACCGTAGGCGAGGCCCGGCACGAGGCCGTAGAGGAAGATGAACGTGCCGAGGCCGCGCATGAAGATGGACTGTTCGAACGCGGGGTTCTTCGGGTCGCGCAGGAAGCCGTCGGCCGGCAATACCCCCCACAGCACAATCGCGGAAAGCACCGCCACGCTCGCGGTCGCCGCCCACAATCCGCGGCGCTCGGCGGCGGAGAGGGGTTTCAGCTCCTCGCGCGGCGCCGTGCCGCGGTAGTCACCGAGGCGCGGTACCACGATTTTCTCCGTCACCCACGTACCGGCCGCGGTGACGACAAACGTCGCGACAAACATGAAGTAAAGGTTGGCCGTCGCCGCGACCGTGTATTTCGGGTTGATCAGATGGGCCGCCGCCTCCGAGAGGCCCGCCAGCAGGACGTCCACGGAGCCGACCAGCAGGTTGGCGCTGTACCCGCCCGAAACACCCGCGAAGGCCGCGGCCAGTCCGGCGAGCGGGTGTCGACCGATGGCGTGGAAGAGGGCTGCGGCGAGCGGGATGAGGAGCACGTAGCCAACCTCGCTGCCGGCGTTGGACATCACGCCCGCGAAAACGACCATCGGCGTGATCAGCCGCGCCGGTGAGGCCAGGACGGCGAGGCGCAGGCAGGCCCCCATCAGCCCGGAGTGCTCCGCGATCCCGATACCGAGCAGGCAGAACAGCGAGATCCCGAGAGGGGGATACGCTAGGAAGTTCTTCACCGGGTCGAGCAGCACGCGGTGCATTCCGTCCAGCGACAACAGGTTTACCACCGCGACGACCTTGCCCGTCGCCGGGTTCTGCACCGATACGCCGAGCGAGTGCAGCAGCCACGATAGCACGAGAACCAAAACGGCGAGCCCGGCGAAGAGCGTCGCGGGGTGGGGCAGCGCGTTGCCGGCCCGTTCGACGCCGTTGAGGAAAGACTGGAAAGGCGACGGTTTGACCGGGGTGGAGTCAGGGGAGGATGCCATGCGGCGAGAAAGCCCAACCGCGTCTCTTCCGCAAGCAGCCAGCGCGCGCAACGGGGCGAGGTTGGGTGGTGGCCGCGAAGAGGCGAAAAAGACGCAGGAGACCTCCAGGCTTGGGGCTCCATTCCAGCCGGCGCTGCTCCCCGGAGTTAAATGGGGCACGCTTTGCCGGGGCTCTTCGAGCCGCCCAATGCCGGCGTCCGGAGTTCCCGATTTCCAGCTTCACCCGGCCCTCCGTGTTCTCCGTGGCCAGTCCCGGATCCCGTTGGCCCCGTTATCTCGGGCAACGTTGGATGCCTCTGGCCGGGATCAGGCCGGATTACCCGCCACGATCACGTGCAGACCTTGGGTACGCAGGGAGGCGATGAGGTCGGCGGGAGCTTTGGCGTCGGTGACGATCACGTCGACCTCGACGAAGTCGCACAGAAAGAAGGTCGAGCGCCGCCCGAATTTGGTGTGATCCAGGCAGAAGATGACCTTCGCGGCGCCCTTCATCATCGCGCGCTGGATATCGACGATCAGCGCGTGGGAGTTGTAGATGCCCTCGGGGGAGATGCCGCTGCCACTGAGGATCGCGACGTCGGCGTGCATGCGCGAAAACGTCTCGACCGCGTGCGGCCCGACCAACGTGCCGAGGCGCGGGTAGATGACGCCGCCTGAGAGATGCACCTCGTGGCGGACCGAGCCGGAGAAGTGGTTCGCGACTGGCAGCGAGTTGGTGATGATCTGCGCGACCTTGTCGTCGAGCCGCTTGGCGACGTGGAAACACGTCGTGCCGCTGTCGATGATCACGTTCTGACCCGGTTCGATCAGCGCGGCACAGGCTTCGCCGAGCAGGTCCTTTTCGGACACCTGATGGGTGTCGCGAACGTTGAAAACGAACTCGTCGCTCTTCGGAGGCTGGAGCGAGCGGGCGCCACCATGCGTACGACGGATCGGACGGGTGCCTTCCAACGCCGCCACGTCGCGGCGAACTGTTGAAACCGATGCCCCTACGTGTTGCGCAAGTTCTTCCAGCGAAGCGAATTCGGCCCTTTGCAGGTAGGCCTCGATCTTCGCTTGGCGCTCCTCGGGTTGCATAACGGTGAAATCTTTTGGAAGATTCTGGAGCAATTTGCAATGAAAACCTTGACACTTTGGTAGAATTCGGCCGATTCTAGGGTTCATTTCTGCCAGAATCCGCCATGTCGCTGCCTCCGCCCCTTCCACATCGCGTCGAGATCGAGCATCTCGTGCGCCGCGCGATTTATGAGCGGGCTGGCAAGGTGCTGCCGCGCTCGGCCCAGGCGCCGAACCCGCTGCTGGTCAACGTAAGCGCGCGCCATTGCCACCTGACGCCCGCTGCCGTCGAGCAGCTCTTCGGTAAGGGTGCCAAGCTCACGCCGATGAAGTGGCTCTACCAGAAGGACCAGTTCGCCGCGAAGGAGACAGTCACCCTCATCGGTCCGCGCAGCCGGGTCATTTCAAATCTCCGCATTCTCGGACCCTGCCGCGATCTCAACCAGATCGAGCTCGCGCTGACCGACTCCATCGCGCTCGGCTTCGACATCCCGATCCGCTCCTCCGGCAATATCGCCGGCACCCCGGGCTGCATGCTCATGGGCCCCGCGGGGTTCTTCGAGATGAAGGAGGGTGTCATCCGCGCCGCGCCCCACGTGCACATGCATCCCGACGACGCCGCGTTCTACGGTGTGAAGGCCGGCGATTACATGAAGCTCCGCGTCGGCGGGCCCTGCGCCACCACCTTCGACCGCCTCCTCGTCCGCGTGCACGCCGACTTCAAGCTCGAGGTGCACATCGACACCGACGAGGGCAACGCTTGCGCGCTCGAGCCCGACACTCCCGTCGAGCTCGTGAAGTGAACGCGCCCCGCCTTTTGCAACCCGTACTTATCAAAACCAGGACCCAACAATGAATGATTCCATCGGAATGGTAGAAACCCGCGGCTACGTCGGCAGCGTCGAGGCCAGCGACGCCATGGTGAAGGCCGCCAACGTCACGCTCGTCCGCCAGGTGCAGATCGGCGGCGGCTTCGTCACCGTCATCGTGAAGGGCGACGTCGGCTCCGTGAAGGCGGCCGTGGAGGCCGGCGCCGAGGCCGCCAAGCGCGTCGGTGAGCTCATCTGCTCCCACATCATCGCCCGCCCGCACGGCGAGCTTGTGAAGTCGATCGGCGTCTGAGCCGCGCGACCCGTTTAAATCCAAAAACTCAACTTCTCACTACCATGGCTCAGGAAGCAGTCGGTCTGATTGAAACCAAGGGATTCTGCGCGCTCCTCGAGGCCGCTGACTCGGCCCTCAAGGCCGCCAGCGTCACGATGACGGGCTACGAGGCGGTCGGCAGCGGCTACGTGTGCGGGTTCTTCCGCGGCGATGTCGCCGCCGTGAAGGCTGCCATTGACGCCGGCGCCGAGGCCGCCTCGAAGGTCGGCGAAGTCGTCGCCGTCCAGGTTATCCCGCGTCCCCACGAGGAGCTTAGCGGTCTCGGCCGCTGGCTGCAGCAGGGCCAGGCCTGATTTTCCGCCGTCGCGCGCGGGGCCGTTTCTCGGCTCCCGGCGCGGCGTCTCCCCGTCCCGTGAACATCCTCGTCGCCAACCTCGGTTCGACCTCGTTCAAGTTCCGGCTCTTCCGTTTCGACGGGGCCGGCAACGCGGCGTTGGTCGCGAAGGGCGGCTACGAGCGTGTCACCGACTACGGCAAGGCGATCGACGACTGTCTCACCGAGCTGCAGGCCGCCGGGCACGTGCGCTCCGCGGCCGACCTGCACGGCGTCGGTTTCAAGACCGTCCTCGGGCGCGGTGTCACGGGCTGCGTGCCTGCCGACGACCGCGTGATCCAGGCGCTGGACGGGTTCCGCGAGATCGCGCCGGCGCACAACCCGCCGTACGCGCTGGGTATCCAGCGGTTCCGGGAGAAGCTCCCGGCCGTGCCCCGCGTGGCCCTGTTTGAGACGGCGTTCTACCAATGGATGCCGGAGGCCGCCACCCGCTACGCCGTGCCGCCCGCCTGGCACGACGCCGGCGTGCGCCGCTACGGTTTCCACGGGGCGAGTCACAAGTTCGTCGCCGAACGCTCGGCCGAATTGCTCGGTCGCGAGGACATCGCCGAACGCGCGCGGCGTCTTTATCAGGCGGGTCCCACGCCCTTGGCCGCCGGCGCGCGGCCGTTGCGCGTGATCTCCTGCCACTTTGGCGGCAGCAGCTCCGTCACCGGCATCCGCGACGGTGTCGCGATCGGCACCAGCATGGGCCTCAGCCCGCAGTCCGGGCTCCCGCAGAACAACCGCGTGGGCGACCTCGATTCCGCCGCGGTGCCGTTCGTGATGAAGACCCTCAATCTCCCGCTCGCCGAGGTGGAGCGGCAGATGACCAAGGAGGCGGGACTCCTCGGACTTTCCGGCGCCGGCAATGACATGCGCGACGTGAAGGCCGCCGCCGCCCGCGGCGACGCCCGCGCCCAGCTCGCCGTGGAGGTCTTCATCCACTCCGCCCGCCACTGGATCGGCGCGATGCTCGTCGAGCTCGGCGGCTGCGACGCCCTCGTCTTCACCGCCGGAATCGGCGAGAACAACCCCGACCTTCGCGCCGCCATCTGCGCCAACCTCGGCGAGCTCGGCATCGCTCTCGACCCCGTCCGCAACGAGGCCCTTCGCGGCGCCGAGGGCGAGATCTCCGCCGCCGGCTCGCGCGCCAAGGTGCTCGTCATCCCCGCCAACGAGGAACTTGTCGTCGCGCGCGAGACCGTGCGCTGCCTGCAGGCGGGCCGCTGAATTTTTTCAACCGCAACTCAGTTCCCAACCACCAGTCATGTCCTCCAAAGCCATTGGTCTCCTCGAAACGCGCGGCCTCACCGCGCTCGTCACCGGCGTCGACGCCATGCTCAAGTCCGCCAACGTCACGCTGGCCGGCCCGATGAAGCAGGTCGGCAACGCCCTCGTCACCGCCGTCGTGATCGGCGACGTCGCCGCCGTGAAGGCCGCGACCGACGCCGGCGCCCAGGCCGCCCGCACCGTGGGCGAGGTCGTCAGCGTGCAGGTCATCCCGCGCCCGCACGACGACGTCGCCGTCGTCCTTCCGAAGGCCGCCGCGAAGAAATAAGGCGCGTTCGCCCGTCGCGGCGTCGTCCCGGCCCGGCTTGGGCCGCCGGCTGCGCCGCAATCTTTCCCCGCCATGTTTCTCGCGCGCGTCATCGGCTCGGTGGTCTCGACCAAGAAGGATAGGGCCATGAAGGGCCGTAAACTCGTCATGCTCCGGCCCCTGCTGGTCGACGAGTCCAACCCCGCGCAGTTCCGCGCCGGGGCCAACACCATCGTCGCGGTCGACGCCCTCGGCGCCGGCCTCGATGAGGTGGTGCTGTTCTGCCAGGGCAGCTCGGCCCGGCAGGCCAGCGGCATGAAGACCCTCCCGGTCGACGCCGTCGTGGTCGGCATCGTCGACACCGTCGAGGTGCTCAACCGCCGGGTCTATCCCGCCCAGTCCTGAGCCGGCCGCCCTGAACCGCCCGCCGCCACCCTTCCGCCTCCGCCATGAGTTCCCCCCTGAAGCTGGATGAACAGGCCCTGCGCTCTATCGTCGAGGACGTGATGCGCAGCCTCGGCCGCTCGCCGGTGACCTCGCCCGCGCCTTCGCCCGCCAACGTCGCGGCGGCCGCATCCGCCGCCCCCGCGATCCGCCGCGGCGGCCCGCGCTTCGGCGTGTTCGAGGACGTCGCCGAGGCCTGCGCGGCCGCGCAGGACGCCTTCGAGCAGCTCAAGACCAAGGGCATCGCCGGCCGCGCCAAGGTGGTCGAGATCGTGAAGACGCTCTCCGGCGACCGTGCCGCGGAGTGGGGCAAGTTCGAGTTCGACGAGACGAAGATCGGCCGCCTCGAGCACAAGATCGAGAAACTCCAGATCGTGAAGCTCGTCCCCGGCGTGGAGTGGATCAAGCCGTACGGCATGAGCGGCGACCACGGCATCACGCTGGAGGAGTACACGCCTTTCGGCGTCATCGGCGCCATTTTGCCGGTCACGCACTCGGTGCCGACGCTGAGCGGCAACATCATCAACATCGTCGCCGCCGGCAACGCGGTGGTCTTCAACCCGCACCCGGGCGGCGCGCGTTCGGCCGCGCTCGCGGTTCGCGCCTACAACGAGGCGATCCACGCCGCGCTCGGCATCGAGAACCTCGTCTGCACGGTCGAGAAGCCGACGCTCGACACCTTCTCCGCCCTGACGAAGGACGAGCATATCCGCCTGCTCTGCGTCACCGGTGGCCCCGCCGTCGTCGCCGCCGCCATGAAGTCCGGCAAGCGCGCCATCTGCGCCGGCCCCGGCAACCCGCCCGTGCTGGTCGACGGCACCGGTTGCCTGAAGAAGGCCGCGCGCGATATCATCCAGGGCGGCGCCTACGACAACAACCTCCTCTGCATCGGCGAGAAGCAGGTGTTCGTGCTGGAGCAACATTTCGACAAGTTCCTCGACGGCCTGAAGGCCGCCGGCGCCGCGCAGCTTAACGCCGCGCAACTCGAGAAACTCTCCGCCGCGGCGTTCACGTTCTCCAAGGACGCCGGCGGCTGCTCGCACGCCGCCGTCAACCGCAAGCTCGTGGGCGCCGACGCCGCCGTGCTCGCGCAGCACGCGGGCGCCTCGGTGCCGGCCAGCACCCCGATGCTGTTCGCCGAGACCGACGTCGACCACGCCTTCGTCATGGAGGAACAGATGATGCCGATGCTGCCCGTCGTGCGCGTGAAGAGCATCGAGCAGGGCATCGAGTTCGCGCGGAAGTCGGAGCACGGCTACAAGCACTCCGCGATCATCCACTCGCTCAACGTCGACCACATGACGCTGATGGCGCGGGCGCTCGACACGACGCTGTTCGTGAAGAACGGCCCGAGCGTCGCCGGCCTGGGCCTCGGCGGTGAAGGCTATCTCAGCTACTCGATCGCCACGACCACCGGCGAGGGCATCACGACGCCCTCGACCTTCACCCGCACGCGCCGCTGCGTGATGGTGGACAATCTCCGGATCTACTGAACCGGCCATGATCCTCGCGCGCGTCGACGGAGTGATCGTCACGACGGTCTGCCATCCCAGCATGGCGGGCCATCGCTCGGTCATCTGCCAGCCGCTCGATGAGCGCGGCGCCGAGGAGGGCCTGCCCATCCTCGCGATCGATCCGCACGGCGCCGGCCGCCACCAGCGCGTGCTGATCTCCACCGACGGTTCCCACACCCGCAACCACGTGAAGGACCCGCGTTCGCCGCTTCGCAACATCGTCGTCGGCGTGATCGACGACGAGGACGCCGCCGCCGGACGCTGACCCATGCGCCTCGGACACGTCATCGGCCGGGTCACCCTTTCGCGGCAGGATCCCGCGTACAAAGGCGGGCGATTTCTCCTCGTGCAGCCGTTCGGACGCGAGCAGTTCGCCGGCGCCGAGGTGACCCCGCTCGCGAAGGGCAGCAGCCTCGTGGTTTACGACAACCTCGGGGCGGGGGAGGGGCACGTGATCGGTTTCTCGGAGGGCGCCGAGGCCACCGCGCCGTTTGAGAACCCCACTCCGGTCGACGCGTTCAACGTGTGCCTCATCGACACCTTCTTTTACGAGCCGCCGGCCGGTCCGGCCGCGGCCAAGTGATTCGTTCACCCTGATTCTCCATGCCGAAAGTCATCACCGCCCGTGAAGCCGAGGAATTGCTCCGCAAAGGCGAGCAGCCCCCGGCCGGTTCCATCCTGACGCCCTCCGCGCGCGACGTGCTCGGCGGCGGCAGCCTGCAGCCGTCGTTCAAGGGCACGGGCGCCGCCAAGACCGCGGCACCGTCGAAGAAGGCGGCGGGTCCGTCGATCCCCGATTACGAGTTCCGCTGGACGCCCGGCTCCGACCCGAAGACGCCGGCCGAGATCGAGAAATTCTTCAACTCGCCCGCGATCCACGTCCTGAAGGAGCGCATCTGCGAGATGGGCCGCCGTCTCTGGCAGCGTGAGTACACCGACGGCAACGGCGGCAACATCACCATCCGCGTCGGCGATAACCTGGCCCTCTGCACGCCCACGCTGATCTGCAAGGGCTTCATGAAGCCGGAGGACATGTGCCTCGTGGATCTTGATGGCAACCAGCTCGCTGGCACCCGCGTGCGCACCAGCGAGGCCAAGACGCACTTCGGCATCATGAAGCGCCAGCCAGCGGCCAAGGCCTGCGTGCACGCGCACCCGCCCCACGCCACCGCCTTCGCCATCGCCAACGTCGACATCCCTTCCTGCCTCATCCCTGAGGCCGAGGTCTTCCTCGGGAAGATCGGCGTCGCCGAGTACAAGACCCCCGGCACCCAGGCCAACTCCGACGAGGTCGGTGAGGTCGGCAAGGACCACCAGGCTGTGCTCATGCAGAACCACGGCGTGATTGTCTGGGGCAAGGACGTCGAGGACGCCTATTGGAAGATGGAGAACATCGACTCCTACTGCCGGACCGTGTGGATCGCCGCCGGCCTCGGCGGCGGCCTCCATCGTTTCACCGGCGGTCAGGCCAAGGAGCTCATCAACCTGCGCCAAAAACTCGGCATGCCCGACCCACGCGCCGGCCTCAAGGAGTGCGAGCTCTGCGACAGCGCCGATTTCCGCCCCGGCGTCGTCTGCGCCACGCCGGCCGCCCCGGCCGACACCGTCTCCACCGCTCCCGATCCGCAGATCGAGGCCATCGTCCAGGCCGTCACCGAGCAAATCCTCAAGCAGCTCAAGGCCTGAGCGGGAAAAGCCGGTCAACCACGGATAGACACGGATGAACACGGATTAAGGGGATCAACCGCGCGGGCCGGTCGTACGGTTACCGCGGTGCCAGGATGCAAGTGCTGCGCTGAGTCCCTCACTCCCTTCTCCCCGCCGCCTTTTTCTCCCCCTTTTCCCTCTCACCCTCCCTCTCCCTTTTCCTTCTCTCCATGAAAGTCTCCATCATCGGCGGCGGTGGCCGCGTCGGCTCCAACGCGGCGTTCGCCCTGCAGTGCGCGGGCATCGTCTCCGAGATCCAGATTCTCGACGCCAACGCCGATCTCGCGGCGGGAGAGGCCCTCGACCTCCTGCATGGCGCCTCCTCGATCGCTGACCAGCGCATCTACGCCGGGGACTACGCCAAGGCGAAGGACAGCGATATTTTTGTCATCACGGCCGGTCTTCGCCGGAAGCCCGACGAGTCGCGGCTCGATCTCATCAACCGTAACGTCGCGCTGTTCTCCGGCATCCTCGAGAGCATCAAGACGGCCGGGATGCGGAAGGATGCCCTGATCTTTGTCGTCTCCAACCCGGTCGACATCCTCACGCAGCTTGCGCAGTCGCGCCTCGGCCTACCCTGGCAGCAGGTGCTCGGCCTCGGCACGATGCTGGACACCGCACGCTTCCGCTCGCTCATCGCGCAGGAACTCGGACTCGCCGCCACGCAGGTTAAGGCGCTGATACTCGGCGAGCATGGGGACTCGATGTTTCCCGTTTGGTCGTCGGCTACGTACGCCGGCCTGCCGCTGACGAAGGTCGCCGGCTGCACCCCGACTTTCCAGTCGCAGATCTTCGAGCGCACCAAAGGGAGCGGCGCCGAGGTGATCCGCCGCAAGGGCGGCGCCGGCTGGGCGGTGGGCCTCACTATAGCTGAGGTTATCCACGCCATCGCGCACGACAAGCGGCAGGTGCTCCCGGTCGCCACCGTGCAGCAGGGCGCTTACGGCCTGCGCGGCACGGCCATCAGCGTGCCGACCGTCGTCGGACGCCGCGGTGCCCTCGCGCACGTCGAGGTCGAGCTCTGGCCGAAGGAATTGCAGGCCCTCCAGGCCTCCGCCCGCGCGCTCAACGAGACCTTCGCCAAAGTGAAGGCCGGCTGAGCGCAGGCGATCGGGGAAAAATCCTCCAGCAGCGAAGCGTTCGGACGGAAGTTCGATGTAGCCGCGGCTGCTTGCCGCGGACACGGCATGCGGGGTGCGTAACGACGGGCGTCGGGTTACAGGCGAGCTGGTGGGTGGAGTAGAATCTTCCGGGGGAGCCCGTCGCAGGCTGGGCGGAGGAGGGTTGCCGCTAACTATGCAGGAGAAAGGTTAGGCTCCTCCTTACCGTGCCCCGTCCGGCTTCACCGGTTCACCGGCCCGGGAGATCCTCACGCTCGCGACAACCTCGTCGACCAGCGGCCTAAGCTTTTTCAGAAGTCCCGCGTGGAAGGGCTC
>Ga0209358_10001271_pt1 | contig 20401 bp, 12 predicted proteins | sample LauGreFa1BDMLBSN_2_FD_187574 | JGI IMG/M metagenome (GOLD analysis project Ga0209358, IMG submission 187574) | Freshwater lake microbial communities from Lake Michigan, USA - Fa13.BD.MLB.SN (SPAdes) (version 2) | ecosystem: Environmental > Aquatic > Freshwater > Lake | place: Lake Michigan, USA...
CAGAGTTGTGATGTGATACCCAACCCGGCATATTATAAAATGTTTTTGCTGTAATTTTTCCAGTAGTTGATAAGTTATTTAAGAACTGCAAAAAGGGTTGGTGCATTTCGGACAAATTGGTGTTTTCGGCCAACCAATAATTTTCCTCTGCATTTATATTCATGGTATAATTACTAGACCATGGTGGTTGTAAATAGTGATTCCAAATTCCTTGTAAGTTCGCAGGTACCGCTGGTGTGCGTGAACTACTAATTAATAAATAGCGGCCAAATTGAAAATATAAGGTTTCTAGATAAGGATCTGATTCGCCTTTCGCATATCTTTTTAAACGCTCATTGGTGGGTAAGTTGGGGGACGGGTCACCTTCTAATTTTAAAGCAACACGATTAAAATAAGTTTGATAATCCTTTACATGTCTTTTTTTAATTTCATCCCATCCCAAACTCACTGCTTTCGTTAATTGTGTTTGCGCAATTGCAGTTTGATTTAATCCTTGCTTGGCTGGATCTTTGTCATATCCATTAAAACTAGTCGCCATTGAAATATAAATAGTCGCCTCGGTAGCATTTGCTAAACTTAAACTTGAATCCGTATTGGTGATTTTTCCTGAATTTGTTTTTATTTGAATATTGGCAGTAAAGCGCGTACCTCTTTTTTTATCGAATATGATTGAATTGCGTTTTTTTTCTACATAGTTCGGTTCTGCTTTCACAGGTGCTACGCCATTGGCTTGCAGGAAATTACTAGAAGCGGTTGTCGTATGTAATAATAAAGATTCGAAACGAACTGTAAATCCAAGTGCGCCTGCTTTTTTACTTTTTAAACGAATTACAAAAATCTTATCAGGATTTGAAACCAAATATTCTCTTTCAATGGTATTGGTATTTGATTCCGTTTTTACTTTGGCAATTGCTTGATCAATATCTAGCTCTCTATAATAATCACTGATAAAAGGATCATCATTAAATTCCAATAATAAAGTACCTAAAGGTGCATAGGACTCTGAGAATTTGCCTTGTAGTTTTTTTACAAGTGTTTGGGCTTTTTTATAATTTTTTTCGGCAAGCGCTTCGCGCACTGCTGGTAAATTTTTATAGGCATTGGGGCTCATATTTGCATTCACTGGCTCACCCGACCAAAGTGTTAAATCATTTAAATAAATTTTATCAGTCGAGATACCTCCAAATACCGTAGCCCCTTGTTGTCCATTTCCTAGTACTAATGATTCTTCAAAATATTGCGCAGGTGCATCGTACCATAGTTTTAAGGGCGGTTGGAGTGGGGCAATTGGTTCAATTGCTTTAGCTGTTGTTTTAGTAGCTACTTTTTTTACCACTTTGGCCGGCTTTTTTTGTGCGAAACCAATAAATGAAACGATACTTAAACATCCAATAAAAAATACTTTACGCATATAATTACAATTGATTATTTGGGAAGTGAAAATTAATCAAATTTTAAAGAATACTATGTAAATATTGCGTGAAAATCAAGTAATTTTAAAAACAATATGTATTCCCGTTTTTTATACAATAAATAAATATTGAGGTATTTTATTTTATATATTTTATTGATAGCTGCATTCCCATTATATGCACAAACAACCATTAAAGGAAAGGTGGTGGATAAGGAAACCAATGCACCTATTGATAATGTGAGTGTATATATAAGTAACTCCTCCAATGGGACCAGGAGCGATGCAGAGGGTAATTTTACACTTACCACAAGATCACAGGGTCAATTTGAATTAGTATTTTCAATCATGGGCTATACCATAAAAATGGTGCCAGTAAACACAAGCCAACAGACGGGATTTTTAAATGTTGCTTTATCTTCAAAGTCAAATGATTTACCAGAAGTTGTATTAAGAACCTACATTAAAGACGGCTGGAAGGTTTGGGGCAAACATTTTTTAAACCAATTTATTGGAAGCTACCCTTTGAGTGCAGACTGTAAAATTTTAAATCCAGAGGTAATTCATTTTCAGTTTAAAAAATTAGACAGCGTATTGATTGCTTTTGCCAACGAAACCATCTTAGTTGAAAATAAAAAACTAGGCTATGTATTACACTATGATTTAAGTGAATTTAGATATGACTTTATTAATGGGCTCATATTTTTTCAAGGATACCCCTTGTTTGAGGATTTAAAAAATAGTGAAACTAAAAAAGTGTTGAAAAAAAGAATGGAGATTTATGAAGGATCTGTCATGCATTTTATGAGAAGCCTTTATACCAATAAGCTACGTGAAAATAATTTTGAAATTCGGCAGATGGTTAAAACCATTAATATTGGTGGCAAACCGATTATTATTGATGGCAATACAAAATACGATAACTCACATAAAGTAAGTTTTGAATTCACCAGTGGTTTATTAAGTGCAGATAGCGTAGCGTATGGTGAAAATGAAAATACGGCTGCCTTATTTTTTAAAAATTTTTTACAAGTAACTTATACCAAAAAGGTTCCACCTGCCTATTATAGTAGGTCTTATAACGCTAATGGTCAAGGTATTACGTCTGAAATTACCCTGATAAACAAAAAGCCACTATTTGTATATTCGAACGGTACTTATTACGAGCCCACTAGTTTACTGCTATCCGGTTATTGGGGATGGTCTGAAAAAATTGGGTATTTACTGCCGTTTGATTTCGTGCCAACTAAATATTAATAAGCTTCCACAAAATATTCATCAAATAAATTTATTGCTTAAATTCAATTGGAAGAAAAGTATACAGGAATAACCATTAAAAATATATATTATGGAAAGAAAAGATTTTATTGAACAAGTCGGTTTAAGCGGTGCTGCAATATTAATTTTTGGCTGTATGCAAAGCTGCTCCAAGTCAGATGGAACAAGCACTAATACTGGTGGAGGCACTGGTACAGGTGGTGGTGGGAATAATACAAGCACTGTTGATTTTAGTATTGATATTAGCAAATCGCCTTTTGATGCTTTAAAAAATATTGGCGGATTTTACGTTGACCCTGCTACAAATATTATCATTGTTAAAACAACCGCAAGTGAAATAATTGCCGTGAGTTCAATTTGCACCCATCAGCAAGCAAGCATCACCTATCAAGCAAACAATAATCGTTTTTATTGTGCTGCGCATGGTTCTGTATTTGCTACTACGGGGGCGGTTACAACCGGTCCTGCAACTACTGCTTTAAAAAAATACCAAACTAGTTTAACCGGGACTGTTTTAAGGGTATTTGCCTAAATATAAACGAGGGTATCCTTGCTCAAAAGCGTTACTAAAAACAAGTCCTTTTAAAAAGGCGCTATTTTAAAAAATAGCGCCTTTTTTTATTTATCAGGCAGTAAAAATCGTAATATTACTATTCAGTTTTATTGTCTACATTTTATAAAAATTCTTATTATGATAAAGTTATTGATCCAAAGTTTCTTTTTATTATCATTTGCCACTTTTGCAAATGCACAAAGCAATACAGATACAACTGAATTGAATAAAACATTCAAGCAGGTTAAATGGAGAAGCATCGGACCTTTTAGGGGCGGCAGATCCAACACTGCAGTAGGTGTTGCTACTAATCCGATGGTATATTATATGGGAACTACGGGTGGTGGATTATGGAAAACGGAGGATATGGGACTAAGTTGGAATAATATTTCCGATGGCTTTTTTAAAACCGCAACGGTAGGTGGTATTGCAGTTGCGGAAAGCGATCCAAATGTAGTATATGTGGGTATGGGAGAGCACGCAGTAAGAGGGGTGATGACACACCATGGAGATGGTATGTATAAAAGTACGGATGCAGGAAAAACTTGGAAAAAAATTGGATTGGATGCAACACATCATATTGCACGTGTAGTGGTTGATCCTAAAAATCCAAATATTGTTTTTGTTGCAGCGCAAGGATCATTGTTTAGTAATTCAAATGATCGTGGTATTTACAAATCAATTGATGGTGGTGCTACTTGGAATAAAGTTTTATTTATTGATGATAAAACGGGTTGTGCTGAATTATCTATGGATATGAATAACCCATCCATTTTATATGCTGCTATGTGGGAGCATGGTCGCACGCCCTGGAAAGTAACAAGTGGGGGCCCTGGTAGTGGTTTATATAAATCAACTGATGGTGGTACTACTTGGAATAAAATGCAAGATGGTTTGCCAAAAGAAATGGGTAAAATGGCAATCACAGTAAGTCGTGCAAATTCAGAAAAAGTATACGCACTAATTGAAAGTGATTTTACAAAAGAAGCTGGAGGAATGTACGTTTCAGAAAATGCAGGAAAAACTTGGAGCCACGCTACCAGCGATCATCGTATCATTGGAAGAGCTTGGTATTATATAGAAGTATTCGCTGATCCAATTGTCGAAAACACCTTATATGTAATGAATGCGCCTGCATTAAAATCAACAGACGGTGGTAAGAATTGGGAAAATATTTCATCCACCCATGGCGACTATCATAACTTATGGATTAATCCAACTAATAGTAATAATATGATTATTGCAGATGATGGCGGCGCAGCAATCACATTTAATGGTGGAAAATCTTGGAGTAGTCAAGATATTTATGCTACCGCACAATTTTATCGCATTAATGTTGACAATGAATTTCCTTACAATATATATGGCGGGCAGCAGGATAATAGTTCTGTAAAAATTGCCAGCCGCTCATTTAGGGGAGGAATTAATACAACGAATTGGAGCGGATCTGCGGGCGGCGAAAGTGCCTTTTTAGCATTTGATCCCAACAATCCAAGATATGTTTTAGGCGGAAGCTATCAAGGAACCATCGAAGTATTTGACAGCAAATCAAAAGGAAGCACCAATATCATGGCAGCACCTATTCAATATTTAGGTAAGGATGCAAAAGATGATAAATACAGATTTAACTGGAACGCTCCTATTATATGGAGTAAGCACGAACCAAATACTTATTACCATGGCGCGCAAGTTTTATTGCGTACCACCGATATGGGAAAAACTTGGACCGAAGCTTCTCCTGATTTAACAAGAAATGAAAAAGCCAAACAAGGAAAACCAGGCGGACCTTATACCAACGAAGCAGTGGGTGCAGAAAACTATGGTACATTAAGCTATGTGATCGAATCCCCAAATGAAAAAGGGGTTATCTATACAGGAAGTGATGATGGTTTTGTGCAATTAACTAAAGATGGCGGTAAAACATGGAAAAATATAACGCCAGCAGGACTTGCGGAGTGTTTGATTAATTCCATTGAAGTTTCTCCCTTTGATAATGCAACAGCCTACATAGCAACCACAAGATATAAGTTTGATGACCATACGCCTGGATTATATAAAACAACAGATTATGGAAAAACATGGACAAAAATTAATACAGGAATTGCTACCAACGCATTTACAAGAGTCATTAGAGAAGATACCAAAGTAAAAGATTTATTATTTGCAGGCACTGAATTTGGTGTTTACATTTCACGCAACGGTGGAAAAAACTGGATGTCATTTCAATTAAATTTACCGAATACACCTATTACTGATTTACGCATTCATCAAGATAACTTAATAGCGAGCACCTCTGGCAGATCATTTTGGATATTAGATGATTTAAATTTATTTAGACAATATAAAAAAGATACCAATAATGCGCTATTGTATCAACCCACCAACGCCTACCTTGCGAATGGCTATAGTGAATTAGACCAAAACAACGAAGAATTTAATGGTAGTAAAATGTTTGAAGGTGTGAATCCAGCAACAGGTGTCGTTCTTTATTATCAGCTTCCTACTTTAAAAGAAAAAGAAGTGGTTACATTGGAAATAAAAGATGCGGCAGGAAATATAATTAGAAAGTTTAGTTCTACATCAGAAGCAGACAACAAAGTTGGTGGACGTCGCAGTCCGAGGGAGCCGAAACTAACCACAAGCAAAGGATTAAATCGTTTTGTGTGGGACATGCGTTATCCAAGCATACCAACCATTCCAGGTGTTTTCATTGAAAGTAGTTTTAGGGGTCACAAAGCAATACCTGGCAACTATACTATAACATTGAAAGCAGGTCCGCAAACAAATAGCACAACAGCTACAATTTTAGCCAATCCATTATATCAAGTAGGCGAAAATGATTACAAAGAATTTGACGCATTAATGAAACAAATGGAAGGAGAAGTTATTACGATGCATTCCATGATTCTTGATTTATATGAAAGTAAAAATCAATTGGAAGGCGTATTAAAAAACTTACCGGCTGAGGATAAATACAGTGCTGTAAAAGCGAAAGGAGATGCGGTTGTTCAGCTATTAAAAGCATGGGATGAGGATATGATACAACGCAAATCAACAGCGTATGATGATGTTGAAAATTTCCCAAATAAGTTTACTGCAGAGTATATGTTTATGGTCAATCAAAATGAAAGCGATATTCCAAGAGTAAATCAACCTGTACTTGATTTATTGAAAGAATATACCCCTAAATGGGAGGCATTAAAAGCAAGAGGACTTGACTTAAAAAATAATATACTCCCTGCTTTAAATAAACAATTGTGGGAGGCTGGCGTTGGCGCAGTTTGGATAAAATAAGAAGCAATTGAATTAAAACTTCACGCTTGTTGAAACAAACAGGCAATACTCAGGCCAAAGCCCAAACTTACGCGTTAAGTTTGGGCTTTTCCTTTACAGGATACCCAATAAATAAGTAAATTTGCTATCATACTATAGACTACATTATTAATTAGGGAAATGAAGGGCAAACTACAAAAGCTATCTACACTACTACAAGGCGAATTTTACGACGATACCACCATGCGAACGCTTTATGCTACAGACGCATCGGCCTATCGTGAAATGCCATTGGCAGTTGCCATTCCAAAAACAAAAGAGGATATTCAAACTTTAATTCAGTTTGCCAGAGAGAATAAAACAAATTTAATTCCTCGTACTGCGGGCACTTCATTAGCGGGACAAGTTGTGGGGAGCGGGATAATAGTAGATGTATCAAAGCATTTTACAAAAATCATTGAATTAAACGAAAAAGAATCATGGGTTCGTGTTCAGCCCGGTGTCATCAGAGATGAGTTGAATTTATTCTTACGACCTTATGGATTGTATTTTGGACCGGAAACATCTACGGCCAATAGGGCAATGATTGGTGGTATGGTTGGAAATAATTCCTGTGGATCTAATTCAGTGATCTATAGAAGTACGCGTGAACATTTATTAGCGGTAACTGCTTTTTTAAGTGACGGCAGTGAGGTTGTTTTTAAGGCATTATCATTAGATGACTTTCATGCAAAGTGCGAGTTACCAACTTTAGAGGGCACGATATATAAAAGCATGCGAAGCATGTTAAGTAATTACGACAACCAGGTTGAAATAAAAAAAGAGTTTCCAAAAAAATCGGTAGAGCGGAGAAATACGGGATATGCAATTGATGTATTAGTGGATATGGCACCATTTACAGCAGGTGGAGATGATTTTAATTTTTGTTCACTCATTGCCGGATCGGAAGGCACGCTCGCGTTTATCACAGAAATTAAATTACACTTAAACCCCTTACCTGAAAAGGAAATTGGATTACTATGTGTGCACTTTAATAGTATTGACGAAGCTTTACGCGCTAACTTAATTGGATTAAAATACAATCCATCGGCGAGTGAATTAATTGATCACTATATATTAGAATGTACCAAAGAAAATATTGAGCAAAGTAAAAATAGATTTTTTGTACAAGGTGATCCTGGTGCCATATTAGTAATTGAATTTACAAAAGCTACCCGCGCTGAAATTACAGACTTGACCAATCAAGTGGAAGCAGAGATGCGTGCAGTTGACTTGGGTTATCACTTCCCCGTATTATTTGGCACAGACACCAAAAAAATATGGACCTTACGAAAAGCAGGGCTAGGACTTTTAGGAAATTTACCGGGCGATGAAAAAGCGGTGCCAGTGATTGAGGACACCGCCGTGGATGTAGCCGACTTACCTAATTATATTCGAGATTTTAATGAAATATTAGTGAAGCATAATTTACATGCGGTACATTATGCGCATGCAGGATCAGGTGAAATACATTTACGCCCTATTATTAATTTGAAAACGGTGGAAGGAAACGAATTATTTCGAACCATCGCACAAGAAGTTGCCACGTTGGTAAAAAAATACCAAGGCTCTTTGAGTGGTGAACATGGAGATGGGCGATTAAGGGGTGAGTTTATAAAACAAATGGTGGGTGAAAAAAATTATGCGTTATTAAAAACGGTAAAATACACTTGGGATGCAGACAATATTTTTAATCCGAATAAAATAGTGGATACCCCGCCTATGAATAGCATGTTAAGGTATACCCCTGGTCAGTTTACCCCCGAATTCAAAAGCATATTTCGATTCCACCAACAGGATATACTACAACATGCCGAACAATGTAATGGCTCTGGTGATTGTCGCAAAACACATTTGTCGGGAGGAACTATGTGTCCTTCGTTTATGGCAAGTAAAAATGAAAAAGATACGACCAGGGCGCGCGCAAATATTTTAAGAGAATTTTTAACCAATTCAGATAAATTAAATCGCTTTGATCATAAAGAAATTTATGAAGTCATGGATTTGTGTTTAAGTTGTAAAGCATGTAAGTCAGAATGTCCATCCAATGTGGATGTGGCTAAATTAAAAGCAGAATTTTTACAACAATATTATGACGCCAATGGGGTGCCATTCCGTTCCAAATTAATTGCGAATTTTACAACAGCTGCAAAACTGGCTTCCCTATTTCCTAGTTTATATAATTTTATTATTAGTAATGTGATCACCGGATCGGTGATTAAAATATTATCAGGGTTTGCGATCAAAAGATCCATGCCAAAAATATCAAAAGTCACTTTAGAAAATTGGTTCCAAAAAAATTATACCTCCATCAACAAAAATGGAAATAAAAAGGTGTACTTGTTTTGTGATGAGTTCACCAATTACAATGATGCGGAAATTGGAATAAAGGGGATTTTATTATTAGAAAAGTTAGGCTATGAGGTTTTATTACCCACGCAGGTAGAAAGCGGTCGGGCTTGGCTTTCCAAGGGTTTATTAAGACAAGCAAAAAAAATTGCTAATCAAAATATTGAACTATTGGGTGGCATCGTAACCAATGAAATTCCATTGATTGGTATTGAGCCTTCAGCTATTCTTACTTTCAGAGATGAATATCCTGATTTGGCAGATGATCATAATGTAGCATCAGCAAATGCATTAGCTAAAAATGCTTTTTTAATTGACGAATTTATTGCGAATGAAATTTCCAAAGGGAATATTCAAACACAAGCATTTACTAAAAACGCAAGGCTCATTAAATTACACGGTCACTGTCAACAAAAAGCAATAGCATCAGTAGCACCCACCCAAGCCATACTTTCTTTCCCGGAAAATTATAAAGTGGAAGTTATTCCATCAGGTTGTTGTGGCATGGCTGGATCCTTTGGCTATGAAAAAGAACATTATGATTTATCCATGCAAATTGGGGAATTGGTTTTATTGCCTGCAGTCCGTAATCAATTAAGCGATACCATCATTGCAGCACCAGGTACTAGTTGTAGACATCAAATAAAAGATGGTGCCCAAAAAATAGCATTACATCCTGTTGAAATATTATTTGAAGCTTTGGTTTAGTTGGATTTTAAATTTTCAACAAAATAAGGATAGCATTATCAATAAGATTGGCTGAGCTTGAATCAAAAAAAGAGTATCTTTCAAATTAAATATACACAAACATGCAAGAACAAAATTTCAAGAACCATCCTAAATTAGTACCCGGATTTCATTACATTGGACTGTTAGCAATACTCGCCTTGTTAGGCGGATCCATCAATTATTTATGCCGTGCTACACCAGAAAATAAGTATTTGGCTTCCTTATTAACTTTAGCTGCGTTTATTTTTGCCGTGTTATGGATATACATTCGGACATTTCCATTAAAAGCACAGGACCGTGCTATTCGTGCCGAAGAAAACTTGCGTCATTATGTTTTAACTGGAAAATTATTTCCTGCAGAATTAAAATTGCCACAAATTATAGCGCTTCGTTTTGCACCTGATAGCGAATACCTAGCTTTATTAGATCGCGCGATCAAGGAAAATTTATCTAACAAAGAAATTAAAGCAGCCATTCAAAACTGGAAAGCAGATCATCATAGATTATAAAATATTTTTTTAATATTTTAAAGCGTAGCAAATACACTTTAAAAATAGCGGCTCCATTCATTGGCAGCCGCTATTTTTTTTAAAAAATGATTTAATATTAACAATCATTAGCAACATAATTCACTCGACAAACGCCTAGCGTCCTGCCAATCATAAATAACATCCCTATAGCTTGTTATATTAGTCATAAAATGATTAAATTCATTCTTCAAAATTGAGGCTTGAGCCAAGGGTGTTCAAGAAAAAATTCAAAGAAAGATTATGAATCAAATGAAATCCTATTTTATTGCATTTTTACTTGTGATAACGATGCAAGTGGGTGCACAAAACAGAGTACTTGTATTTTCTAAAACAGCAGCATTTGTACATGGCTCTATAAAGGTTGGGAAGTTGGCGCTATTAAAATTAGGCGCTGAAAATAATTTTAAAGTAGACACCTCCCAAGACGCTTCTATTTTTACAGAAGAAAATTTGAAAAAATATAGTGCTGTCGTATTTTTAAGTACGACCGGAGATATGTTGGATAACAAACAACAAGCCGTGTTTGAACGTTATATTCAAGCGGGCGGAGGCTTTGTGGGTGTGCATGCAGCAACTGATTGCGAATACAATTGGCCTTGGTACGGAAAATTAGTGGGCGCCTATTTCCAAAGTCACCCAAAGCAACAAACAGCAAAATTAATTGTCAACGATAATACCCATCCAAGCACAGCTCATCTTCCTGCGGTTTGGGAAAGATACGATGAGTGGTATAACTTTAAAAAAGCACCAGGAAATGAAGTTAAAGTGCTGATCAGCATTGACGAAAAATCATATGAAGGTGGAAAACATGGGGATAGCCATCCAATGGCTTGGTATCATGATTTTGATGGCGGTAGGGCTTTTTATACTGAGCTTGGACATACGAATGAATCTTTTGCTGAGCCACTTTATATGCAACATCTTTTAGGTGGTATAAAATATGCGATAGGTAATAATGTGCAGCTAGATTATTCAAAAGCTAAATCACAATTGATTCCTGATGAAGATCGTTTTACAAAAAATGTATTGGCTGGTGGTATGTTTGATGAACCTACTGAAATGGCGATACTTCCTAATTTTGATATCTTAGTTGTACAACGTAAGGGCGAGGTGATGTTTTATAATCACCTTACTAAAAAAGTGACGCAGGTGGCTAAGCTTGATGTGTATCACAAAACAACAGCCAAGGGAGTAAATGCGGAAGAAGGATTAATTGGCGTTACAGCCGATCCTAATTATGCAAAAAACAATTATGTTTATTTGTTCTATGCGACAAAAGATACCGCGGCCAATAGATTATCTCGTTTTATATTTAAGAACGGGAAGCTTGACATGGCTTCAGAAAAAAAGATTATTGACGTAGCAACCACAAGAGATATTTGTTGTCACACCGCCGGCTCTCTTACTTTTGGACCTGATGGATCTTTATTTATTTCAACAGGAGATAATACCACTCCGTTTAATCAACCAGATTCAAAATATACTTTAGAGGGTTATGGACCCATAGATAATCGTCCTGGGTTTGAGCAATATGATGGACGCAGAGGATCAAGTAATACCAATGATTTAAGAGGAAAGGTGTTGCGTATTAAAATAAATCCAGATGCTTCTTATTCAATTCCTGAAGGAAATCTTTTTAAACCAGGTACACCAAAAACAAGACCCGAAATTTATACCATGGGCGCTAGAAACCCATATCGTATTTCTGTTGATAGAAAAACAGGTTTTTTATATTGGGGTGATGTTGGACCAGATGCTGGTGGAGATAAGTTTGAAGAAAAAGGACCTCGTGGTTATGATGAATTAAATCAAGCACGTAAAGCAGGTTATTTTGGATATCCTTTATTTATTGGAGGCAACTATCCTTATCGACAATTTGATTATGAAACAGGGGTAGTGGGTGACTTTTTTGATCCTAAAAAACCTTTGAACTTATCAAAAAATAATACGGGGTTAACCGAATTACCGCCAGTGAGTCCGGCATTTATTTGGTACCCCTACGCCATCTCTACTGAATTTCCTGAAGTGGGATCAGGAGGACGAAACGCAATGGCAGGGCCCGTTTATCACAACGAATTTTATCCTAAGGAAACGAGATATCCAGATTACTTTAATAATAAACTCATGTTTTACGAGTGGATTAGGGGTTGGATAAAAATGGTATCCATGGATGCGGAAGGAAACTATCAGCAAATGGATGCATTCATGCCCAACACCAAATTTAATAGTCAAATTGATGTTGAAGTTGGGCCTGATGGAAGATTTTATGTTTTAGAATATGGTAGCGGCTGGTTTTCAAAAAATGCTGACGCTGCAATTTCAAGAATTGATTATAATGGCGGCAATAGAGCACCCAAAGCAAAAATCAGTATCAATAAATTTTCGGGTACACTTCCATTCACTATACAAGCAGATGCAACGGGATCTGTTGATGCTGACAGTGATCCACTAACTTATGTTTGGAGTTTTGGTAATCAAATTAAAACTACGAAAACGCCAGCTACACCATTTACATTTACAAAAGCAGGAGAATATGCAATATCTGTTGCAGTAAAGGATACCAAAGGCGCCGTAACAAAAAGTGAAGTAATAAAAGTTTACGCAGGAAACGAATCACCTAAGGTGGAAGTTAATTTAACAGGTGGCGATCACTTTTATTTTCCTGGCAAACCAATTGCCTATGCAGTAAATGTAAAAGATAAAGAAGATGGATCAACAGAGAAAGGCGGCATTGACAATAAATCAATTTATGTAAAAGTAGATTATTTAAGTAGTCCAGATAAAGCACAGGTAGTAGGCCATCAGGTGATGACTGCAATTATGGAAGGAAAAAATTTAGTGGCAACACTTGATTGTAAAGCATGTCACAAAGAAAATGAAAAATCAGTTGGCCCATCCTTTGCAATGATTTCAGATAAATATAAAAATGATTTGAAAAATAAAACCTACTTATCCAACAAAATAATTAAAGGTGGAGGTGGCGTTTGGGGTGAAGTCGCTATGGCTGCACATCCTAGTTTAAAACAAGAGGAGTTAGATTTAATTGTTGATTACATTTTAAGTGTTAATAAAAAGAAGGAAGTTTCCTTGCCTGCAAAAGGTACTATTGCAGCAACAGCAGAAAATATGGGTGCAGGAAATTTAATGCAAATCACTGCAAGCTATACGGATAAAGGTGGTGCAGGTATTAAACCATTAAGTGCAACCAATAGCATTACACTTCGTAGCTCAATAATTAATATGCCAAGCAACAATGCAACTACAAGAGTTGATGTTAAAGGCTGGAGAGAACACAGAGCTGCATTTTTAAGTGGTGAAGATGGCTGGTTAGAGTTTTCAAATATTAATTTAGATGGAATAAAAGCAATTGATTTCTCTTATGGCATTCCACAACAGTTAGATAAAGGATATGTAGTTACTTTATTCCAAGATGAGCCTACGCCTGGCAAAGGAAATAAAAATGTAATTGCGGAGCTTAAAATGGAAAATTATAAAGGGACTTTATTTAGCACCCAAACATTGCCATTGCAAAATGTGAAACCCGGTGATCATAAATTATTCTTAAAAATAGTAAGAGTCAATAAAGAAGAAGGACACCGCTTAGCAGTTATTTCCTTGAAGTTGATTCCAAATTAATAATAAAGCTAAGTAGGAATTATACAAAGAAGCCGCCCCCCCCGAGTACTCGGGGGGGGCGGCTTCTTTGTTTTAGATCAAACTAATAAAATAAGTTTATATAATTTTCATAAACTATACTTTATAATATTGCTCCCATCCTTTGCGTGGAGGTGCACCTAATAACATTTCATTTGCTAATTTGTTATTCGTTATTTTTTTCGTTTTTCTATCAAACTTAATGGTCGTATTTAAATGTTGCGAGATGACACCTAAGCAAAATACTTGACTTAATGGTCCTGCAATTTCAAATGGCGAGCGTGTTTTTTCTTCACCCTTACAAGCTTTCAAAAAGTTTGCGTAGTGATTTGATGGACTCACTGGCACCACCGGAAGTTTTCCTGCCATATCTTTCGCCTTATCTTCTGGTATAATATAAAGTTGAGAACCATGTGATCCGCCTTTAAAGGTTAAATCCTTACCATAAATAATTTTACCAGGATTGTAACGAGGCGCTTTTACTTTACCATTTTTAGGTGGTGGAATATTTGGATCTGGTGCCATTGGATCACCATACCCTTCTGGGAATGGCGGAATATTGTTCACGCCATCATACCATGTAATATCACAAGCTGGCATTCCTTTACGCTCAGGGAACTTAAATAAAATAGTAGAATCATTAGGATAGAAGAATTGATTATGCCCTTCCGCTTTTAGCATACTTACTTCCGTAGGTAAACCTAAGTCCAAAAACTCATGTGCTGTATCAATGATATGCGCGCCCCAATCACCCAAAGTGCCCATACCAAAATCATACCAACAACGCCATTGACCATTTACAAAATCATGGTTGTAATCATGTTCCTTCACTACACCATGCCAAGTGTCCCAATCCAAGGTACTTGGAATAGCTTCCTTAGCTGGAAAATTTTTGATACTAGTATCCCATCCATGCCAACGACGGCCTAAATTCATATGCGCAGTGATTGCAGTTACATCTTTAATAATCCCTGCTTCAGCCCATGCTTTAAATTGAAAATAATTCGTTTCAGAGTGACCCTGGTTACCCATTTGTGTCACCAGATTTTTGTGTTTTTTTGCAGATTTCATCATTAACTCCACTTCTGTAAAAGTGCGTGCCATTGGTTTTTCAACAAATACATGCTTGCCTAAACCCAATGCCATCATAGTGATTGCAAAGTGCGAATGATCCGGTACGCCAATGCTGACTGCTTCAATTTGACTTCCCATTTTATCAAACATTTGACGGAAATCCTGAAAGCGCGGAACATTTGGGAACATTTTTAATACTTCAAGCGTTTGCGGACCGCCCATATCAGTATCACAAAATGCAACAAAATTTGCCAGCCCTGATTCATGGAATTTCATAAGGTCATTTGCCCCTTGATTACCAATACCAATACAAGCAAGATTTACTTTTTCGCCAGCTTTTAACCCTGTAGAAGCCTTCGTTAAAATTGTAGGGAAAGCGGAGGCTGCCGAAATGAGCGCCGAATTTTTTAAAAACGAACGCCTTGAATTTGATTTCAATGTCATTTATTTAAATATTATTAATAATGATTAACCTCTTAAAAATAAGGTTTTTTTTAAAACAAACATCGAGATTGTGATAAAGCTTATTCGATAAAGAGGGGGGAAGAGATTGAATCTTAATTTTAATTGGTTAACTTCAAAACTACAAATCGCCACCTTATGAGAATTACAATAAAAACATTACTTTTTTTATTAATAAGCGTTACCGGCAAAGCCCAGCAAAAATCAAGCACGCCTAATATCGTGTTGATATTTATGGACGATATGGGCTATGGCGATTTATCTTGTTATGGAGCACTGGACATTCATACGCCGAATATTGATCGGTTGGCTAGTGAAGGAATCAGGTTCACTAATTTCTTATCAAGCCAGGCGGTGTGTAGTGCTTCAAGGGCCTCCATTATGACAGGATGTTATGCCAATAGGGTGGGTATTAGTGGCGCCCTATTCCCGGGAAGCAAAGTGGGACTGGCTTCAGAGGAAATGACAATGGCAGAATTATTAAAACAAAAAAATTACGCTACTGCGATCTATGGCAAATGGCATTTAGGAGATGCCAAACAATTTTTACCATTGCAACAAGGATTTGATGAGTATTTGGGCATTCCTTATTCAAATGATATGTGGCCTGTAACCTATGATGGAAAGCCTGCAGACAGTTCAAGTAGTAAATCAAAAGTGCCACAATTGCCATTAATAAAAAACAATGACAAATGGATGGAGATAAGAACATTGGAAGATCAATCCACCTTAACGGAAAGATATACAACAGCCGCTGAGGCTTTTATTAAAAAAAATAAAAACAAACCCTTCTTCTTGTACTTGCCGCATTCCATGCCACATGTACCCATTAATGCATCACCTGCTTTTAGAGGAAAAAGTAAACAAGGATTATATGGGGATGTAATACAAGAAATTGATGCATCAGTTGGTCGTATCATAAAAACAATAAAAGAAAATGGACTTGATAATAATACCATTGTGATTTTTACAAGCGATAATGGGCCATGGATTAATTTTGGAAATCATGCAGGATCCACTGGTGGATTAAGAGAAGGCAAGGGTACTTCATTTGAAGGGGGACAACGTGTACCAGGTATTATAAGATGGAAGGGAACTATACAACCTAATGTAGTTAGTAACCAATTAGTTTCCACCATTGATTTATTTCCAACCATTGCTGCAATTACAAAAGCATCCTTGCCAAATAAAAAAATTGATGGTGTAAGTATTCTACCCATTTTACAAGGAGATAAGAATGCAACACCTCGAAAAAACTTTTTATACTATTATCGTAAAAATTCATTGGAGGCTGTGCGTATTGATAATTGGAAATTGGTTTTTGCACATCCAGCGCGCTCCTATTTAAATCAGTTACCAGGAATGAATGGCTATCCTGGTATTACGAATGAAAATAACCCCACTTCATTGGCATTGTATGACTTAAGAAGGGATCCAGGCGAAAACTATGATGTGAAAGAAATGAATCCTGACATTGTAAAAAGACTACAGACGCTTGCAGAAGAAGCCCGTGCTGACTTAGGCGATGACTTACAAAAGCGCACCGGTGCTAATAACAGAGCCGCAGGAAAAATTGAAAATTAAATTCGTATCTTTGCAATAAATAAAAAATATTATGAGTGAAAATGTAATTATAGGTATTTGGATCCTTTCGGCAATTTATTGTTTGTACAAATTATACCAAAGAGCAAAAGCAACTTCATTAGATGGGGTAACAGGATATACACCAGGATTGGAAGTCATCATGGTGATTGTAATAGGCCCATTGTTGGCAGTCATTGATATGTCCCTTACATGGATAAGAATTTACAAAGAGGCGGAGGAAGCAAGAAGAAGATCACAGAAATAATGAAGCTTACCCAAGTTTAAAGCTCAAACGTTAATAATTCTTCTGCCAATTCTTTTAAAGAATTTTGGATTTTTTGTTTTTGTGCAAGGCGTGGTTTTTTTAATCCAGAGGCATAATGTTGTATTTGTTTTTGCTTAATACCAGTTATGCGCTCTAGTGAAGCATTTGTAAAAATACCTTTATAATAGTTTAAAAAGCTTTGCGTGTCAAATTTATAAATCAACTCATATTCTTGTTGTAATATTTTAGGGATGCGCGTTTTATTATACTTTTTGAAAAGCTTAATGGATTCAATAATTGAATTTTTTGCTTCTAGCACCGAATCCCCACTACCATAAATACCTTCTATATTTTCAGCAAAAGCACTGTAATGATTGCTGGACTTTTCAATGATTATTTTAAGTTGTTTCATACTATTTACTTTAATTCCATTTCTTTTGTGATTTTTTTAAGCAGTCCATACCCCACTTCCTTGGCACCGTGATAAGGAACAGGATATTTTTTATTTAATTTCATATAGATATAATGACTTCCTTCTGTTTTAAAATGCACCCAACCCTTTCTTTTAATTAATTGATGTAGTTCCCTGGATTTCATATAATACTATTTAACTATTATAAATAACCAGGTTTTATAAAGGTAGTAATTTTACTACTAATAAAGACAAAGGTTTTATAGCTACTTGTAACTTAATGTAATATCAATCATTAATTAATACATTGTTTATTATTGTTTTACACATTAGAAAATATTCGCACAAGTAAATTTACTAAACAAAAAGGGGGTCCCGACTTATCGGGACCCCCTTTTGTAATAAGGAATCATTTTAGTTGTTTCTTACTGCACTAATTTCAATTCATCTACAATATGTTTGGCACCGCCTAATTTGTCGATGCACCATAAAACATAACGCACATCTACACAAATAGTACGATTCAATTCTGAATCAAAAGCAATCTTATGACTTAGTGCTTCATAGTTGCCATCAAACGCTAAGCCGATTAAATTTCCATTAGCATCTAATACAGGCGAGCCTGAATTACCTCCAGTAATATCATTGGTCGTGATAAATGAAACAACCACATCGCCAATTTTTTTATCTGCATAAGGACCGTAATCTTTTGCTTTGTATAAATCTAAAAATTTGCTTGGCAAATCAAATTCATAATCACCTTTCACATACTTAGACGCAACACCACTTAACGTGCAATAAAAATCATACTTAACAGCATCTTTTGGATTGTAACTTTTAATATTACCATAGGAAACGCGCATGGTAAAATTAGCATCAGGATAAGTGCTATTCATTTTTGTTGGATTCATTTCAAATAAACCTTTCAAATACAAACGACCTAAATCAGAAGTTTTATTCATAAACGCCGCGTATTTAGGCGTTACTGTAGATGTATAATTTACAATAAATGATTTGGCAGCATTAAATGCTGGATCATTTTTTAAAACGTCTATGCTTGGTTTGTCTGTAAACGCTTTCCACTTGGTATCATCAAAAGCCATGGTGTTTGCAAATACATCGGCTGCAAATAATTTGTATGGATTTTGATCAATATCATTATAATTTTTAAATAAATCTTCATAAAAGCCTTTAGGGTGCTGGCTTTTATCAACATCGCCATAAAACATGGCAACTGCTGAAGCTAAAATACTTTGGTCACTTTTTTTATTTTCATCCGCTAAGAATGCTTTTCTTGATTTAGTTGCAGCTTCCATTGCTTTACTAATATCATCTGCTTTTACATTCGGATTAGACAACATAGCTTCTACACTTAACCAACTACTTGCATAAGCCATTAGCGGGCTGCCCATAATTCCTTCATTAATATATTGACGATGTTTTGCATACGGTGTCCAACTTGTATAGCTTGAAGCGTAATCATTAAAAATATTTTCATAAGCAGGCTTGCCCTTAGCCCAATCATTAAAACTTGCTTCCACTTTTTGTTTTTGGCCGTAGGTGTCAAACTTTAATAATTGCTTTGTTTCACCATCAAAAAATTTCCAGTAGTTAGCAATGCTCGCGTAATTACTTGCTAATTGTAATTTAACTGCGGCACTTTTTTTCATTTCAGCAAACATGAATTTTAAACGCATGTCACGCAATTTCACTAAGGTTGGACTGGTGATGTCTGTCGCTAATTTTACACCGAAAGAAGTTTCATATCTATTGGTGCCACCTGGATAACCATAAATCATACTATAGTCACCATCTTTAAATCCTTTAATGCTCACGGGTAAATAATACTTAGGTTTGAAAGGAATATTATCCGCACTATATTGCGCAGGCTTTCCTTCCTTATTCATATAAACACGAAAAACCGAAAAATCACCCGTGTGTCTTGGCCACTCCCAGTTGTCTGTATCACCACCAAATTTTCCAATACTTTCAGGTGGGTTACCCACTAAGCGAATATCCTTATATACATCATAAACAAATAAAAAGAACTGATTTCCTTTAAACATGCTCGCTACAACCGCGTCCTTATATTCATCACTACCAACAACGTCCTTAATGATCTCACCCATTACCTTGGCATATTTTTGCGCGCGCTCAGCACCTTGTGATTCCCCTAAAGCTGCCAATACCTTAGTAGATACATCTTCAATTCTATTTAAAAATTTAACGGAGAGATTGCTTGAAATTTCTTTGGATTTATCGCTTGCCCAAAAGCCATCTTGTAAATAATTGTTTTGGGTAGAACTAGCAGCTGCAATCGCACCATAACCACAATGATGATTGGTGAAAATTAAACCTTGATCAGAAACTATTTCACCGGTACAGCCACCGCCAAAAATAATAATCGCATCCTTGATGCTTGACTTATTGATACTATATAATTGTTCAGGTTTTAACTTTAAGCCACGTTTAACCATATCATTATACACTTGTTGCCCTAATAACATTGGCAACCACATGCCTTCATCAGCATAACTGCGAAATAAGGTAAGCACAAGCGCTAGAGAAATAAAAATCTTTTTCATAATGGATTGTATTATAGGAGCAATTTAATTAAAATAATTAGGTTGGGGTATGATATTAATTAAAAATTACGTTCTTTTTACATGTAATAAACTATTGGGGTATAAAGCTAAACATCCATTTCACTGGATTTTGCCAGTCTTTTGCTTTAAAACTTGCAACAGGACTTTTTATGAGTACATAATTCCAGCCTGCTTTTAAAAGT
>Ga0209358_10001275_pt1 | contig 20359 bp, 15 predicted proteins | sample LauGreFa1BDMLBSN_2_FD_187574 | JGI IMG/M metagenome (GOLD analysis project Ga0209358, IMG submission 187574) | Freshwater lake microbial communities from Lake Michigan, USA - Fa13.BD.MLB.SN (SPAdes) (version 2) | ecosystem: Environmental > Aquatic > Freshwater > Lake | place: Lake Michigan, USA...
GAACACGAGGTTTTCGAAATGTGCATGACGGAGCCTGTATTGACGCTCCATCTGTGCCATGACGTGAGGCGGTTCAGCTTGTGCACTTAAAAATTTCGAACTAAAAAAAAGCACGAATAATATAAAGAGGTGTTTACTTTGAAGCATAATTCAAAATTACATAGAATGTCAAATATTCATTTGGAAATAATAGCGACAAATCCAGAGTCGTGTTTAATTGCAAACGAGAATGGAGCAACGCGATTGGAAGTATGTTCTGCATTACAAGTTGGCGGATTAACTCCTGCACTGTCCTTAATTGAATTTGCAGTGGAATACACCGCGTGCGATGTGGCAGCACTCATTCGTGTTCGTGAAGGATCGTTTGTTTATTCTGAAGAGGAAATTAAAATTATGTGTAACGATATCCGTCGTTCAAAGGATAAAGGAATTAAAGCCGTTGTGGTGGGTGCTTTGAATGCCGATGGAACAATAGATTTTAGAGCATTGGAGCGATTTGTAAAAGCTGCAAATGGCATTGACGTGGCCTTTCAACGTGCATTCGACGTGTGTGCCAATGGCGATGAAGTTATTGAGCAATTGGAAAGTGCTGGATGTAAGCGATTACTTTCTTCCGGAAAAAAAATGACTTGTGTTGAAGGAATTGAAAACTTGAAACGATACGCTTCGTTGGCGAAGAACATGGAAATTATGCCTGGTTCCGGACTTCGCAGTTCGAATATTGAGCAGGTGTATGATGAGTGTTTTTCAAGCTATCACACCAGCGCCTCTGAGATTGTCCATGCAGGTGAATTAGGTGTCATGCCCAAGGAATATATTCGTGCGAGTGCAAATGAAGTGCGTTCGATTGCGCAGTTTCTAGTAAATTCGCGGCATGGCAGTGGAGATAAAAAATAGAAAGGCGATATTTCAATATTTCATATTGGAAGAGTTCACTGCTGGTATTGTTTTAACTGGAAGTGAAATCAAGAGCATTCGCGCGGGTAAAGCAAACATTGCTGAGGCCTATTGCAAGTTGAATGGGAATTCTCTGATTATTCTGAACATGAACATTGCTCACTACGGAAATGCGGGATACGCCCAACACGAAGAGCGACGCGTTAAGACACTCCTTATTCAACAAACGGAAATTGATCGCTTGAAGCGAAAACTGAAAGATACAGGTGTAACAATTATACCCATGCGCTTATTTATTTCAGAAAAAGGTTGGGCCAAATTGGATATCGCTTTAGCTAAAGGTAAAAACGTTGGAGACAAACGCGCCGACGTTAAAGATAAAGACCTAAAACGCGAAGCGGATAGAGCAAAATTAAGATAGGAAGTTCGTCAAAGACCCTCGCAACTTCATTAGTCCTCGCCGCAGGCCCTCGCAACGCCAGTTGCCCTCGTGATTCATCACCCTCGCAAAGCCATTTGCCCTCGCAACGAAAGTTGCATCAACCAAGAAAATCTTCCTCTACAAGGTATTTCCGAATCTTATCGCTAAGCTTTTCAGAAACCGGAACAAGCGGCAGACGCAGGTAGTTTTCGCAGATATCGAGATGAGCAAGCACTTCTTTGATTCCAGCAGGATTACCTTCAGCAAACAACAAATGAATTAAATCTAAAAGCTTATAATGAATGGCTCTCGCCTCTTCGAAATTGTTACTCAAAGCTGCTTGAATCATTTGAGAGAATTCCTTCGGAAAAGCATTTCCAATAACAGAGATCACACCGTCGCAACCAGCAGCAAGAAGAGGTAACGTCAGTGCATCATCACCGCTGATAACCATGAACTCCTTCGGAGTAACGTTAATGACATTCATGATTTGCTCAACGCTTCCGCTTGCCTCTTTGATACCAATGATGTTCTTGCATTCAAAGGCAATGCGAGCAACCGTATCTGGCATCATATTCACAGCAGTTCTTCCTGGAACATTGTACAACACAATTGGAATTTTACTCGCTTCGCTTAATGCTTTGTAATGCTCAACCAAACCATTTTGTGTTGGTTTGTTGTAATAAGGTGTCACAGATAAAATAGCGTCAATTCCGTCAGTGTCTAATCTGCTTAATTGCTGAACAAGCTCGTAGGTATTGTTTCCACCAAGACCTAAGACAATAGGCTTCGTGCCATTGTTCGCTTCAAGAACTGCGTCTAAAACTTCTTGTTTCTCTTCTTTTGTCAACGTTACTGACTCGCCTGTTGTCCCTTGAACCACGAGATAATCGGCTCCACCTTCAATTAAATGCGCCGTTAACTTTTTCAGTCCAGCGAAATCTACTGAACCGTCTTTTCGAAAAGGCGTAACCATGGCCACACCTAATCCTCTCAACTTCTCTCTCATCATTACTTTATTTGCGGATTACTTAAATACACGTCTAGATTCTGCAGATATTTATCGATTGTTGGATTATCTCCCAAATCAATCATTAAATCGCACTGACGCGCTGCAAGTGAATCTTTAAGACCAACTTTCATCTTTGCTCTACTCTCTTTGAAAATAAAATTCACCGGAATATGATCTCCGTTCGTGAGGTCTATAAGAATATCAAAATCTTCTTTAATGAATTTCGAAACGTTTTGAACCGGTCGTAAATACCAATTCAAATCATCTTTGGTGAAGTATTCAAACTCCAATTTTTGCGATTGCCAAATTGAAAGGTTCTTAACGGAATCATTGACAAAACCAACGCATCGAATGTGTCTTATGCCAAACTTATCCTTCAAGTATTTGGCAAATGCTTTAATCTTGTTGAAGTAACGCTCATCGTTATCAACATACAAAACACCAATAGATTGTGCATCGTGAAAATTCGAGCCTGAACGAATACGCTTCGCATCAGGTAACTTACCTAATGCACGACGGCCGGCAGACAATTTAATTTTTTCGACAAACTTCATTGTTACAAATTTACGAACACTTTTCTATATTTCGAACGTCGTTGCTCAAAAGCGAAATATATTTGAGACCATTCAACATGAATTATGAATAAAAAAGGACTTTCGCTTTTCGCACTAACCATGATTGCCATAGGCAGCACCATTGGTTCAGGAATTTTCAAAACCCCGACAAACATTGCCCAGGCAGTGCCCGACCCCATGTGGATGACCGTGCTTTGGATCGCTGGTGGTGTCGTTTCAATGATTGGCGCGCTGGTATACGCGGAAATGGGCGGACGCTTTCCCAAAGGAGGTGGAATATATACCTATCTAAAAGAAGCCTTCGGACCACTGCCCGCATTTCTTTACGGTTGGTGCTTGCTCACGGTGGTTTCTTCAGGAACTATTGCTGCATTGATTGTTGTCTTCGCAGATTACTCGCAAAAGATTGTCGGATTTTCAGACCAACTGATTCCTGTCGTTGCTGCCGGATCCATTGTTGTGCTCACATTGTTCAACATGTTCAGCTTAGACAGCTCAAAGTGGTTCGCTAATGTTTCAACTGTTTTGAAAATTGTGGGGATTTATGGCCTACTCATTCTTCTTCTCTTTCTAGGAACGAATAATATCTTCGACAACAGCATTTCTGTATCTGAAATTTTCACAAATGAAAAAGCTCAAGGATTCGGCTGGGCTAAAGCCTTTGTTGGAGTGCTTTGGTCTTATTCCGGTTGGCACTATGCGAGCTTCGTTACCAATGAAGCCGAGAACCCGAAGCGCAATGTACCACTTGCCCTTATAATTGGCACTTTAGTAGTTACTCTTTCATACATATTAGTGAGCATTGGATACATGAGTGTATTGAGCATTGAAGAAATTCAGAATAGCAAAATATTGGCGGCTGATGCTATGGAAAAAATTATTCCAGGTGGATCATTTGCAGTATCTATATTAATTGCTCTTTCAGTATTTGGTTGCGCAGGATTATATGTGCTTGCAACTCCTCGTATTGTGCAGCATATGTCGAACGAAGGACTATTCTTCGAAGCGTTCGGAAAATCACATCCGAAATTCGGTGTGCCAGTAAATGCAATTCTATTGCAATCGGCTTGGGCAATCGTACTCATCTTCGTTTGGGGGAAATTCGAAGCACTCTATACATACGTGACAATTACAGAGTGGTTCTTCTTGGCGCTAGCCTGTTCTGGAATATTTGTTTTCAGAATGAAAAAAATGGGACAAACAGATGGCATTTTTAAATCGCCACTTTATCCTGTTCTACCTGTATTGTTTATTGCAGTAGTTGCTTGGTTCATTGTGAAAAATGCATTGAGCGACGATCCTGCTGCGTACTTCGGACTTATGGTTATTCCTGTTGGGGCAGTTGTTTATTACGTTTACGGAAAGACAAAATCAAAATAACATTCAGTAAATAAAGACTAAAAGCCCACTTCGGTGGGCTTTTTCATGCGCTACAAGCTAGTAAATCAAGGCGTTTCAGAATGAAAACCTCGTGGTTATGAACAAGTACGGGGTTTTTTCAACAAAATGACAATTATTCTCAGTGTTTACTTGCTAATTAGAAAGTGCTTCTTTTACATTTGGGATAACAAACAAATGTTTAATTTATAAAAACCAAAACAAAATGAACAAAGCAGAATTGATCGATGCTATCGCAGCATCTGCTAAGCTTACAAAAGCTGATTCGAAGCGTGCATTAGATGCATTCATCGAAGTGACTACAAAAGCGTTGAAAAAAGACGACCGTGTTGCCCTAGTTGGTTTCGGTTCTTTCTCTACTTCAAAGCGTGCGGCTCGCAAAGGACGTAACCCACAAACTGGAAAAGAGATCACTATCAAAGCTAAGAAAGTAGTTAAGTTCAAAGCTGGTACTGAGTTATCTTCTAAAGTGAAGTAATTTTCAGTTTCGAAAATATAAGGGCTGCTTCGGCAGCCCTTTTTATTTTTGCAAACCATGAGTCAAGAATTATACGACCTCTTCTGCGAAGCGCTCACTCCATTCAAGCAACAGCGCTTCAATGAAGTAGTTGACTTACGTACGAGATACCTCACCGTTGTTCTGGAAGACTTATACCAATCGCACAACACCAGCGCCATTCTGCGTAGCATGGAGTCTTTTGGAGTTCAAGACGGATATTTAATTGAAAACACAAATCCATTTCAACATTTACAACGCATCTCAAAAGGCGCTGGTAAATGGCTTACCCTTCACCGCTACAATTCAACACGAAACAACACCATTGAATGTGTTAATGATTTAAAAAGCAAAGGCTATCGATTGGCTGTAACACATTTACACGGGAACTCTATTCCTCTTGCTGAATTAGACCTTTCTCAAAAAACAGCGCTGGTCATGGGAACAGAACTTTCCGGCGCAAGCGAATACATGGTTGAACAGGCAGATGTCCTCGTACATATACCCATGCAGGGATTTACTGAAAGTCTCAATGTCTCTGCTGCAACAAGCATTGCGTTGCAGCACTTGACCACTAACTTACGCCGCAGTTCAATTGACTGGCAATTAAGTGAACAAGAAAAACTAGCGCTAAAACTTGAATGGGCTAGACACAGTATTCACTGGTGGAAGCACATTGAGGCTGAATGGCAAAACAAAAAGCATGTCTGAAAAAATAGCGTTAAATACTTCCAACAAAGCGCTATTGAATATGGCTCTTCCCTTGTGCATGGGAGCTTTCGTGCAATTTATTGTTGTGCTCGTTGATAATTATTTCGTTGCGCAATTGAATGGAAAAGCCATGAGCGCAGTGAGTTTCGTTGGACTTATTTACATTGCTCTTTCGATGCTTTCGGCAGGATTAGCAAATGCCTCGCAAATTCTTATCGCAAGAAAACGCGGCGAAGGAAGAAGTGAAGAAATTCCTACAGTGTTCGCGAATGCCTTGTTTATAGGGGTTTTTATTGTATTGATTCAATTTCTAGTTTTAGCTTTTTTCATCCCCACTTTTTTAGACCGAAGTATTGAAGATGAAGAAACGCGGAATTACATGAAAACCTTCGCAGAGACTCGCGCATACGGATTCATTTTCTTCACCTTCATTCAAGTGTTACAGTCGTTTTGGTCTGGAATTGCGCTAACGAGAAGCATAATCTATTCTACAATCACCGTTGCAATTTTCACTATAGTTTTCGATTATCTATTCATATTCGGAAATTTTAATTTTCCTCGACTTGAAGTTCATGGTGCTGCCATAGCCACCAATATTGGTGAAGCCGCTGCAGCCTTTGTCTTATTTTTTTACACCATCTTTCATTCGAAATACAAAGATGTTCGACTCTTTCGCAATCTCTATCGCGTTCCTTTTAATTACACCAAAGAAATCCTTCGCTTAGGAGTTCCTATTATGCTTCAAATGCTTGTTGCCTTGAGCATCTGGATAATCTTCTTCGCGTTTATTGAAAAGAAGGGCGACGATTCCTTTCAAAGTGCATTCATTGTGCGAAACATGTACATGCTTGCCTGGGTGAGCGTTATGGGATTTTCGAGCACCACCAAAACGTATGTTTCCGGATTACTTGCTGAAAAAAGAAGTTCTGAAATTTTTCATGTCATCAAAAGATTGGCTCTATTAAACTTCTCATTCATTCTCATTCTCACGCATGGCCTCTGGCTTTATCCGGAAAGCATCGCGCACCTTTTCAAGGCCAATGACGAAACTACTCGACTCACCGTGAAGAGCATGTACGTTGTCCTCCCTGCCATTTCGATCTTCGCATTTACTAGCATACTATTGGCTGCAGTAGAAGGTGCGGGCAAAACCGTTCAAGGCTTTTTCATTGAGCTTGCGACCACTGTGCTTTACCTCACCTATGCCTATTACATTTCTTTTTATACCGATGCCGATGTTGCCATTATCTGGACTTCAGACTACGTATATTTTCTTGGGCTTGGACTTTTTTCTATGCTGGTGTTTCGAAATGCGTCCTGGTTCAAAAAAAGACACCGGAAAGATTTCCACAATAGCTAATTATTCGAAGAGGACGCAGTAATTTTATGCTCCTATCTGAACAAGTTCCATGTATTTAATTTTCGACACAGAAACCACCGGCCTCCCGCAAAACTACAAAGCCCCCTTAACCGATTTTAACAATTGGCCAAGGCTTGTACAATTGGCATGGCAGCTGCATGGCGAACGTGGGAATCTAATTTCGCAAGGAAGCATCATTGTCCAGCCCAATGGCTTTTCCATTCCCTATACTTCAGAAAAGATTCATGGCATTTCTACCGAGCGCGCTACCAAAGAAGGAATTCCACTTAACGAATGTTTGGATCAATTCGCAGCGGCTTTGGCGCAAACGAAATTTGTGGCTGGACATAATATTGAATTCGATTTAAATATTGTCGGATGTGAATTCCTGCGTGAAGGAAGAGTCAACGTGCTTGAGCATATGCCAAGCATGGATACCAAAGAATTTGGCACTGACTTTTGTGCTATTCCAGGTGGAAGAGGCGGAAAATTCAAATGGCCAACACTAACCGAACTTCACGAAAAATTATTTCATGTTAAGTTTGAAGAAGCACACGACGCGGCGTACGACGTAGATGCAACTGGAAAATGTTTTTTCGAATTAATTCGTGTTGGAGTTATTCCAAGTGCAAGCGGCGTTGCAAAAAATGAAGTTGTTTACGAAGCTCCAATTTTACAAGACAGCAATTTCAAATCAGAAAAAACTGACGGTCAAAGTCCTGATGAAACGCTATCGGAAGTTGACATTAACGAAAATCAAAAGTTCGTGCATCTTCACGTGCACTCGCAATACAGTATTCTTCAAAGTACCACGACCATTGACGCGTTGATTAAAAAATCACTCGCCATGGGTTCTCCAGCTGTTGCGGTAACAGATGCTGGAAACATGATGGGAGCGTTTCACTTCGTGAGTGCGGCCCACAAAAAAGGCATTAAACCCATTGTAGGTGCTGAACTGAATTTGTGTCGAAATCACACCGACCGTTCAGCGAAAGACGACGGTTATCCAGTTGTAATTTTGGCGAAAAATTTTAAAGGGTATCAAAATTTATCGAAGCTTTCTTCGCTAGCCTATACCGAAGGATTCTATTATGTTCCGCGTATTAGCAGAGACCTTCTTGTTCAATACAAAGAAGGCCTCATCCTTTGCACAGGTTCAATTTGGGGCGAAATACCTTCAACCATTCTGAATATTGGAGAAGAGAAAGCGGAAGAAATTTTTGTTTTTTGGAAGGAACAATTTGGTGAAGATTTCTATGCTGAATTGAACAATCACGGATTGGAAGAAGAGCAAGTCGTTAACCGAACGCTTGTTCGGTTTTGCGAAAAGCATAACGTGAAATACTTCGCCGCCAATAACAGTTACTACACCGAGAAAAGCGATGCGGAAGCGCAAGACGCTCTGATCTGTGTGAAAGAAGGCGAAAAAGTAAGTACCCCTTCCAAATACATTGGAAAGAAAGGAAGAGAATTCCGATTTGGCTTTCCGAATAACGAGTTTTATTTGAAAGATGCTCAAGAAATGGCACAAGCCTTCTCTGCTTATCCAGGAGCTCTTGAGACGACGATTGAAATTGCAGACAAATGCGACGGCTACAAACTCGACAGAGAAATCTTACTTCCGAAATTCGACATTGAAGAAACATTCATTTCGAATTTTCAAACTGAAATAATTGCCTCTCACGAACGATTGATTAGCCAACGCATTGAAAAATGGATTTCCGATGGATACGATGAAGAGCGCATAGCGCAAGAAAAAGACAAGTTAAAAACCATTGCGGAACAGTCGGCATATCTTGAACACTTAGCCTTTAAAGGTGCGACCTACCGCTACGGAGATTTCGATGAATCTATTCGTGAGCGATTGCAATTCGAGCTTTCTGTTATTGAGAAAGCTGGATATCCAGGATACTTGCTTATTGTTGAAGACTTCTGTAACGAGGCGCGAAAGATGGATGTTTCTGTAGGGCCCGGACGTGGATCAGCCGCAGGATCTGCGGTGGCCTATTGTCTTCGGATTACAGATGTGGATCCGATTAAATACGATCTCCTCTTTGAGCGTTTCTTGAATCCGGATCGTGTGTCGATGCCCGATATGGATATCGACTTCGAGGACGAAGGACGAGAAAAAGTTATTGAGTACGTAAGAAATAAATATTCGCGCAACGCAGTTGCGCAAATCATTACCTACGGTACGATGGCCGCGAAGTCGGCCGTAAAAGACGCTGCGCGTGTGTTCGACTTGTCTATTAGCGAGTCTGAACAATTGACGAAATTAATTCCGGATCGCGCATCACTTTCAGACATCTTCAACAAAGAAGAGAAACAGCTTAAAGAAGATTTTTCTAGCGAAGAATTCGAGCGCATGCAGCGCATGCGCCTTATTGCTAACAGCACTACACCGGAAGGTAAAGTGTTGCGAATGGCGAAAATTTTAGAAGGCTCAATTCGCAACACGGGAACTCACGCCTGCGGCGTGATTATTACGCCTACCGACATCACGAACTTCGTTCCGGTAGCAACCGTGAAAGACAGCGACATGTGGTGCACGCAGTTCGACAACTCCGTTGTAGAAAAAGCAGGTCTTTTGAAAATGGACTTCTTGGGGTTGAAGACGCTAAGCATCATTAAAAACGCGATCAAACTCATAAAGCTTTCGCACAACATAGACATTGATATTGATAACATTCCCATAGACGACGAAAAGACCTACGAGCTATTCCAGCGCGGTGAAACAGTTGCCATTTTCCAATATGAAAGTGAAGGTATGCGCAAGCACATGCGCGACCTGAAACCTACCGTGTTCGCGGATTTAATTGCCATGAACGCTTTGTACCGTCCAGGTCCTATGGAGTACATCCCTCAATTCATTCGTCGTAAACACGGTCTAGAAAAAATTGAATACGATCTTCCTGAAATGGAAGACAACTTGAAAGAGACCTACGGTATTACAGTCTACCAAGAGCAAGTGATGTTGCTTTCGCAACGATTAGCGAATTTCACAAAAGGTCAGGCCGATGTCTTGCGAAAAGCAATGGGTAAAAAACTCATTGAAGAACTGAACAAGATGAAAAGTTTGTTTATGGAAGGCGCCATTGCAAATGGACATCCAGCAGATAAACTTGAAAAGATTTGGACCGACTGGGAGAAGTTTGCGAGTTACGCCTTCAACAAATCTCACTCGACGTGTTACGCATGGATCGCTTATCAAACGGCGTATTTGAAAGCACACTATCCAGCAGAGTTTATGGCTGCGACTTTAAGTAATTCCATGAGCGATATTAAGGGAGTTACTTTCTTTATGGAAGAATGCAAGCGCATGCGCATTCCTGTTCTTTCTCCGGATGTGAACGAATCACTTTCGCTTTTTTCAGTGAACAAAGCTGGAGCCATTCGCTTTGGATTGGCCGCTGTTAAAGCGGTTGGAGAGAACGCCGTTGAAAGCATGATCCGCGAACGCGAAACAAAACCGTTTGAAACAGTATTTGATTTTTTAGAACGTGTCGACGACAAAGCCACCAACAAACGTGTTTTAGAAAGCTTGGCTATGTGCGGTGCTTTCGACCGATTCGGTATTACACGCTCTGCGTATTTCGGAACCGACAACAAAGGCGAAGGATTCATTGACACGCTTGTCAAATATGCCCGTGCATCGCGCGATGGAAAGAACTCTTCACAAGCCTCATTATTCGGAGAAGACTCAGAGGTTCAAATTCAACCGCCCACAATTCCTAAAGTTGAACCTTGGGATGCCCTCACCGAACTTTCAAAAGAAAAAGAATTGGTTGGAATGTTTATCTCTGGACATCCACTCGACGATTTCGCTCTTGAAATTGAAGCTTTCTGCTATCCAAATTCAATGGAAGCTTTAGAGAATCCTGAACCCAACAACGGCCGTGAAATTTCCTTCGCAGGTATTGTGAAAAACGTGCAGCACCGAATGTCCCAGCAAGGCAATCCCTATGGAAGTTTCACTCTGGAAAACGGAGAAGGTTCGCACGATTTCCGCTTGTTTCGAAAAGACTACATGAGCTTTAAAGCCTATATGCAAGACAATTTCTTCTTATACGTGCGAGGTCGTTTTCAAAAACGTCGCTATGGACAAAACACGGAAGAAAAAACTGAATTTCAAATTGCAGAAATATCCCTCTTAGCTGAAGTGAAAGAAAAGCTTGGGCGTTATTTGACTATTGGAATTGACTCGGAATTTCTAACCGAGAAAACCATTCAAAAACTCGACGATCTTTTGGTGAAAAACACCGGACACGCGCAGCTTCGCATTGAATTAAAAAATGGCGAAGACCGGGTAACGCTTCCTTCTTCCGATAGAAATAAAATTTTGGTGACAAAAGAAATCCAAAGTGAACTAGAGGCTATACCTGGAGTATACTCGATTTCACTTTCTTCGCGTTAACGAACACTAATTTTCTGAACGCCCGATTGTTTCTCTGATTGAAAAACGAGAAAATAAATTCCCGGTGAAGCATTCAATTGGAATTCATTTGACCCTGAATGACTGAAGGTTAATTTACCGTCGATGCTGTAGACCTGCACATTCAGATTATTTGTTTGCCTTGAAGCCTGAAATACATTATTTCCAATTGAATTAAACGAAAGACTTTCTTCAGTTATTAAATCTTCTGTACCGACATAAAAACAATCGTTGTTTACACTGCTAGGATCTAATGCAGAAAGAACCACAGATTCATTCCTATATACCGTGGCTTGCTGTTGCTTGTTCAACTGAAATCCGTTTGAACTTCCAACCAAATAGACTGTGTCATTTACTATGAGCAAATCGTTGCACACCTCAAACTTATTCGTTCCTACAGTGCCTCCACCGGCATATTGCCCTAGAACATTGGCTCGGTGTATGACCCATTCTTGTTCACCGAATCCAAAGTCCGTTGTCTCTCCTGCTAGCGTGTATCCCTCCGAATTCGAATGAGCTGCATTGTACCACATGTTAAAATTGAACACGTTATAGGTTTCGGTATTCACCGTTCCATCTAAATTAAAGGCACAGGTGTATGGGTTCCGCAGCGCACCATTTAAGAACTCTCCAACTACAAAAACGCCATAACTCCAAACTTGCAAATCATGTCCTTGCACCCCTATTCCGGGAACTGCAAATAACTGTAAATTATTTCCGGCAGCATCAATCTTCTTGACGCTATAATGGGCGTTTACTCCTTCGTTATGATTATTCAAGACATAAATTTCACCGTTGTAATATTCCAACGATGCATTGCTGTTTACACCTGTGGACTCTAGAATAATCGGAGCAGAAATACCTCCTGTTTCATTCAAAGAATACAACACCACCAATTCTTCTCCAGATGGAAAAAATGAATTTGTGGCAACCCATATATTTCCCAAATCATCAATCAATAAATTACGTGCTTCGTCCCACACGCCTTCTCCGAATTCTTGCGACCACAATAGATTTCCATCTAAATCTACTTTTCCAACTAAATTCTTATACCCCGTTATTGAATTACTCAACACCATTCCGCAGAAATAAATACTTCCGTCTGCGGCAACAGCCACATCATTGCCGCGCTCAATTCCTATTCCACCAATGTTGAAAGTCCATTCGCAATCGAGCGATGCATTGAGCTTAGACAAATACACATCGGTTTGCGAACCCACTTCTCCGCCTGTTGTCCCCACTGCCACGAACCCTCCATTCGGGTGGGCAACAATAGATGCATATTCATCTGAACCCGCACTTCCGTAATTGTGCACAACAGGCTGCGCGAAGCTCGCACGGACAAAAAGAAGCGTTACAATTAAAGAGATGAGTTCGAATTTCTTCATGAATTATTTTTTTATCACTGCGCGGATTTCCATCACTTGTTCAAGTAACTCTTCCAGTTTACTTAACTGAAGCATGTTTGCTCCATCGCTTAAAGCAACAGCTGGATTCGGATGTGTTTCAATAAACAAACCGTCTGCACCAACAGCGACAGCAGCCTTAGCAATTACTCCAATAAGTTCAGGCTTTCCTCCTGTAACACCGCTGCTTTGATTGGGTTGTTGAAGCGAATGCGTGCAGTCCATAATCGCTGGCGCGAATTCTTGCATAACAGGAATACCTCGGTAGTCGACCACTAAATCTTGATATCCGAACATCGTTCCACGCTCGGTTAACCAAACGTTGTTGTTTCCCGCTTCCTTCACTTTATTCACTGCGTGCTTCATAGACTCCGCAGAAAGGAATTGTCCTTTTTTAATGTTCACCACTTTACCGGTTGCTGCTGCTGCCAAAAGCAAATCTGTTTGTCTACACAAGAAGGCAGGAATCTGCAAAACATCTACATAGGCCGCAGCCATTGCCGCTTCGTCTGCAGCATGAATATCTGTTACAGTTGGAATGCCGTAAGTCTTACCAACTTTCTGAATCAGTTCTAAACCGATTTGATCACCTAATCCCATGAACGAATCAAGACGTGAGCGATTCGCTTTTCTGTATGAAGCCTTAAACACATAAGGCATTCCCAATTTGTCTGCTATCTCTTTTACGCGTCCAGCAACTTCCATTACTAAATCTTCACCTTCAACCACACACGGTCCCGCCAGCAAAACCAACGATTTGGTTTGCGCCATTTTCATTACATCTGCACTATTCATTGTCTTTCTTTTTTGTTTTGAATAAATAACTCACTTGAAGTGAAGCGCTCATTTCTTTCGCTTCCTTGAAAAAATATCCTGGTAGATTCGATGTTTGAAAACCGAAATAAAACTGATTAGCAATTAGCCACTGCACGCCCATTCCCAATTTCCAATTGCCGTATGCGCCGTTTGAAATATTCATTGAAACAATACAAGTGTTTTTCGGCATATACATAATTCCCAAAGTAGCCAAGGGTTTCATAGGAGCTGCAAACATTTCCAATCCAGCTGTCAATCGCACCTTTTCATTCCAACGATAAACAGAGCGCACATAAAATGACCCACGAAGTGGTCTCCAAAACGAAACGTTTTGAGAACTAGTAATTAGCGTATCTGCGAATCCTGAAGTTCCATTCAACAAAGAGTCGCCGTTCAATATTCCATTCAGGTCAACGCCTGTCCAAGTAAAAGTTGAATCAAAAGAAACCACTTGGCTTTGTCCATTCCAATTCACCCAACCTAAATTTCGAATGCCCAGCGTGTTCCAAACTTCCTTCTTGTCTGCTCCTCTGTCTCGAACGAAATTGTACTCACCATCAATGCTGAAACCAATGCCATTTCCATTCGGACGCGGATTAGCCGAATGCACATACTCTCCTGAATAATCGAGTTGCAAGGTGTCTGCATTCGGTGAAGTGTAAAACGACGATGGTGGAAACAAACTGAACTGCTGATAGGTTATTCCGTTCACCATAGAAATTCCAATCGAACTGAATGTTCGTTTGTCGTAAATTCCAAATCCAATCGATTGAAACCCTTGCATTTCTCCTTGAATGGAATTCAAAGGAACACGCGAGCCTTGATAATTGGCGTTCCCATTACTCAGCAGGCCGAACGCATCTTTCGAAATTCTTCCACTTCCAAAATAACCCTTTCCCACTTGAATGTACAAATCAAGCATTTCACTTCCGAATAAACTGTCTCTTCCACCGTAATAACGTGCTCTGACATTTGCATTCCCTCCGAAAATTCCAAGGTCCGTCATTCCAGCTAATACCGAATTCCGCGCTTCAGCGGTAACTGTTCCGCCAACAATAAATGGCTTTACGAGTTCCTTAGTCAGAAAACTACTACCAACTGTTGCACTTCCTTGAAGATCCAAAATTCCTCGGAATGCTTTTCCTGTTGTGTCTGATTTCGTTAGCCACAGATATGAAGTTTGAGCGAACGATGCGCTTCCGAAAACAACTAATGATATTGCTAAAATTATTTTTCTCATTGAATTTCAGCATTAAGAACAACACCAGCTTTAACTCGAATGTCTATGAAATATGAATTGTATAAGTTCACCAATTGAGGAAAAGAAGGGGTATTCGAAATAACCTGCATGATTAATTTCCCTTCCGACTTAATGGTGTTCCATTGCGCTTCAGAAATAGGAATCACCAGTGTGCTTGAAGTTGCAAGTGCCAATGCATCAATGCTGTTTCCACTTGGCACATTTAAATCCGTGGCAACAACTGCTCCACCCATCGTTGTCACATTTAATTTCCATTCCATGGGGAATGCATTCTGAATATCCAATGTTAAAGAGCTCACGCGAACCGCGTCAGTGGTCACTTCCACATTCAACGTGTCGCGAAGCGTGAGATCGCTAGCAGCCAATCGCAATGGAACATCAACAACCAATTTTGCTTCGGTTAATTGATCTGAGTAGAAGAAATCGTTTCCGTCGCTTACGTTTCCAAACGGATTCAATTGTAAACTTCCTGTAAAAAGAACAGAGTATGGCAAACTTCCCATAAATGAAGTAATGTTACTGTTCCCTTCGTTCAAATTAATATCATAGTTAGAAATAGAAGCGGTTCCGCCATTGTCAATGGAGCGTGTGATAAAAAATGGATTGTACAAATTTCCTCCTGTTAGCTGAACACCGGTATTCATGTAGGTGTTTAATCCCATAACGTTGTCAATCTTCAACTTACCATCAAATCCCATTTTGTGTGTTACGTGAAATCCAAACGAAGCCTGATCCAATTCTAGCAATCCTGTTGGCATGTTTGCGCTTTCAGCTAAGTTGAACGTCTCGTTGAAAGAGTAGGTATCATTACCGAAATATCCCTTGGCGTAATCAATAACAAGATCAGACATGAGCAATTCGAAGCGAACTGAATCTTGTCCGTATATCGTATTCTGATCAGCCGTGGTGTTTTGTTCTGTCTTAATTTCAAGATGCGTAGAAAGCTTATTGTAATCGAATCCTGATGTGCCGGAAAGAACAACATACTTGTTCGACATGTCTACCGTGTAATATCCTTCCGTTGGAGCAGAAGCGCTTCCCGGAGTTAATGCGAAATCAATATCAGTATTGTTTCCATACACTTCAGAGACATTGTATAGCGTAAAGCTCGGATGCAAGTATGCATTCACGTAGGACTTAACATGCACGATTATTTGTCCGGACTTCACCTTCACCATGCGCAAACCTGTTCCGTTCGTTTCGACAGAATAATTTTGATTTTGAGTAATGATTGCTGTATTGCCTGGAATTTGAAAAGGTCCACCTGAGAGCGGAACCACAAATTTCTGTGAAATATTTGTGTCTGGAATTTGTGTTAAATCGCTTGTTCCAAATCCTGAGATAATCTTCTCGAAATACAAATGATAAATACCCGCGTTGTCTGTATATCCGTTGTCTGCAGTTAAATCTGAAAGCGTCAATCTGCCATACGCCAGAGGAGCAACCCAATTCGATTCCCAAGTGGTAGCTTCCTCTTTCTTACAAGACGAAAGCAAAATGATACAAGCAAAAAGGCAGAGACAGATTTTCGAGTGCATGGTATCAAATATAATCTATCCTTGAACAGGTTTTGTGATTCGGGTAAATCGATAGATCAAAATCAAGTGTGCCATCAACCACGGACCTATTTCATCTGGAAACGTTTGAATTCCAATGACTGGAATAAATACCGCTAAGAGCACGTATGCCGAGAAGCCCATTTGAACGAACGCGTACTTTCGAACCCAAGCGCTCATTGCGTTCATTCTCGCAAAGGCTAAAGCAAACAGCATTGGGTTTGCCCAAAGTATATTGAAGTTCCATTTGGTTGTGGTATGATCGGTTAAGAACCACATCACGAACAACACAATTCCTAGCACCCCGAAAAATCCAAGGAACAAACGTTCAGATAAGTTCCAACCTCTTTTCTTCCACCACAAATAAATACTGAATCCGGCGAACAACAAGGCCGAAAGCGTTACATATAAAATTGGTTTGGCCGATGCCGACTGCTTTTCAAACAACGAATCATCTACCGGAAGTATCTCGTTCGTTCTTCCTAAAACTTTTCGTCCGTTGATTGTCCAAGCCATCATGTTCGACTGAAGACTATCGGGCAAAAAAGACGTTTGTCCTTGCTCAGGTGTCTTGTCGCAAGGCTTCCCCAAAACCAAATCAATTCCAAAATCGGCCCAATACTGATGAGCGAGATACACGTCTATGTCGTGACGAAATCTTGGACGATCCGAAAATGTTTTTTCATTCTGCTGAATTTCCGGAAAGGCCTTCAACACAATATCTCGAACGCGTGTTGCGCAATTGTCGTAAAAGAAATCGTATTGAAAATACTTATTTTCCTTTTTTGCATTTTCAATAAGCAAAGCTCCCAAGGATCTTATCTGCTCTGGATTCAGTTTGAATTCATTTTCTAGAATTCCTCTTCCACCATACAAATACTGCTGTTGGAATCCTGCAAATTCCTCAACGCTCAACATGTAGTTGAGTTTTCCCCGTGCGAATTTCAAATAGAAATCATCTGAAAATTCAAAGGTTCCGTAATTGAAAACGAAGTCTACCCATTCACCGTTCAACGTATCTGTATAACGAATGGCGCTGTGTCCAAAACAGGTGTACAACTCTTCGCCTGGAGAACACGTTAAGAGAGACAAGCGAGGTAGTTCTCCCACGTGGTTGTTCACAGTGGCCCCGGCGCCAAATGCAAACGCTGTAAAAATCAAACAAGCAATAAATCTTTTCATAATGTCCACTCTCCTCTATAAACTAATTGTGCAGGACCGCACAACCAAATGTTTTCATATCCCTTCGCTGTTTTTTCAAATCGAACAATCAAATCTCCGCCTAGTGCATGAATTTCCTTTTGACCTGCGCTGTTCGACAAATGGTGCATAACAATTGCGCAAGCTGTCACGCCCGTTCCGCATGAAAGTGTTTCTCCCTCTACTCCTCTTTCGTAGGTTCGAACCATGGCTTCGTCTTCATTCAATAAGGTTAAAAAATTCACATTCGTTCCTTCCTTCTCGAATTCTTCGCTGTAACGAATTCCGCTTCCCAACTCCATGACATCGATATTCAAATCTTCCACCATTCGCACCATATGCGGAGAGCCTGTGTTGACGAAGTATTCATTTTCATTTCGAACAACAACCTCCAACACATCAGTCATTCGAATGGAAATTTCTTCTCCTTCTATCTTCGCTTCGTGATAGCCGTCAATGGCCCTGAATGAGGCCTCTTCCTTTTCCAACATACCCAAACTTTTCACAAAGGCTACAGCGCATCTACTTCCATTTCCACAAAAAGACTGCGACCCGTCGGAGTTGTAGTAGTTCATATAAAACTCAGTTTCCTCGTCGCCTTCAATGAGAATTAACCCGTCTGCACCAATGCCGAAGTGCCTGTCGCAAAGCTCTGCAACCTCTTCTGCGGTAGGTTGCCATGCGTTTTCACGATTATCAACCATTATGAAATCGTTGCCCGTGCCGTGGTATTTGAAAAATTGCATGTTCCAAAGGTAAAACGGTTTCTGTGAAGTACCACGTTGTTGTAACTTGCAGTCCGAAAGAAAATTTCATGGAAAACGAACTGAACTTAAATAGCGACACCTTGCTCTTGGCTTATGAAAAAATGGCCACGGCTCGACAGCTGTCTGATTTGTATGAGGCGAACGCCAAAGTGACTTCGAAGTATGTGCACGCAACCTCGCGTGGACACGAGGCTTGTCAGATTGCACTTGGCCTTCAGCTAACGAAAGACGACTACCTTTCTGCTTACTACAGAGACGACAGTATTCTGTTGAGTATTGGTATGACTCCCTATGAACTCATGCTTCAGCTTTTCGCTAAAAAAGACGATCCGTTTAGTGGTGGAAGAACATACTACTGTCACCCTTCCCTCAACCGTCCCGACATGCCGAAAATTCCTCATCAATCTTCAGCAACCGGGATGCAAGCCATTCCAACTGTGGGCGTCGCAATGGGTGTTCAATACAAAGAACTTCAAGGATTGAACAGTACAGACATCCCTTCCGTGGTGGTGTGTTCAATTGGAGATGCAGCGATGACAGAAGGGGAAGTGAACGAGGCGCTTCACATGGCGAATTTGAAGCAGCTTCCTGTGTTGTTTTTTGTTCAAGACAACGAATGGGACATAAGTGCTCACGCCTCTGAATTCCGAACGGGCGATGCCACTAATCTAGCGAAGGCCTATCCGAATATTCGTGTGAAGAGTATCGATGGAACCGATTTCGTTCAATGCTTTAACACCATCCAAGAGATCTTGACCAGCATGCGCAAAACGCGTAAGCCTTGGTTGTTGCATTGCAAAGTTCCTTTGTTGGGACACCACACATCGGGTGTTCGCAAGGAATGGTACAGACACGATTTGGAGGAAGCAGAGAAGAGAGACCCTCTTCCAAAATTCAAAAAACAATTAAACAATTTCGGATTTTCAGATGGCACGTTGGAAGACGTGTGGAAGAAAGCCGGAGAGAATATTTTACGCGATTATGATCGCGCTTCAACCGCGGAAGACCCCTCTCCTTCTTCATTGATGGATCACGCCTATGCTCCTACTCCAATCACGGAAGAGAAAGGAGAACGCGCACCGCAAGGAAAGGAAGCGACAGTAATGGTAGATTGTGCCTTGTTCGCTATGCAAGAGATTTTAGCGAAGCACCCGGAGGCTTTGTTATACGGACAAGACGTGGGCAAACGTTTGGGCGGTGTGTTTCGTGAAGCGGCAACGTTAGCGGAAAAATTCGGAGACAATCGTGTCTTCAACACGCCTATTCAGGAAGCATTTATTATTGGAAGTACAGTTGGAATGAGTGTCGCTGGATTGAAGCCCATTGTGGAAGTTCAATTCGCAGACTACATCTGGCCTGGTCTGAATCAATTGTTCACAGAAGCAGCTCGTAGTTATTATTTAACGAATGGAAAATGGAACGTGCAAGCTCTTGTGCGTGTGCCTATTGGCGCATACGGCAGCGGCGGGCCTTATCACAGCAGTAGTGTAGAAAGTGTGTTGTGTAACATTCGTGGAATTAAAGTGGTTTATCCTAGCAACGGAGCCGACCTAAAAGGACTTTTGAAAGCTGCCTTTTACGATCCGAACCCTGTTGTTATGCTAGAGCACAAAGGCTTGTATTGGTCGAAGGTGAAAGGCACAGAAATGGCTCGTTCCATTGAGCCTTCGGAAGATTATATTGTTCCGCTTGGAAAAGCGAATACCGTTCTCACTTCCAACCATAAAAAATCAATCGCAGTTATCACCTACGGAATGGGTGTGCATTGGGCGTTAAATGCCGCGAAAAATTTCGATGGGCAAGTTGAAATTATAGATTTGCGCACGCTTATGCCGCTTGATGAAAACGCTGTCTTTTCAGCTGTTAAAAAATGTGGACGCTGTCTTGTGTTAACCGAAGAGCCGGCCATGAATAGTTTCTCTCAGGCACTTGCAGGAAAAATTTCCGAAAACTGCTTTGAGTATTTAGATGCTCCAGTAAAAACTTTGGGAAGTGCTCCTACTCCTGCTATTCCACTGAACAGTGATTTAGAGGCGGAACTTCTTCCTAAT
>Ga0209358_10001276_pt1 | contig 20357 bp, 23 predicted proteins | sample LauGreFa1BDMLBSN_2_FD_187574 | JGI IMG/M metagenome (GOLD analysis project Ga0209358, IMG submission 187574) | Freshwater lake microbial communities from Lake Michigan, USA - Fa13.BD.MLB.SN (SPAdes) (version 2) | ecosystem: Environmental > Aquatic > Freshwater > Lake | place: Lake Michigan, USA...
GCTTACGTTGAACACCCCAGGAGCGCCAACCAAATATGCGCCGGTGCTTGCCGCATAGTCAGCAGCAGCTTGAATGGCCGCAGTGTTTACAGCCGCTGATGCAGCAGGATCGGCGCCGAAGTCCTTGACGCTCACCACATCCCGCATCTTGGCCTGCGCGGTGCGTGCGACAGCGCCGGTGCCTGCTTGGAGGAACGTAACATCAGATGAGTCGATGTTCACGACTGCATCATTGAACCGATCAGTCGCAATGGGCGAGGAGAACACTTGGAACCCGTTGCGGTTCTTCACCACAATCGAGTAGTCGCTGTTCACATACACCCGAGCCGGTACGCCAGCGTTGACCGGGAAGCCTGCTTTGGTCAGGATCGGCTGAGTCGCTGGCACACTGAGCGCAGCATCCCAGTACGCCTGGATCGGGTTGGCCTCGGTAGCCTGATTCGCCACGCCCAGGTACACGAAGCCAGCATCGAGGGGCTGGCCGTCGATGTCCAGAAAGATCGGGAAAGGCGGGTTGACGGAGAGAGCGGACATTTATTGTTCCTCGGTGTCGATTGCTTCGCGGGACAGACCCGCTCCCGTAGCCCCTAGTGCCGGTGGCACAGCGCGACCAATTCTAGCAGGACGTTGGGCTTTTTGTGCTTTTGCGATTTGATCTTCGATGACCTTAATCGCTTCATCGGGGTTGTTGTAGAGCATGTTCGCAAGTCTTGCAGATATGCGAGGGTTGATCCGATCCCTGGCGCTGATGAACGTGTTGCGAAACAGAGTGTAGGTGCGACTAAGAAGTTGCATCTTGTCGAACTGTGCAGGCGCTCCCTCAGCCTGTTCCTCCAGCACCCTTGTGCCCGAGGGTTTAGCCGACTTGCGAGCCTGTCGAGCAGCCTCTGCGACCTGATTAGCCCGCTTCAGATCCTCGACCACCAGTTTAATGTCAGTCAGTTGGTCTGGTGTAGCCCTCAACGACTGAATCGCGGGTGCAATGGCGTTAGGATTCTTGAGCATCGGGTCTTTACCCGTCTCAATGACAAGGCGCAGCCCCTTCGCACGATCCACAAAATCACGGGTCAACTGATCCCCGAGAGCCAGACGATAAGACGGCTTGAGTTCCCCGGTGTCTGTGGTCACCTCTTTGATGACCTTCATGACGCCTGCCTCGCTCAGAGGCTCACCACCGGGCGTCTGAGTCAGCATCTGGTTCAGTCGGGTCTGCACCACGCGACGGATGGTGTCCTTACCATCAGTTCCGCTGAGTTTAAGCGCCTGCGCCATCAGCGTCGGGTTGTCCAGGATGTTCGTAAGGATCGTCGCGGCAGGCTTGTCCCTGAACGGAGCAGCCTGAGTCTTGAGCCTCTCGAACACTTGACTGGCTTGCGTAGCCTCCTGCTCAAATCGAGTCAGTGCGTTGCGAATCCCAAGACCGTTGGAGTCAAGTGCGCCAAAAACCTCAGCGTTGTTCTGGAGAAACGCTGCTGCTTTTTTAGGATCGACCATCAGCGTCTGAGGATCAACAGCAGCCAGTTGGAACTGACCCAAGATTCCCTGACGCAGCGCGTCATACGCCTGCGGGTCATTGTTGAAGGTACGGACGAACTGGAGCGCAGCGTCACGATCCTTGGTGAACTGCGCAACGACCTGAGCAGGCTCGATCCGCTGCTCACCGAACATGCCAGCCTTGAGCAGTCTGCCCGTCTCACCCTCGCGGAACCGGGGTGCGTAGCCTTCTCGATATGTCCTGAGAGCATCGCCGTACAGATCCTTGGCCTGCTGCGGCAGCGTATCCGAGTTGTCAATGGCAGCGTCAATCGTGCGCTGGAGTCCAAGCAGGTTGCGCTGCTCTACACCCGCAAGAGTGCCCTGCCCGCGACTTGCAGCGACCACATCCGAATTGATTGCTTTACGCAGATCATCCAGATCACCCAGCGTTGCGGTAGTGGGTTCTGGCGCACCCGCTGGCGCTCGCTGCATACGCCCCGAGATCAGACCACGACCAACCGGCTGCGCTTTAGGCTCGGCTGGACGCATCGCCATGATGCGACGGACAATCGCGGGCGCTGTGTCGGGAGAGAACGATGACAACGGGCGACCAAGGACTCGTTCAGCCTCGGCAACCACGGAGTCGATGTTGATCCGGGCATCACCAGCAGCTTGAGTCGCTGCCTGATAGGCAGGGCGAACCTGCGTTGCCCGGAACTGCTCCGACAACTGCTCTGCTCGGGCTGCGATATCTTCACCAACAGCCTGCGGCGTAGTAGGCAGACGGCCAGCAGACCCCCGCAGCGCCGTCTCCATCTGACCACGCTCGTTGTCGAGAGTAGCAAGGATCTGATCCCGAGTACGGGTCAACTCCTCAAGAGCGCCCGGTTGCAGCATCGTACCCTGCTGGTCGATCTGCTGGTTTACACGGCTCAGTTGTGCCTGAAGCGCACCGACTCGACGGTTCATTTGCTGCTGAGTCTCTTGCAGCACTTTGGGCGATGCGCCCTGAACACGCTCGGCCAGCACAGACATGCTCAGTGGAGCCTCGCCGCCACCAGCAACAACAAGTTCTGGCAGCGTAGGCTCGAACCCTGGAGTCATCGGAACCTGCATCCCGCGCCGGATCTGCTCGACTGTCTGCTGTGCTGCTGTGGGTGTACCTCCCGCAACTTGATACATTTGACGCGCAGCAACTGCTGCGGGCTGCATCAACGGCTTGATGGTTGCATCGTAAAGACCACCAACAATCGCACCACCTGCTCGAAATACAGGAGGTGTGACCCCGCCTACAACAGCACCAATCGCAGTGTCTGTACCTGACTCAGAGACTGGGAGCGTACCGATACCACCAGCCAGTGTGCCTGCGCCAACACGCTCCAGGGCAGTACGACCACCTGTCGGCCCCATGCCACCAACTCGCACTGCCTCGGCAATTGGGGCGACAGTCGCTTCTGCGCGTGTGCCGCGACTCAACAGTTGGGCTGCGCGACCAACGGCAGACGGAGCAGCGACTCCACCGACAACAGCAGGCCCGAGTTCTTGAGCGAACTTCTCAGCCCCGGATTGAGGCACAGGCAAGCCGATCCGGGTGTACAGATCCTGCAACTTTTGATTAATGATCGGTACAAGGGACACACCAGTTGCAATGGTGCCTCCAACTGCACCACCGAGTGCCGCACCCCCAGGCCCGAAAGGAGCGCCTATTGCCGCACCAGCGGTGACACCGGCCATTGGAGCAGTGAGTCCGCGAGCCAGACCACCGGCAAGACCAAGAGGTGTAGTTGTCGGCCCCACAAGATCTGAGGGTGCAGCGGCAGCAGCTTGAGCCTGCTGAGGCTGGGCACCGGGGATTTGGTCGGCCTGCGACACTTGTCCACCGAACTGTCGAGCAAGGGCTTCGTAGTCGGTAGGTGGCGCAGTAGGGCTAGCAACAGTTCCACCGAACTGTCGAGCAAGGGCTTCGTAGTCAACGGTCATTACTGAATCCCCGCTGCTCGTTTGAATTGCGCCGCCGCTTCAGCATTGGGAAAGGTCAAGACTTTCCCATCCGGTGTTCTGACTTGATTAGAAGTAGCAGCGGGTTGTCCTGGTTGACCAGATGCCGGTGCTGCCTGCTGCGTCGGGGGAGGCAACATCCCCGAAGTGAGCATCCGATTCTTTGCCGAGTTCCACGCAAGCAGCTTTTCCTCGCGGGTTTTTCTTGGGTTGGAGATATCACCAAACGCCGATACGATGAAATCACGGTCAGCGTTAGAGATACCAGCACCGAGTTTGCCACCAAGCATGTCGAGCGCCATATTCTTAGCGATCGGCTCTAAAGCGGCAATTGCTTTCATACCTGCGGTGCTTTCACCCACGAAGCGGTAAGCCTCGTCAGTCACCATTCCGGCTGTGCTTCCTGTGGATTTTTTGATTAGCTCGCTAATGTCATCTTTACCAGTTACCGGGTCATATCCGGCAGTTCTAAGCGCCTGAACAGCAGCCTGTTGTGCCTTGGCATCGACCACCTGATTCAGAGGAATGAACCCGCCGTTCGGGTTAGCCTTCGACACCGGCACGATGTAACCACCGGCCTGCGCGTTGTAGGTTGGTTGTTCACCCTTGCTTGCCCGATCCTTTAGTTCTTGAGTCTCGGCGTCTGTTTTGGCAGCAGCCGCACGATCCCGAGCAGCCTGAGCCTTACCTTTCTCGATCTCAAGGTTCTGTCGGCGCTCGGCAAACTTGGCCTCGACCTGTGCTCTCTCGGCATCGCTCTGCACTTTGATCAGTTCAGCCGCTTTAACCTGCTCCAGCGTTTTCAGTTTGATATCGAGTTCCGTGACTTTACGCTCGGCTTCAGTGGCCTCAGCTTCAGCCCTGCGAACAGCAGGAGCCTGAAGTTCACCTTTACGAACATCCTCTCGCTGCTTGAGAGCAGATTCGACCACTTTATCGCCGCCCGGAATCTGCGAAAGTTCAGATATAAAAAATAACTTTGCACTTTCAGGGTTGTTCTCGACAAGTTGTCGATTCATGGTCAGGAAACGCACAGCCTCCTGGTTACCAGCGTCTCTCGCTGCTTCCAGTTTAATGTCAATCTGAGACAGAGCCATCTCGGGTTTACCTGCCACCAAGGCAGAAAGCACTTGCCCTCCTTCACGCAGGGACTTTTGATTTTGCTCTGCGCTGCGTAATGCGAAAACCTCTCGTACTGGTTTTGACATGTTCTCTGGCAGCATCATTGCCAAATTAAAATAGTCCTGCGATGTGGCGTCAGGACTCATCACACGCTGTCGAGCAGCAGCGACTTGCTGCTCCATCTGCAATTGCCGCTGTGCTTGCAGTTGCTTCGCTTCAGCTTCTTGAATACCCGCGCCAAGGTTAAACGCTGAGGTGAACGCCTGCGTCGGGTCAGGGATCTGAATGGCGTAATTGATCGGTGCGACCATGATTGATCCTTAGATTGGCTCAAGGGTACTAGGCGCGAACCCAGGCGCAGCGGCCATTGGGGTGGCTTCGAAAATTGGCGCAGCGGGCTGAGTTGCTCCTCCAAATCCACCAAGACCACGATAGATTCCAAGTCCTCCCGCAACCGCACTCGGGAGCGCAGCAAACGCCTGCCCTTGAGCCAACTGACCACCAGCCATAGCAGCACCCTGCTGCCCGAGGAGATCGGCGATATTGGTGCCAGCAGCCTGAGCGCCTGCACCTACGCGAGCCGCAGATGACTGACCATACTGAGCCAGTCCGCCAAGGTTGGCGAACTGCTGCTGAATCTGCTTTTGCAACATTTGCGGACGAAACTGAGCCAGTGCAGCAGCAAGGTTGCCACCTCGCAGTTGCCCGGTAGCCGCTGCGTTTTGAATCAGTGCCTGCTCGCCCTGACGCACTTGAGCCTGATAGAGCGGACTTTGCTCCAGCGCAGAAATAGCTTGCTGTTGTTGCTCGGCACCACCAAGACCAAGTAGCGCCTGCTGTGCTTGGAACGCCTGCGTGCCACCTTGTACATACGGCGCAAGTAACTCCTGCACGACATCAAACTGACGCTGCTGTTCGTCAATACCCTCCGCTGCCGCGCCTGCTTGAAGTTCAGCGGCTTTGCGAGCGGAACGGGATTGCGCGATACCAGATACAACGGTTGCACCAGCGGCAGCAACACCCGCCAAAGCAGCACCAGATAGTCCGAATGTCATTTCATGTACTCCAAATGAGGATGCGCCACAGCCTCTAACGCCTCAACTGGTGCTGGGACAGTGTATGTTTCCCATAGCACTTCAGGATTAGTCTCGTTGGCTGGATTGGCGTGAAAAGTCGTCACTTCGACATCCGTCAGCGCAATACCTGCGCGTTTGGTGTTTGATCGCGTGACGCTCATGAACCCCGGCCCGACTTGCGCGGTGCCATTGTCTGTCGTTACGATCAGATCGCCTTTACGCACCACAAAGAACGACTCGTCTTTGTGTACAGCGCCAGTCAGCACAGTGCCCGCAGGAATGTGCATCGTGCGGGCATACAACCCATTGCAGAAGTCATGATCGACAGGCATCTCGATCTGCGGCAAACGCAGCAGTTCGGCCTCAAGTCGATAGATCGGTAGATGATCTGCTGGTACGAGGTCGCTCACAACGCTATCCCAACGGATGCGCTACTGGCGGGCGCGGGCGGCTCAGTAGCATCATTGTCGCACAACTGTAGGCGGCGTCAATCTTCTTCAAACTCGCGTTCTTCCCACGCCTGACACGACCGCAGATCGTGGCAGATGAAGTCGAACTTGTCGCAATATCCACGATACCCAGCACCAGTGTCCCAGGCATTGCGGGGGATACGCTCCATCTTAACCTGCGTCTTGGTGGAGTTGTCGTAATACTCGCAGTTCGAGCATCGCCGACGACGAGCCTCAGCCTCATCAACTTGCATCGCCTTGGCAAGTTTCATCCAGTAAGGCTTATTTGCCCCAGGCTCATTGGACGGTTGCTCAGGCCCAAGCATCCAGTTGTTGATGACGACCTGCGTGTTCTTCTTGTTCTCTGCGGCTGTGATGAACGGTTCTTCAGCCTCAATTCCATTGAAGCCGCCGATCATCATTACCGGCATCTTTGCGCCTTCCATTATGCGATCTCCCTTCCAGAGACTCGAAATGTCAGCGCATTTGCCAAACTAGCCGAGGTGCTGATGAAGTCGCCAGAATCCAGCACCTGACCCACCAACTCAGGGCACAGATAAGTCTCATTCGGCACGACCGTCTTGGTATCAATGACCAGATTGCCATTGTTGGCAGATCCGCCACTGGTGACAATGTGAACGTTGAACGAACAATTCACCGTGTTTGTATTCGTCACAGTCACCTTGTCAATGATTGCTTTGACATTGCTTGCTGTGTACTGAGTGGTCGCAGCCGTTGCCAACTGCAACGGAGGAACAAGAACTTTTGCGACGACTGCCATTATTGAACCCCTTGAATATTGTTTGCGACCGTCAGAATGACAGACGGGATGCCAGGATGAGGTGCCACCGCGCCAGAGGCAAGCAATTGCACCGCAGTATTGCTGACTGAATACATCAGTTCAACGTAGTCATCATCCTTCAAGTCAAAAAAGAAATTCAAAGCAACAAAAATCTCGGCGTTGTTGCCCTGAGTCCTGACTTGCGATGCTGAGTTCGTTACATCAACTCCGTTCAGCCGAAACCACAAGTAGAACTCTTCGGCTGTTGAGACTGTGCTATCCAACTGAATGGATGTCTGGAAATTATAAATCCCAGGCGTATCCACAATCACATGAGATGTCGTCGTGCCAATACGAACACCATGACTCAGATCGGTCGTATTGAACGTGATGGCTGTGGCTGTGTTGATAGCCGCTGCCGTCTGCGTCGTCGTGTCGTAGAACGACCCGTAGCGCGACCGCTTGAACTCACGAGGAGGCGGTGCCTGCATGAGCATCGACAACTGATCGTTGATCGACGACAACGCGCTGACAGCCTGATTTACCTTGGCCTCTAGCGCAGCCACCGTGACCTCAAGTTCCTGCTTCTGCGCCTCCAGCCCATCAATGGCCTGCACAGCCTTTTGTGCTGCGTTATCGCCAGTCAAAGCCAGATCATCAAGCGTCGTAGGCTCAAGTGGCTCAACATCAGCAAACAGTCGCTCGAACTGACGAATCTGGTGATGATTCTTCAGGAATGACGCAAGTTCATCTCGCGTCAGGTTGAGTCTGTTAGAAGTTGCCATCAGTACGCCAGAGGCTCCAGCCGAGCCTCAAGTCTTGCAAACGATAGATGCGCCTGACTGTCGCCACGGAACCGCTGCACACGCCAGTTCCGCATGTGGCCCTGCTGGAACCACACCAAACGCTTTTGCGTCTGTCCGACAGTGCCAACCTGAATCGCCTTGTCTTGGCTCCATGTTTGACCGTCGTATGAGTAACTGGTGCTGATCCAAGGGTTCTGACCCAAGGCCACGCGACCCGTTAGAGAAACCAACTCAAGTTGATGAAAGATCGCGCCGTTGCTCTCGTTGTACACGATGGCCGTTCCGAACTCCCATCGCACAATCTGACCCCAATGGCTCGAAATCGAGTCATTCATGTATCCGAAGGTGCTGGACTGAGGATCGCCGCAAGTCCATTTGTCGTAAATCCAGACAAAGTTGCGTGCGCGATACTGTGCAAAACCATCAGTCGTGCTGACCAGCACAGTCCACACCTGTTGCTGCAACGCAGCAGATGACGCAGCGTCGTAGACCAGCGTGCGGTCTGGCAGATGCAGATACAGGAATTGCTGCGACTTGTCGTTGCGAGGCTCCAGTTTCACCAGAGATAACTGCTGCTCTGTGTATGTCGCCAGAATCTCGTCAATCTCTTGCGTGCTGATCTTTTGTGCAGTTGCAGCAGAGCCAAGATAGACCGCAGGCGCTTCGTTGCGACCGCTGCCGATGAAGGCAATCATCTCGGAAAAGACGCACGATCCCTGAACGCCAATGGCACCCTTCTGGATCTGCGCTCCGTCGATCACCGCAAACGGGAACGGTGCAGACCCACCAATTGATTCGTACACTTCGATGGTGTTGCGGTTGATCGCATACACCTCGTTTCGTAACCGCAACAGCGACGATACAGGGTCAGGGTCTGCCACAGGCTCCGCATACGCAAACGGGCCAATGGTGAACGGATCACCAACGTCTGTTGAATACAACTTTAGGCCGTCAGTCAGCATGAACCGACCATCAATAAAACAAAAGTCGATGATCGGCCCAATGGTCACAAGTGACAATGGCGGATAATTGGCCTGCGTCAGCGTCGTGCCATCGTAGAAGTAAATTTCACCACTAGACACGATGCCGAGGTAGTCAAACGAATAGTCCATGATGACTAGATCCGTCGAGCCACCCACATCACCAATTACAGTGACAACATTGGCATCGCTAATGGACACAAGTTTCGTGCCCATGACCCGATACAGCAGACCATTCCAGTTGATGCCGCCTCGATCAATTCCAGGGCCGGTGCCCTGTGCGATCAAACCATCAGCAGGGCGCAGATAGCCGCCGCTGATGCCGTTGGCAACAGGCACAGGCTCCATGTTGACCGGATAGGACTGCCGGAAGTCCGGGCCGTTATCGGTGTAAATTCCGCTGATGATCGGGATTTGCGCCATGCGTTAGCACTTCCAGGCTTTCAACGCCTTATTGATCCGACTGTTCGGATCTTTGGCGGTTTTCTCACTCGTCAGCTTCTTCTTTAAACCTGTCATTCTGGCACAAAATGACGCCTTACGCCCCTTGTCCTTCTCCGTCTTGGGATCGGGTGCCGGAGGCTTTAGGTTCATCCCCTGCTTCTTGGCAGACGCCCTTCCAGCAGCATTCAAGCCACCTTTAGGATCTTGTCCAGCCTTGCGCTGCCACGCAGGGGTCTTAGCCATCTCAGATGCCGTCCAGACCAGTCATGACATTCAATGTCGTACCAGCGGCGCTGATGTGCGAAAGAATCGTGTCGTCCACACCCTTACGAATGATGACCTCGCTGCCTGCACGAACCGGCAGATCCGCAGTAGTCGCAGTGCCTGCTGCGTTACGCACACGGACGTAGCACACGTTAGCACCAGTGTTCACTAGGCGCACAGCAGTGTCATCCTTGGCGATAGTGATGCTGGCAGATGCGGCAGCGGGAGTAACGACTTGGTTGCTACCGTAGCGCGGGCGAAATTGATTGATGAATGACATGTCGATCTCCGATCAGGCGATGCGATACCAGGAGTTAGTCGGGCCGTAATACCGCATACGGAAAAAGTCCTCAGCGGCCAGCGTCGTCGGGTCACCAAACGCAGCCGCAGCGCCGTTCAGGCCCAGCGTAAACGATGTGATCTGCTGCGTCGTGGTCACCAGGATCTCCTGACCATCAGCAACACTGGTGTTCAGAGGCAGCGTCACAGTGCCGCTTGCCAGCGTACCAGCAGGCTGAATGAGCAGCCACGCCTGCGTGCTGTTAGTCGCCACAGTGACATTGAAGCCCGTACCCGGTGTCGCGTACTGCACCGACATCGTAGGCGAGGCAAACGAGGATTGGAAGAACGACAGCAGCGATCCAATGCTCAGTTTACGAGCATCACCGTTGCTAGGCGTATAGACCGGCAGTTGATCGCCCGATGAGACGGTCGATACGGTCGGCAGTTGATTGATGGTCGGCATGTCAGCCCTCTTAGTTGTATTCGAGTACGCCGTCTGGCCCTGAATCAACCAGATCAACGGGCCTCTGCAAGAAAGGATCATCGTAGTTGCGCCAAGGCTTGTTACCAGCACCAGATGGCATCGTACCCGGCAACTGCTGCTCAAGCGGCATTGTCGCACGCGACAGCAGTGTGTTGTAGGCCATCTTCGCAGCGACCTTGGTTTCAGCCATCACTTGCTTGCCGTAGGAAGGCGCAATGCGAATCCCAAGGTTCGTGATGATTGCCTCATTGGCACTATCAGGCACAGTCGTCTCAGCATCGAGGTCACTGTCCTGCGGGCTACCGGGAAGCGGATAGGACAACCGGATTCCCTTGGCGTTCCACTCAGCCATCATTGTGTCAAGGCGGCGCATTGCAGCCTCGATCTGCTGAGGGGACAGATCAAATGTGTATGCGGCAAGTCCGATCTCCTCGAATGCCGCTTCAACAAACTGACGCTTGGTGTAACTCATGATTTCTCCATCGCGGCATCAATCTTCGCCAGCAACGTTTTATCACTCCACCGCTTGTCCACTTGAATCCCAAGTAACGTAGCCTGAGCAACCATCTCGTCCCGAGTCGGAGGTGCGTTGTCATCAGGCACCACGCCAGCCGCAGCCTGTTCACGCAGGAGTCGATGGTTAATCCCATCGAGGGGGCGCGATGGCTTGCGAACCTTTACAGGCTTGCGGTGCTTGCGATACTTGGGGACAAGAATAGTCTGATCCATCACTTCTTCTTTGCAGTTTTGGCCGATGCTTTGAATGCTGCGTCAGTCGGGGCACCCTTGCTCCCAGGCTTACGCATACGCTCCTTGCTTCCAGCCTCGATGCGCTTGCGCTTCGCGTTGATGTTGGCGTACAGACCGGGTTTCATCGTTTCCTTGGCGCTTTGCTAGGCAGACCAGCTTTGGTTGCTGCGGTGCGGGCTGTGTTCAGCGCAATCGCCACCGCTTGCTTCTGGGGCTTTCCGCGCTTCATTTCAGCAGAGATGTTCTGCGAAATGGTTTTCTTGCTGTAGCCTTTTTTCAGAGGCATAACGCTCTCCAGATGTAAAAAACGGGCGGCGGCACAGTCACCACCGCCCGTCTCTACTGCTCAGTCAACTTACTGGTTGAACAGCAGAACACCCGCCATCTCAGGGTTCGACATCGTAACGCCGAACAGAGTGTCAAGGCGATACTTGGTCGTCATCGTGTCGATGTCGTAGAACTTCTGCATCACCAGTTCGATACCCTGATCCGTCGAAGCACGCATCACGGCCACACCGGCGTCACCGGGCACCGAGTACCGACCGGGCAGCAACTCGATAGAGTCTTTGTGCCAGAACGGGTTGATGCTGGTGGCGTTGTCGTTCAGCCAGTTGATCGACGCAGTAGCGGAGGTGCTAGCCACGTTGATGTTCTTGTACTGAAGTTCAGCGTCGGTCGGGGTGGAGTTGGCACCGATCATCGGGGGGCTGATGGTCATGGTGGTGCCAGAGTCGATGCTGATCACACGGAAGGTCTTCAGTTGACCAGTCGAAGCCTTGGTGATGTGATGCACAGCTTCGATGCCTGCGATCTGGAAGCAATCGCCAGCGTTCACGCCAGTCGTGGTAGACACGGTGACGGTCTGGTAACGGTTGTCAACGTTGATCTGACCACCAACCGACGAAGAAGTCGCTTGGGGAACATACCGAACTTGAGCGCCGTTGGTGGCGATGGTGACAGTGGTAGCCTGCGCCGTGATGCGATTGCCGTAATCGAGTTTGTACGTCTCGAAGCCAGCAACCATACCAACGTAGTTACGCTCGTAGGCTTTGTCCGACTTGGTGTTACCAAACGAACGGGTAGCGACGGCAAGGTTAGCAGCCAGACCGTTGTAGTCGCGGCTCGACAGGGCGAGGTAGCGATCTTCCATCGCAATACCTTGCTCGTTCATGATCGCGTCAGCTTGGGCCACATCGTCGTAGTCACCAGCGGCACCGGCCACAGCAACCACAAGAGTACCTTGGTTGGCGGCAACGTTCATCACGGCGACGTTGATGTCAGAGGCCAGCTTCTGGCGAGCAGCCTGACCCAGACGACCTTCTTGCAGAGCGTCACGCAGTTCCTTGGCGTTGAGTTTCCAAGCCGAGGTCTTGCTGAAGCCCAGAGTCGCGGGAACGGACAACTGGGTCATGTCGTCGTAGTTCGACGAAATGGATGAGCCAACAGTCGAGGTGAACGACTGGGCGATGTAGGGCATCGGACGCCAGATGGTGTCGCGGGCACGCTCCATCATCGTGGAGTCAGTGTTGAACACCGAAACGTTGCGCGAGAGAACCAGGGCGTCTTGGAAGCCCTCAAGGATGTTTTCGAACGCTACGCGCTCTTCTTTGGAAAATGCGTTTGCCATGATTGGCTCCTGAAAAGATGAGTGATTTTGCGCGGTGTGTACCGCTCGTCATTACTCAGCCAATCAAAGCCGGCCGGCCGCTTGCATTTGGTTCACTGCCGATTTTGGGCTGGCGATACCCCAGATGAGCCGAATGTACCACGCACATTCGGCTCAACGCAACTACTTACCCTTGGCTCGCATTTGAGCCTTGTACCGCATGACTTTGGTGTAGTCACCCGTGCGCTCGGCTTCTGCCCGGAGTTTGTCCAAAGACGAGTCAACGCTTCCAGAGGTTCCTGCGTTGCCCTGCACAACCCGCTCCGGAGGAGGCGCTGATTTACGCTGTGTAACTTTCAAATCTTTCTCCAGTTTTGCCACCGCAAACGCAAACTTCACGGGGTCTTTGATAGCCCCAAGTTCCGCTGCCTTCTTAGGATTCTTGCCAAGGGCGTACACCAGCAGCGCCGGGTTTTCGGCACCTTGGAGAACAATTCCCTGCTGCGTGACATCAAGTGCCTGCTGGGTTACATCTTCAGCATCTTCAAAATCACGCACCTTCAGTTCTGATCTTGCTTTGCCGTAGGCGTCAAGTTTGGACTGCCACGACTTTTTCTGTTCTTCCTCAGCGACTCTGGCCTGGGCTGCAACTTCATCGACTTTACGCTTGCGCTCATACCAGTCGGCCAAAGAGGACTCGAACTTCTCGGCGTCGTAATCGTGATCCTCAAGAGTCGGCTTCTTACCCAGTGTCGGAACTGACGCAGGGACGACTGACTGAGAGGACAACTTGGCCTCAAGTTCTTTGTTCTTGCGTTGGAGTTCCCGATGCGACTTTCGCAACTCTCGAACCCAGTCAGGCGCTCTTGGCTCCTCGGGTGGCGGTGGTTCTTCGCCAATCGAGACAACAACCTCAGGCTCGTCTGACTCCTCAGATTCCTCGGACTGTTCTTGCTCCGGCTGCTCAAGTTCCTGTTCAGGTTCCTGCTCCGGCTGCTCATCGACAATGACTTCTTCGACTTCAGTTACTTCACTCATTTACTACCCCATCAAACTCGTCACAGTAAAAGGCCGGACGGTCGCCTCAATGACGCATCTCGCGTCAAAGTCTTGCGCCAGGATAAGCAGATCAATTGCGTCTTGCTCATCCTGAACGAACTCTTGCAAAACCTGAGCAGCTTCACGCAAGTCTGCGGATAGTTGCTGCTCAACAAACTTGGATTCGAGTTTGGCAAACTCTTTTTGCAGTGCATCAAACTCTGCAATTTCATCTTCGACGCCAACATCCACGAATTTCTGGATGCGTTTGGCAATCTTCTTTACCGCTTTGTTGTCAGACTTGGCAAGCGTTTCCTGGGCTTCCTGTTGCTCAAGCGACAATTCAAGAACACGGCGCTCGTTTGCCCATCCTTTAGACTTAGACTTTTTACCTGAGCCGCCCCCACCCTCAACCAGTTGGCTAACAGTTGCTTGGAAAAACTGATTGCTGTTAACAAACAGTCCAGGCAGTAGAAACTGTGTGCCACCAGCCTGCGTGACGACTGGACTGTAAAACTGGTTGGTATTGTCGTACCTAGCCGCAACCAGCGTGTTAGTGCTGGTGACCGTCGGGCTATAGAACTGATTGGCGTTGTCGTACCGAGCCGGGGCTAGTGTGACCGCACCAGGGGTGACCGTAGCCGCATAAAACGTGTTGTTGTTGGTGTAGAGGCTTGGGGTTAGGGTCTGTGCGCCCGCCGATTCAGTCTCAACGACAAATCCGTAGCCCGGAACAAGTCGCCCGGTTGTCGTTGTCTCAACAACAAACCCATAGCCGGGGATCAGACGGCCAGTTGCCATATTAGGCGACCGTCACACCCAATAGGTCAACATAAACCACCTTGGAAGGCGCAGCAAAGCAGACCTTGAACAACAGATACCCCGCCTCTTGCGCCGTAAAGGTGCACTCCATTTTGCCTTTGACTGGGGTTGTCATGCCAGTCGTTGTCCAAGTGGCAGACGATGATGGTTGATCCGCAGGCGTGCTCAAGACATTGGCGGCGCGGTCATCAATATCAATCAAAGCGAGCGGTAACCCGCTAGTGCCCTGATACTGCAACTCAACCCACAACTGCGCGTTGGTATAGGCAAAACTAGTGCCCGCACCTTGACCCGAAACGCTGCCGGTGTCATGAATGAACTCAATAGTCAGCGTCTGCGCCGTGCCAACAACGCTGTTGTACCTAGCGCCCTCGGCAGTCAACGTCAAATAAGGGAATTTGGTGTTGGCGCTTGTATCCATTCGCAACGATGTTGCGCCGCCGCCTGTCCTAACAATAGTGGACTCATCAACCACCGTGCCACTGTATGAGCCAAGTGCCACGTTATATTGAGTGTCGCTTGAGTCACAGTTCTCCATGCGAATAGAAACGCCGCCGGGGCCAGAGTAAGAGCCGGTCGTTAGCGCTGCGCCAGACGGAAGCTCGCAGTTTCTAAGCAAGACATCAAACGGAGATTGCCACGCAGCAGAAACAAGGTTTGCCCATGATCTACCGCTAAGATCACTTGCCTCAATCAAACAACTTCCAGCACCCGGTTTGTTTTGCAAAAGCGTCGTAGGAATTGATCCGGCAGCATCCAAAGACATATTTTGAAAGTACGCTCTGACCGACCCAAAGAAAAATCCTTGCGTGGTAGCACCAAATCTAAAAGTTGTGCCCTTAAATTGCACCGAACTATCCAAAATACCAGTGCCTCTGGACGGGCCAATTCCAACCCCAACCTGTGCAGCGGTTGATGTTGTTCTTACTCGTACATCACAATTTTCTAGATACAAAGAAGCAGCGGCGTTAGTGGCATTTGCAAACTGAACCGTAGCGGCAGCACTTGCGTTAGTGGCTCCATAAAATGATAGGCCATAGATATACGCAAATCCTACGATTGCTAACGTCACGCTGCCAGCCCCAATAGCCTCAATTGCGCCTGTCGCCAGTCCACTATTTCCGGATGCGCCTGATGGCGTGACAACAAGAATCCGCAAGCCGGGAGATGTCGGGCAAGTCAGGGTTTTTGCAGTTGTCTGTGTAGCGTTGTGTGTGTTGGCGACATAGATTGTGTCTGCGTTGGTAGAAACCGCCAACGCCGCCGCAAGCGTCGTATACGCATTGGCCCAGTCAACGCCAGTCCCCGCACCTACGGCTGCGCTATTAACAAAACGATCAGCCATTGTCTACCACCACAATGTTGGCGATTTGGCGGTTGATCTCAATGATCCGCGCATCCATGTTGGCCTGCGCTTCAGCATCGCCCTGCCCAGCAGGCAGTTTGTACATACACATCTGCGTTGCGTTATTGGAGTCAATATATGACTCTTTAACCCACCGCGAGCCGTCCTGCTGTTCGTGGTTGTCAATGACGTATGACGAGGAAACGATCTGGTTCACAGCGCAAAGATGCCTGAAGCGTTCCAAGTCACCGTGATGTTGCCGCCGTTGGGCGTGACCGGCAGATTAGTTACTGAGGTGTCAATGTACGCCACCAGCGGCGAGGTCGTTGGCGTTCCAGTGTCGATGTAGATCACAAGCGCCTCAACCGTGCTACCACTCACGGTAGGGAAAGTCACATCAGCCCCATCAAACACGCCGTTTGTGAACGTCTTGCTGCCAATGGTCTGCGGCGTGCCGACAGTCGCGGATTGAACATCCGTACCCGTGCCAGCGTCATAAAACTGATCCGACGATGCGTAGGTGTAAACGCCCGTGTCCACCAACGCAACCTTGACGGTTCCGGCAGACAGGTTGTTGTTTGCAGTGAACTGGAGCAGTTGCTCTTTCCACTTAGGATAAAGCGCGTTTGCCATTATTGAATCCCTACGATTTTACCGTTTTCACGGACGACACGTTTAGGCTTATTGATGGCCGCAATTGCTTGTTCACTGACTTTGGCTGCGCTTTCAGCATTCTGCTTGTTGGCGCTCGCCATTGTCTCAACAGCTTTTTGAAACCCGCTAATCACATCACGCATTCCATCAACTGTCTCTTTGACAGTCTCGCGCAAATCCGTGATTGCAGTTTGCCTATCAACTTCGTTTTGCACTTCGGTATCGACTTTAACCGATTCCTGCTCCATCTGGCGCAGTTTCATCAACTTCTCGGCCATCTCGATCCGCATCTTCTCGATTTCAAACTCCCGCTTGACGGCTTCGTACTCGTCCATCATGGGAGCCGCAGGAGCAGATGGTGAACCGCCACCCGTACCACCAGCAGGCTGACCAACCTCCTCAAGCGTCTTGAGGGTCTTAGCCTGAGTCTCCTCAGTCTTAGCCATCGTAAGCACTGCGTCAGCGCGGGACTTCTCAGCGTCGGCCATCGCTTTCTCAGCAGCAGCCTGGACGAACACAGCGTTAGGATCGGGCTGCGCGTTGGCAGCAGCCTCTTGCATACGCTTCATGTCCTCCTCGGTCGGATCAATCACGCCCATCTCGACCAACTTCTTACGGAAGAACTCCCGCGCATCCGACAAACCTTCACCCTCAAGGTTCGTGATGATCATGGCCTGCAACACAGCTTGCGTCTGCGGATCTTGCGTGATCGCCACAAGGTTAGTCAGCGACTGCACAATCGACTGACGCTGACTGCGGAACGACGGGCCGACATCAACAGCGACATCAAGGTGCGCGTTGGACAGGTCACCCTCGTAGGCAACCGCACCCTCATCGTCGATCATGGGCTTCATGAGTTCAATCATCTCGATCTCACCCTGCTCCGCGATGCCCTTCATACGCCGTTTATCTTCAACGTACACATCCTGAGCCATCGAGAGCCAAATCTCACCACAGCGCCGGATCGCCTTCGCCATATTGGAAATGTAGATGTAGCTCTGCATGTCCAGGCGCTGCTGCACCATCTCAACGGCTTTACCCGAGATGTTGCTGACAATCTTGTCGCCCTGCTCCTGGTTACCCAGAACGTCCCGAATATCCTGCTCAGTGATCTGGAGCAGCCCAGCCAGTGCAGGAGGGATCGCTGCACTCTTGGTGTAGGCCACTGGCCCACCGACTTGAGTGCTGCCGTCTGCTGCCGTGATCGGGTTAATCAGCAGATACGGGTAGTTCTTGATGTTGTCCTCTGACCACATCAACTGGTGTCCAGCAACCTGCTCAGGGGTCAGAATCGGCTTCTCAACGCTTGAGAGGGCACTGATCTCGGCCAGTTTGGACAACTGCATGTTCTTCAGACGCTGGGCATCCTTGGCAAGCCTGACATGCCCGGAGCAACGTTCAATGTTGTCCACGAACCAGCGTTTACCGTAGAACGGCACGATGGGGATGTGCTTGCCCGCGATGTAACCGCAGTCCTCAAGCACCTTGCCACCGCTCATGATGTACTTGCGAACCTTGCGCCGGGTGATTCTGCGATCCCGCACCTTGACCGTACCAACGGCGTTTAGGATCTCAGCAGTCTCACCGTCCAGTTCGCTATCGAGGTACTTCTCCTCGGCTCCGTCGATGGTCTTGAAGATGTGCAGTGTCTCTTTAACATTCTCGACACGATACATCTCGGCCACAAACACAACGTCTGGGGTACACCAGTCGAACTCATACTGATGGACTTCTTTGGGCCAAGTTGACGGGTCATCGTTATATTCTTCGATGTACGACTCACGGGTCATCGAACTCAACACGAAGCAATACTTGGCGTCAGACTTGTCCTGCCGCTTGGCGTTCAGGTCAAAGTAGACTGACGAATCGGCGTCGAAGATCGGTTCGATCTTGATGCGCTGGTACTCGTTCTCGGGATCTTCCTCGTCCTCGTACTCGGTACGCAGACGCCACGCGCCGAAGCCACCTCCGACTCCCTCCTCGAAGGCGTTGTCGTAGGCTTCTTCGGCGCAGGAGTCCTGCTCGTCGGCGCGGTACAGCTTGTCGCAAACGTCCGAGATGGTCTTGTTCTTGCTGCCGTCTTTGTCGATGAAGTTGACGGTAATGCGGTTGTTCCGGTACTCGCTGAAGATCCGCTGCACGGCCAGAGCGATCTTGTTGACCTCTAGGCGCGGCTTGTTCTCGTACTGGTAACCCAGCGGGCCTTCCCACTGAGCGCCAGCGAGGGAGTAGAACCGGCGGTCTTGCAGGCACTGGAGACGCTCGTCGCGCAGGGCAGACTGAATCGTGTCGAACTGCGCCAGAGCCTCGCTGTGCAGGTTAGTCAGTCGTTCACTGTTAGACATGCGTGCCATATCAAGCCCTTTGTGGTGCCCCGTTCCAGTAGTTCACTGTTGGCTGGGCGTAGTAAGTCGGCATTGTGGCAGTGTATCCGGGCGTTGCCAAGTGACCCATGATATCCGTTGCGATGGGAAATGCAAAGGTGACGGCGATGGCGTCCGCTGCGTCAGGGGAGGCCAGCCCTCGTGCCTTCATCTCTTTCTTACTCTCCAGGAAGATCGCCCCCGCGCTGTTCGGCTTGACCCGAGGGCCGGTCAGGTCGTCCCTGAGAGTCTTGTCGTTGGGCACCGAGGCAGTGAGTAGCCACTCCTTGAGCGCACCCCAGATCTCGGCTCGCTTATTCCCATACATCACAGGTCTGCTCGATCTCCACGCGAAGTTCACGCCTCTGACCTTGTACCGCTGCTCCTTGAGACGGTCGAGTACGCCAGCACCCAGCCCACCCTCGTCTACTACGGTGAGCGCCGGTCGGAACTCCTCGATAGTCTGGATGACGTGCCCTACGACGGTCATGGTGTCGTCGCCCCGGTAACGGCGCAGCGCGAGCAGCGTGCGTCCCTGGCGCACGGCGATCACGGTGCTGTCGGCACCCGAGCGTGCGGGGTCTACGCCTACGACGATGGGTGCGGAGGGGTCTTTGATGGGTGGTCGGCTCATGGCCTCGTCCACACGGGCTAGGTCGATAAACTGGTCGTCCCCGGTCGATGGGAACTGACCATAGACCTCGATACGGGCCTCGCGGCTATCGTCGCCATGTTCTGCGATGATCTGGTCGTAGATCCCCTTGTCTGTCCCCTCGACTGTGCGGCTGTCGATCTGCCGGGTGTGCCAGAACGCCCTGCGGGAGTGGAAACACTCGTAAAAGTAGCCGTTCGGGCGGCGGGGGTTACTGAACGCGAACCAGTACCTGTCCACGATGGGTTCGGTAAAGAACCCCGAGGCGACTGACCAGATGCTGTCCGGGATGCCGCTCGCCTCGTCGAAGATGACCATCATGCCGTCGTGATTGTGAACCCCGGCGTAGGCGTCTGGGTTCTCCTCGCTCCACAGCTTCCCCTCAGCGCCCCAGTACCGGGTGCCCTTTTGGAGATCCCTCTCGACAAGAGTCGTTAGCCACGCAGCGGGGATCAGCTTCGTGGCACTGACCTCCCACCAGTGGGCGTTGATGGTCATGGTGGCCCACTTAGTCAGTTCACCCCAGGTGACTGATCGAAGCTGCGGCTCGCTGTTGGCACTCACGATGACTGAACTGCCGATCCGAGTGGTCAGCATCCACAGGATCAGCCAACTGACCAGTGCGCTCTTACCGATCCCCCGACCCGAGGAGATCGCCTCACGCAGCGCCTTTAGATCAACGGGTGCGGATCTGTTGGCCTTGATGTGCTGCCCGATGTCGCGCAGCACCTGCCTCTGCCATGTGCGAGGCCCGCTGAAGTGTTCGAGGGGTGTGTTCTTCTGCCCCCAGGGGAACGCAAACATGACGAATGTCTCCGGGTCGTCCGCTACCTGCGGCGACCAGAGCTGCGCCATGAGCATCTCCTCCTCATCGGCGCTGTACCGCTGACGCTGCGCGGGCATCAGTCGTCCTTGAGGATCAGGTCGATGAACATCTTCGCCACCAGCGACACAACCAGCGCGAT
>Ga0209358_10001277_pt1 | contig 20330 bp, 37 predicted proteins | sample LauGreFa1BDMLBSN_2_FD_187574 | JGI IMG/M metagenome (GOLD analysis project Ga0209358, IMG submission 187574) | Freshwater lake microbial communities from Lake Michigan, USA - Fa13.BD.MLB.SN (SPAdes) (version 2) | ecosystem: Environmental > Aquatic > Freshwater > Lake | place: Lake Michigan, USA...
CCTCGGCATCGGGACGAGTTCGCCTGCTGCAAAGTTGCAAGTCGTTAGCGGAAACATTCGCCTTGATAATAATCAAGGTCTTGAGTGGGGAGGCGGGAATAATTACATCTACGGAAATGAAACGACGGATTTCGTAGCGATTGCTACAAACGGCACCGAACGCGCCCGTATCGACTCCTCCGGCAACTTGCTGGTTGGAACTACAAGCGCACCAAATTCAGGCGAAGTGCGTCAATTATTGACTAGAGCAGGCGCAACATATCTCCAATTTCAAAACACAACCACTGCCACGGGCTGCACTATTGGCACATCTGACCAAAACTTCATTATCTACACCAACACCAATACAATCGGCGGTGGCGGCGGCACATACACCGAACGCGCCCGCATCACGAGCGGGGGGGATTTGCTGGTTGGGACGACAAGTGCATCTAACATCGGTGGTCGTGGTTCCAGAGTAAATTGCGTACAAAGTACCAACGGCGCATGGGCTGGTGGCTTTATTCATTCTACTGCTACAGGGGCTCAAGCATTTGGTTTTGCTATTCATTATTCAGGAAGTTCCCCTAATAGCACACTAAACCCAATGTTGTATTGCGAAGACAGCACGGCTCTTCGTGCCGAAATTCGCTCCAACGGTGGCTTGGCAAACTACAGCGCAAACGATGTCAACTTGTCCGACGAGCGCACGAAGAAAGATATTGTTCCGCTTGGCTCTATGTGGGACAAGTTTAAGGCCATCGAAATCGTCGCGTTCAAGTACAAAGACCAGACGCACGAGGACAACAACATCGGCGTTATCGCGCAGCAAGTAGAGTCTGTCGCGCCGGAGTTTGTAGATGTTGATGGGTTTGGCGATACGCCAGAAGACGGCGTGCCGTTAAAGTCAATCTACACGGCTGATATGTATCACGCCGCCATCAAGGCCCTGCAAGAAGCAATGGCCCGTATCGAACAACTTGAGGCGAAAGTCGCCACATTGGAGAGCAAATAAATGACCATTATCACTTGGAACATCTCTGTCCTCGACTGCCTCCCGCAGTCTGCTGAAGGCGCTGACTATGTAGTCACGGCGCACTGGCAGTGCAACGGCGTAGACGGCGACTACAACGGCAGCGTCTACTCGACCACCTCGTTTGCCGTCGTTCAGGGCGAAGCCTTCACCCCCTATGCCGACCTCACGCAAGCGCAGGTACTTGGCTGGGTCTGGGCCAACGGCGTGGATAAGGCGGCAACCGAGGCTGCGGTGGAGGGCCAGATTGAGGCCCAGAAGAACCCGCCCATCGTCTCGCCGCCGCTGCCGTGGGTGTCGCCGTGATTAACCTCACGCTGACCACGGAAGAAGTCAACGCCATCCTGCAAGTGCTTGGGCAGTTGCCCACCTCTTCGGGTGCGTGGCCCCTTGTAGTCAAAATCAAGGAGCAGGCAGAGCCGCAGGTCGTGAAGGACGGGGAGCCGTGACCACAGTACAAGACCTTGAGGTGACTGTGACCTCTCACATTGATGTTTGCGCGGTGCGCTACGAAGCCATCCATGCGCGGCTAAAGCGTCTGGAGAACCTTCTGATGCGGGTTGGCGGGACAATCATCCTTATCCTGCTGACCGCATTTGGCACGGTGACGATGATGTGGCTGGAGTCCATTAAGTGAAGGAAGAGGGGGCCAGTTCTGTGAACTTCGGCGAGATAATGAAGATGTTGGTTCCCGTCCTGATTGCCTGTATCGCATGGCTTCTGGGACAGGTCACATCTTTCAGCACCCGTCTGACCAAGATTGAGGGTCAGATGCCTGCGCTTATCACGCCGGAGGGGGTGCCGACCGATAGCCCCGTCTCGGCAGAGCGCCGCCAGCGTCAGAAGGAAGAACTGCTCGACAAGATTTACGACCTTCAGATGCGGGTCAAACTGCTTGAACAAAAGGAGAAGGACAAGTGATACCTGCCGCGCTACAAGCCATCCTAACGCCGTTGCTTGGCAACGGGCTTAACCTCGTTGCTAACGCTGTGCTGGCAAAGGGCAAGAAAGTTGTCGAGGAGAAGTTGGGCGTTGAACTAAAGCCCGATATGTCCCCCGAGGACTTGGCGCGGGTACAGATTGCCCAGATGGAGCATGAGGAAGAATTGCTCAAGTTGCGGCTGGAAGAGGACAAACTTGACCTCGCTGAACTTGAGATGCGCCTGAAGGACACCAACGATGCGCGGGTGCGCGAGACGCAGATTGTCACCTCCGACAAGGCACCGCTGCTGAACAAACTCATCACGCCGATTTTGGCGCTTGGTTTGCTTGGCATCACCTTTACGCTCTTTGGCATCGTGCTGTTCCAAGCGAGTCCGATTGACCCTAGCCGCAAGGACATCCTCATCTACATCTTGGGCGTGCTGTCTGCGGTCGCTACGCAGGTTGTCTCGTACTACTTCGGTAGCAGCCAGTCGAGCAAGGACAAGACCGACGCACTCAAGGAGGCCATCAAGTGAGTCTCGTAGCAGAACAAGCAGCGTTCCTGCTGGATGTCGCCAAACTCGTTAACAAGGCGACCGAGTTGGGCTTCGTCGTCACGGGCGGTGAACTTGCCCGTACCCCGGAGCAGCAGGCTATCTATGTAAAGACGGGTCGCAGCAAGACGATGAATAGCATCCACCTCAAGCGATGCGCCATCGACTTGAACTTCTTCAAGGACGGCAAACTGACCTACGACATCCCTGCTCTTACGCCGGTTGGTGAGTATTGGCAGAGCCTCAACCCCAAGAACCAATGGGGCGGGTTCTGGAAGTCGTTTAAGGATGTGCCGCACTTCGAGCGCAGGGTGTGATGGCGAGGAAGGAATCGAACCTTCATTCACGGAGTCAAAGTCCGTTGTCCGACCGTTAGACGACTCGCCAGCCGTTTACCAAGTGTCTCGGTAGCCTCGGCTGCACGCCCAGTTTGGGGGCGGCACGCGGCTCCATTCGTGGTGTCTGCGTGCCTTTAGGTTGCGGAACCAGTTGACGAACCATCTGACCATAGTGCCTCCACCGAGTAGGACTGTGACGGTGACTTCCAATCTCGCGGCGGGTCGCCCGACAGGTGGCTCGGGTCAACCCAATGCAGTTTGTTGTTGGGGTAAGCGATGAGCGGCCCAGCCTCCAGCCGGACAATGTGGTGGTCTTTGCTCTGGTCGCTGACCTCCGACCATCCACCGTTGTGCCAGAAGATGCTGAACAGGTAGACCCCCGGCCTCCACACTCCGTCCCTGCCTCTGGCGCGGACACGGTGACCCCGCAGAAACTCCATCTCCCGCACCTCGGCGTGGCGGCTAAAGGAGTCCCACCAGCAGGCGAGTTCTAAAGCCATTGGGGGGCATGGCTTGCTGACAAGGGCATGGATAGGCACCCTCGCCCATTGCGCCCCACAGGCCGCCATAACGCTAAACATGGGTACCCGCGCAGGTTCAGCCCGGAACCCGAAGATGGTGCAGGGGGTAAACTCCCCTTTGCCCGTCTGGTGGTCATACAGGAATTCGTTGCGGATGTACGCCGGGGTGTACGGCGTATCTACCATGAAGGTCACAGTAGTCCTTCCCGGTTAAGTTGCGCGAGGGTTCGCGCCATGCCTTCAAGATGCAGCAGGCGCACATAGTCGCGGTCAAGGTCGGTATGCGCCCTGCGGTCGATAGCATCGTGGCACGCGCTACAGGCCCATGCGCCAAGTACATCGGGCGACTTCATGCCAATCCCAGATACCCCTGCAAGCCTGTAGTGAGCGAGCACAACCGTTTCAGAATTGTGGTTGCAGACCTCTGGGATACGCACCATGCAGCCTCGCCCTCGGGCTTCTTTACGCAGTTTCATACGACGGCTCCGGTATCACGATGCCCATATCAAGGCACTTTGTTTCAAGAAACAGCAGGTAGTCGCTGAACTCTTGCTTGTTGAGTGCCGACGAGCGGCGCAAGGGTCGCAGGCGTTTCCTGCCAAACCCCTCCAGCGTCTGCCAACCTCCCCATTCCCCCACCATATACTCGTGGATATCGTCGCGTGTCCATCCGCGCAATGCCTCACCACCGCCCTCAAGGATAGACGGGTACACCACGCCCCACAGGAACTTGTTTTGTTGGGCGGTGCGCGGCTTCTTCCACTCCGTAACCTCGACCGCCCATGTCTTGAGCGGGTCAAGGTTAGACACCATCCGCGTTACGACAGATGCCATAGCGTCCGGTCTAGTGCCTCGCGGAAAGATGCGTTTCATCGCTCGGATGCCCTCACCCGTCCAGCCCATTGCTTCCATTCGTGGGCATATTCGACATTCTGGTATTCATCGAACCACGGGCCACCCTCGGTGAAATGCACGCAAGTCGGGTCAGGAACCTGCGCCCGTGTGTGCCAGCCCTCCAAGTAATTAAAGGTCGGCGGCAACGCACCAATGTTTCGGTCGTTTACCCACATAAATCTGTGCAGATACATCCCGGTTTCGCTGTTCACGATTTCGGGTGTCAGCCCACCCATTGACGGATGGCTGCAATTGAACCACATAAACGACGACCAGTTTTTGCGCGGGTATTGGCGCTGTGCCTGCCCGTCCATCTTTGTCAGAGATGTGGGCTTGTAGTCGTGCTGGACACACCACACGGCAACATCAGGATTGTTGAAGTCGAGCAACGGCTTCAGACTGTGCCGTACCAGAAAGTCACAGTCCATGAACAAGGCATTGCCTCTGAAGTTGCAGAGCGCAGGCACAAGGAACCGGCTAAAACTGAACTCCGTGGATGAAAACGGGTCTGGTTCGCGCCAGTACATCCCCATCTCACGGAGGTCATCTAGTCGAAGCGCGACAACCTCTGCCTCCATGTGTTCCAGAATGGACGCACGAGCCACCTCGTAGGCGATGTCCTCGCGGCTATCGTATCCGATAAAGATTTTCAAAACGGCAAATCCTCATCGTCGTTGAACTTCTCGGGATTCTGCTCTGCCATTGTCTTGGGACGCGCAGCCTGCTTCGGCTCAAACTTGAGCGACATAAAAGCATCGCCGGTCTTACTGCTGCGCTTAATCCACGCGCTGATGTTGAGGTCGATATTGTTAAGAACGGCAGAGCCGCGATAATCGGGGGCTTTTTCGTTGCCGCGCTTATCGTTCTTAAACAAAACGCCACGGTTGTTGTTGTCGTACTGCTTATTCACAGGGTCACCTTTTCTAGTTTGTTGAGTTTGTCGTCCAACTCTTGCAGGAAAGTAGTTACCTCCTGCTCAAGTATCTTGATGTAGTCGTCATCACGCGGGACGCGCACGACTAACAATTGCAGCCGCTCGGGCAGGCGCGGGTCGTAGGACACGAAATCGCACCACGGCTTACCGGCACACGCCATCTGCCATTGCATCTGCGTTATGTATTTCTGCGGCGGTTTGCCGTCGAAGATGTATTCCAGATGGGTCGCGGTGTTCGGGCATTTGATTTCCACCAAACCCTCCTCGGCAAACCCGTCAGGGCTGGCACCAGACATCGCAACGGTCGGGTGGTCAATGAAGCCGACATCCTCGACCAGTATTCCGGTCTTAGCGGCGTAGGCGGCTTTGGCGTTCGGCTCCTGCTCTGTCCCCCATTCCATCGCGGCGTTGGTGAACGAGGATGCCTTCTGGCCTGTCAGTCTTTCGACTACAAGGTCAGCCGCGTAATTAGCACGACCTGCGCCATAGCCGGTCTTGGTCTTGGCGATGACATCAGCCACACGGCTGGCTGTAACCTTGCCAAGCCTTGCCGCAAACCAGTCGTCTGTACGCTGTTCCATCATATTTTTAATACCCGTTCAATTTCTGAAACTGTTAATGGGTCTTCACCATCCGGCAATTCTTGGTACAAATCACAACGGTCGTATGCGCTTACAGGTTGTCGCTTTGCTTTTATGTATGGCGGCCAAGCAAACCCGCAAAATCCTTCGTCGTCTTTTTTCTCAACATAAAAAATGCAACTTCCGCAACACCGTTCCCATTGATGCTTGTTCACGCCGCACCCCCATCACTCAACTTTTTCTTGCGTGCGCTGAACGCATCCATGTGCGCTGCGCGGATGGCGGGGTCAAGCGACTTGAAGAGGGCAACGAGCGCAGCAGCATCAGCCGCCGACGCAATCTGCGCCAGCACTTCGGGGTTAGGCTCGGCTTTCTCGCCCTCGGGCAAATCTTCACCGGCAAAAATGTAGAGAGCCAAACCGTGCATCGCAATCGCTTTTGTAAGGCAACGCATGGTGGCGGTGTTCACGGCAAAGGCATCAGGGTCAACGATGGCGCGGTTGCGGTTATCCATCACCGGCAAGATGCAGGTCTTGATGTCGCCCTTGATTTCAACGCTGACCTTGACCATCGCGGTGCCGTTTCGCAGGTACATCACGGGGCTGTTTTCCCACTCATGCGCCGTCCATTGTGCGCCGGGGTCAATCTTTAGCACTTCAGCCCACGCCCACGCCCACGACAAATAAGACAGGTTGCCTTTCTTTTCAACATGGTCGTTGACATTGATTTTCAGAAGTTCCGACATTTCTTGCTCTCCTCAATCATTTGTTTAAGTTCGCGCCGCAGTTCGTTGTGGCGGTCAATATCGGCTTGCGTCCAAGTGAGGATGACCGGCTCGGTGTAGTACCGATGCTCCTCACACTCGCGTTGCTGTTGCCAATCGTCCATCAGAAAGTCCTCACAGCAAGCCACGCGAGGGCGGCAAACATGACGAACGAGAACAGGTACAGGCCAACGGTTTTCATATTGAATTCCTCGCCATGTGCAGGGCTTGGAACATCAGCCGTTGGTTGGTTCGAGCGCAAATAACAAACGCTGCACGGATGTCTGCGTGCGCTCTTGCGTGCTTCATCGCAAGGTCACGGGCTGCTCTGGATTCACCTGCTGCGATTGCCCATCTGATTGAGGGCGGCAGGTGTTGGGGGATGGGTCGCATATCTGTTGCTCCGGTTACCGGTCGTTTGTGACCGTGGAGCCATGATGCGCTTGCTGTTAACCGATGTCAACAGCCTCTTGCATTTATTTTTACCATCGTTAACTTACCGCTTCATGGACATCCAAGCCGCCCTCGCAGTCGCAGGTAGCAAAGCCGCCCTCGCCCGTAAACTTGGGGTTAGCCGTCCGGCTGTCTCACGGTGGGTCAAGGCAGGGAAACTGCCTGCCATGCGGGTCTGGCAATGGAAGGCTCTAGAAGCCGCCACCCCGCCGATTACAGCCGATTCTACGCCTACCCCTGCCTGACCCCTATGGTCAGCCCAGAAGCCGCCAAAATTGCTTACGACAAGGCGTGGGCTGTATTCAAGGCATGGCCTGCGACTGACTGGAGCGAAGCCCGGATAAAGGCTTTCAAAGCGGCTACTGGCGCTTGGCGCGTTTACCTCAAAGCCGTTAAGCGCATTAGACCCCAGAAACGACAAACCCCCTGAACGGGGGCTTGACGCGGCAGGGGGGCTGCCTTACGCTTGCGAGGCTATTCGAGCGTGATGGTTAATCTACACGGCTGTTCTAGTCGTGTCAAACACCCCACCACGCAGCCCCTCGACATGGGTTAAATCTGTCGGCGAAGGGCCGTTCGTTTGGAACGGGCTGGGCATCGCTTACCAAAGTCCAGCGGGTCTAAACAACCGTGGCTATACGGGCATTTAGGCATGACCTCGCTACCTTCCGATTTAAGGGGGGTAGGGGGGTCATTCCCGGGCTTCCGAGCATGGGTCTTACGAAACAATCCTACAGAGTTAAATCTTAAATCCTAGAAGCCTAAACTAAAGTTGTTGCATTAACCTCCGTGAACAGTTACGCTTGTCCCGTACCTAACCACAGAGAGGTTTTTATGCACGAATTAGACGAACAGGCTTGGGAACAATGGGCGGCTTATAGGAAAGCCATTCGCAAAACCATCAAGCCTGCCAGCGAACACGCCGCGAAACTCAAACTTTCGCGTTTTGGTGCTGACCAACAGGCCGTGGTCGAGCAGTCCATTGCTAATCAGTACCAAGGCTTGTTTGAGTTGAAGAAGTCCGCACCCCGCTTCGGTGAGAAGGTCGAAAAGACCGACAAGCAACGCGCAGCAGATGTTGCCCGTCACGCTGAACAAGACGAGTGGAATGCAAGGGTGTGGAGCAAGCAAGAACCAACCCCGCTGAACCGTCTCAAACTCTGTGAGGCATATCTTGCTCGATTAACCATCAGCCCTGATGCGGATGCGATGGAGCGTCTGCGGGATTCGACCGCCGCCGCGTTGCGGTCAGCCGATGCAGCCGAGGTGCTGGGTCACCCGCATTTGATGTCGATGGTTCGCCAACTGTTTGGTGAACGCGGTCTGAACAAACTCAAAAAGCGAGAGGTGCAATCGTGAAGGCAACAATGAACGATATGTGGGATGCGTTGAAGGCGTATCAGTCGCAGGCAAACGCCGACGGTCACGGCAAGTCGTGGCAAATAGCGTGCCAAACAAAAATCGTAGCCGACATGGACGCTGCAATCGAGGATTCGAGTGAACGGATGCAGGAAGCCGACCCCGATTACGAGTTGTTTGGTGGTCGCCCGAACGACGATTACGAGCGGATGTACACCGCAGGCGAGGCGATGATTAACGCGGTATATGTGATGCAGTCGGATGTTGAGCAGCAGGAAAACATCACCATGGCGATTCGACTTATCGAAAAGGCGCAGGAAATCGGATGACCCGCACCTGTAAGCAATGCGGTCAAAAGTTCTTCGGCGCGTCGAGCATTCTCCAGCATCGCAGCGGTGCGTGCGGTGGCGAGGAACTGCTGAAGTCTCGCGGCTGGGTCAAGACCAAGGCGGGTTGGGTATCACCACAACGCGCAGCGCACGACAAACGCCGTGGAGTTTGAGCGGCTGATGAAAAACAGGGATGCGCCGCATATTGATTACGGCGCATTCCTCGGGTTGCTGCCGAACAACCCTAAAGCCTGCCCGTGCAATATCGACGGCATCATCGAGCGCAAGGGCAAGTTCCTCGTACTAGAATGGAAACGCGAGGGTGAGGGGATGTCCGAAGGGCTGCGCCGAACCTTGCAGGCACTCGCTGCCACGCCAAACTTCCAAGTGTGGGTGGTGCGCGGGGATACGGACGAGGGGCTACGGATAGCGCGGTTTTTCTTCGTGCCGCCGCAGGGCAAAGCAATGCTGCTTGGGGAAGGCGTGGAGGAATTTGTACGCGCCTACAAACTCTGGTACGAATGGGCTGACGGGTCTTTCTGATGCGCTACGCCGCACGCCGGGATGCCAACGATGCCGCCATCACCGCAGCCGTGAGAGCGGCGGGGTTTACGGTGTACGATTTGGGGCAGGCAGGGCAGGGCGTGCCGGACAAACTGGTCACCGCCCCCGGCTTCGCTGCCTTCCTTGAAATCAAGACCCCGACGGGCAAACTGCGAAGGGGTCAGGAACGCTTCCAGATGGCGTTTGAGCCGCTAGGCCAATGGTATCTGGCCCGTGACCCTGCCGAGACTGTTGCGTGGCTTCAAACGCGGCTGACGACGACAAAGAAGCCTTGACCCATGAGTTGATGGTGCTGGAGGTGGTGGATGTGGAACCGCTCACAGAGCCGGGGGAGCCACCAGCGTGCAGGCTCTTGGATGAGATGGGCGTTCCTGCCGTCCGAAAGGGTCTTGCCAGCCGCCCCCGTGTGGACGGACAGGAAGCCGATACGCGGCATGATACGGGCAAGGTCATCCAACACCGCGTCGAGCCGGTCAGGTTCGATGTGTTCGAGGACATCAATGCAGGCCACAAGGTCGGCCTCTTGTGGGTCGCCGTATTCTGGGAAGGCTGGGTCATAGGGGTGGTAATCAAACTCCAGCCCTGCGCTTTGTAAAGCGGTCTGGAGGTGCTTCTTCCCAGCCCCGTAATCGGAAATTGACCGGACGGAGTTATCCACAGCCAATTTAGCCACAAGGGGCGCGAAGGCGAGGGAGGCCACCCCGTAGTTAGGATTTGTGTGCAGGGCGATTTGTTGGGCGCGGTAGGCTTCGGAGATGGTGTCCATACCCCAGTTTACCCCGGTAAAAAAAAGTTTGCTAAAGGTGTTGACAGGTAGGGCGGTATGCCCTAATCTACCCCCATGCCAGCACGGTGCTGGCTCCACAGACAGGAGATACAAGCATGAACAACATCAACAAACTCGAAGCCGAACTTGTTGCAGCGGACAAGGCCGAGGCTGCGGCATGGAACCACATGGACAAGTGCTGCAAGGTGGTCAAGGCCAACATCGCGGACGCTATCGACGCGCATGAGGCGGCTTATCAGCGGCTGCTCAAGGCGAAGGACGCTGTGGCTGCTGCCAAAAACACAAGTTCTTGGCAGTCTGTGCGGAACCTGCTGGCAACGCCGCGTTGCCCTGCGCCGTGACCGCCACCGCTTTCCGTGCCGCCCTCGCCCTTGCTGGACTGACGCAACGAGGTGCTGCGCGTGCGCTTGAAATCAACGAGCGTACCGTGCGCCGGTACTGCGCCGGATACCCTGTGCCGCGTGTCGTTTGGTTAGCGTTGGAGAGGCTTGCGCTCAAGCCGTGAGGGGTCTAGAGTCATGGTATCCTTCTGGGGGACGCTATGGCTGCTCACGAAAAAACCGCTGCGCTTTTTGTCGGAACCATGTTCCACAGCGCGACCATCACGCACCTTCAGCATCTTGCCACCAAGTCCTTCGCGCAGCACATGGCGCTTGCGGAATACTACGAGGCCATTCCCGGTCTTGTGGATAAATACGCAGAAGCCTATCAGGGTAGGTATTCAATCATCACGGGCTACGATGTCGAGTTCCACAAGAACTCTAACCCGAAGGCGTATGTGAAGTCGCTGCTGACCTTCCTCGACGAAATCAAAGGCTCACTCCCGAAAGACTCCGACCTTGTTAACCTGTTCGATGCCGTGGTTGATGCGGTGACGAGCCTCAAGTACAAACTCGAAAACTTGAGTTAACACATGGCAAAGCCTGCGCCATCACGGTATGCCGCCGCGCTCGACTATCTCCAGCGGGTGCGTGACCGTGCAACGCAATTTATAAACACGCCGGGAACCGCACGCCCTGACGAATACCAAGAGCGATTCGGAATGGCTGGCGATGCCGTGCCTTCTATCGCTCAAACAGGTCAAGCAGCGGCAGCGTTTGGGCGTGGCACTACCCGTTTACCATTTCGGATGCTTGGCACCCCGGTAGACCTTTCTGCGCTCGGCATGGCGGCTGCTGGCTATCCAACAGATACACCCGTCGGCGGTTCAGATTGGATGATTGACCAAGCCGCCCGAGCAGGACTTGCTTACCCGCGTACAGACAATGCGATGGAAGCGATTGGCGATGTTGCAGCCAGTTTTGTTAACCCAGTTGGCCCAGCAACACGCATCGGAACCACCATTGAAAGAGGCGCTGAATATGCAAAGTCAATCCCCGGATTTGAGTCACTTGGACGACCCGGAAGAAATCGCAGCGTGGCAGAAGCACAGGGAGCGGCTACGAGGGCAGCAGGTGGCAAACCTGCCCTCATTGGCACCCCTACAGAACCCCTCACCGTTGCCGGTCGCACCTATGTTTCCGGGCCTACTAAAAAAGCCGTAAAGGCTGCGGAAAATTACGCATCACGCCGGGGAACTTCTTACGCTCCCCCAAAAACTTTCAGAAAGGTAATTCCCGAACGAGCAACTAAAATTGCCGCCGCCTACGATGCAATGCCACACGCTCCGAACGACCCAAAGGTTAAGGCAGCATACGATGCGATGATTGACGAGACGCTTGACCAATGGAACGAGATTAAAAAATCTGGTCTAAAGGTCGAGTTCATTCGCCCCGATATGCAAGACCCGTATGCGAAAAGCCCTCGCGCCGCAATCATGGATGTGCGCGACAACAATCACTTGTGGGTGTTTCCTACGGAAAGCGGATTCGGAGGCAGCGAAAGCGCCCATGTAGATATCAGCGGCAACCCGCTGCTTCGCAAGACGGGCGAGGTTATCGACGGCGTGCCGGTTACCGCAAACGATATATTCCGCATCGTTCACGACTACTTCGGGCATATCAAATACGGGCATGGGTTCCGCGCAGACGGAGAGGAAAACGCTTGGAGGGCGCATTCGGCTATGTATAGCCCGTTGGCCCGTAGGGCGATGACCTCGGAAACACGCGGTCAGAACAGTTGGGTTAACTACGGCCCGTATGGTGAACAGAACCGCAAAGCAAGTGCTGCCGACACGCAATACGCCCCACAGAAAACGGGGTTATTGCCTGACTGGGTAATCGAAGAGGGATTGGCTGACGAGTTCTACCCAGAAACTCCGTTACGGCTGCCGCCCACCAAAATTGCAGCAGGGTTAACTCTGTATGGGCAAGGACAGCAAGAGCGTAAGTAACAGAAGTAAACTGTTTCATTGGATAAACAATCACGATATATTAACCACGGTATGCCAGCAGGTCGCCCCAAAGGAAGCCCTAACAAGTCAACCCAAGCAGCGAGGGAGGCCATCTCTCGTTTCGTAGACGGCAACGCAGACCGCTTGCAGGGCTGGCTCGACGAGATACACCAAGAGAAGGGCGCAGAGGCTGCGTTTAAGTGCTTCAGCGATTTGCTCGAATACCATGTGCCTAAACTCGCACGGCACGAGCACAGCGGCGTAGATGGCAAACCGCAGGAACTGAACATCCGTTGGGGCGAACCCAAGTAATGGCAAAGGGCGACCATCGGTATCGCCGGTCATTGTGGGATAGGTTCCACGATAAGGTCATGCCCGAGCCGAACACGGGCTGTTGGCTTTGGACGGGCGCAACGAAAGAACACGGATACGGGGTCATTGGCCTTGGTCGCCGCGATGAGGGAACCGCGAAAGCGCATCGAGTAGCATGGCGGCTTTACAAAGGTGATATTCCTCAAGGCGAGTGCATATTGCATCGTTGCGACCAGCCGTTTTGCGTTAACCCAAGCCATCTGTTCTGCGGAACGCTGTCGGACAATATGAAAGATTGCGTGCGGAAGGGCCGCAACTTTACGCCAAACAATCGTGGTCGCAATGCAAAATGGGCGCGGTTAACAGAAGATGCTGTGAAGGACATTCGTGCAAAAGCGTTGTCAGGCATTGAATATGCAAAAAAGTATGGCGTAAGCAAAAGCGCGATTTACGAAATTTGGCGCGGGAAAAATTGGGCATGGATGTAGTCCTGCCATACAACCCTCGAAAAGCGTTTTTGCCTTTTCATGATAGGAGCAAGCGGTGGGCGTGTTTAGTCGCCCACCGCCGCAGGTGCGGGTAAAACCGTTGCTGCAATCAATGACATTATCCGCGCCGCTATCATGTATCAGGGGCCAAATGGTCTATTTGCGTATGTTGCCCCTTACGCCAACCAAGCACGCCGCATCGCATGGGACTATTTTAAGTTTTATGCAAAACCCCTTATCGCAGATGCCAACGAACAGCAGATGACGCTGACATTGGTTAACGGGGTCAAAATCAGTTTGTTTGGGGCCGACAACGCTGATGGGCAAATCCGAGGCTTGGGACTATCGGGCGTGTACATGGACGAATTCGGCGACTTTAAGCCGAGCGTCTTTGGCAATGTCATCCGGCCTGCGCTCTCCGACAAACAAGGCTGGGCTGTGTTCGCCGGTACGCCGAAGGGCAAGAACCAGTTCTGGGACATTTACGAGACGGCACGGCGCATCCCTGACGAGTGGTTTGTCCTGCGCCTGCCTGCCAGCGACTCGGGCCTGCTGCCCCAGAGTGAACTCAACGCGGCAAAGGCGCAGTTGTCCGAAGACCAGTATCTCCAAGAGTACGAGTGCAGTTTCGAGGCGGCTATCCTCGGCGCGTTCTTCGGTACAGAGATGCGACAGGCAGAGCCGCGTATTAACGAGCGTGTAGTCTTTACGGAGGGGTATCCGGTACACACCGCATGGGACTTGGGCTACCGCGACGATACGGCTATCTGGTGGTATCAGGTCGTGGGCGGCGAGGTGCGCGTCATCGACTTCTACGCAGTCTCGGGTGCAGACATCCGCGCCATTGCAGAGGTGGTTGTAAACAAGGGTTATCAGTACGGCAAGCATCACCTGCCGCATGACGCACGCGCCAAGAGCCTACAGACGGGCCGCAGCATCGTAGAGCAGTTGGCTGACCACCTTGGCATTAACCATTTGTCTGTGGTGCCGAACATCGGCTTGCAGGACGGAATTCAAGCAATTCGTCAAATGTTGCCCCGAACTTGGTTTAATTCCGTAAAATGTAGCGATGGCATAGAGGCTTTACGCCAGTATCAGCGGGAGTATAGTGAAGACACGAGAGCGTTCAGGGCATCACCCCGACACGATTGGACATCACACCCTGCCGACGCTTTCCGTATGCTGGCAGTTGCGTGGAGGGCTGAACCGTCCGCGCAGAGGCCGTTAGAGAGCAAGACCTTGATTGTTGGGCCACAGAATGAGGTCACGCTAAACGACATGTGGCAGGTTCACGAGCGTAGCGTCTCAAGGAGGGCGCGAATATGAGTGGCGTAAGCAATCCATACCAGTATCCATACGAGACGGTCGCCGTTTCGCAGACCGCGCAGGTGCTTGGCACCAACGGCGCAGCAAACGACTACTTGCATCGCATCGTGGTGACTGTCTCGACCGCTGCATCGTCCACGGTCAGCATCATCGACGGCAGCACGACCATCCTCGCCATCCCGGCTAACACCCCGGTGGGCGTGTATAGCCTTGAACTCAACCTCAACGCGGCTACCGGCCCGTGGAAGGTTACGACGGGTGCAGGCGCTGCTGTGCTGGCGGTTGGACTGTTTAGCAAATGAACCGTAAGCCCGGACTCTACGCCAACATCCTAGCGAAGCAGGAGCGCATCAAGGCTGGCTCCGGCGAGAGGATGCGAAAGCCCGGAGAGGCTGGTGCGCCGACCGCAAAGGCGTTTCGCGAGTCTGCCAAGACCGCTAAACCAGAGAAAAAGGGTTACTGATGAGCGCAGCGTGGCAGCGTAAGGAAGGCAAGAACCCGAAGGGTGGCCTCAACGCCGCTGGTCGCGCATCGTACAAGCGTGAGACGGGCGGCACCCTCAAGCCTCCGGTAAAGGGCGGCGACAATCCTCGCCGCGCATCGTTCCTCGCACGCATGGGCAACATGGCTGGGCCGATGGAAAAAAACGGCAAGCCGACACGCCTTGCGCTTGCGCTGCGTGCTTGGGGTGCGTCGAGCAAGGAAGATGCGAAGGCAAAGGCTAGAGCCATCTCTGCGCGAAACAAGAAGGACTAACAGATGGACGAGCGCGTTAGCCAAGAACTTGAGAAGTACCTGCGGGTCATCGGCACCTACGAGAACGAGTTTGCCAAGTGGCAGGCGCGGGTAAAGAAACTCGTCAAGCGTTACCGCGACGACACCAGAGGTTCAGGCGGCAACGAAACCGCCAAATTCAACATTTTGTGGTCAAATGTCCAAACGCTCATCCCTGCCGTCTACGCCAAACTGCCGAAGGCTGATGTAAGCAGACGCTTCGGCGATAACGACCCCGTTGGGCGTGTCGCTGCGCGGCTGGTCGAACGCGCCATCGACTTTGAGATTGAGCATTACCCCGATTTCCGCTCGACCATGAAATACGATGTCGAGGACAGGTTCCTCGGCGGTCGCGGCACAGCATGGGTGCGGTACGAGCCTCATGTCGCCCCCATTGGCGTAGAGGATGATGGCGTATCCATCACCTCTGCCATCGAACAGGGCGAGGGCGCACCGCCGCCGCTTGAAGAGATTGAGTACGAACGCGCCCCGGTCGATTATGTCCATTGGAAGGACTTTGGACACTCACAGGGCCGCACTTGGGAAGAGGTGGGGCAGGTATGGCGCTGGGTCTACATGACCCGTGAGGCGCTTGTAGAGCGTTTTGGCGAGGAAATGGCGCGTCAGATACCGACCGACCAAGGCCCGGAGACGCTCAACGCCTACCGCGACAGCAAGCGTCAGTACAACCTCGCCAAAATCTGCGAACTCTGGGACAAGGAGACGCTGAAGGTTTATTGGTTGTCAAAGGGTATGTCGCACTTCATTGATGTGCGTGACGACCCGCTCAACTTTGAGGGGTTCTTCCCCTGTCCGAAGCCGCTCTACGCCACGACGACCTCGGACAACCTTGTGCCTGTCCCCGACTTCGTGCTGTACCAAGACCAAGCGATGGAGTTGGACATCCTCTCCGACCGCATTGATGGTCTGGTCAAGGCGCTGCGTGTGCGCGGCGTGTACGATGCCAGCCAACCGGCGTTGCAGCGTTTGATGACCGAGGGCGACAACAATGCCCTCATCCCGGTCGACAAATGGGCGGCGTTTAGCGAGAAGGGCGGCTTGAAGGGCAGCGTTGACCTGCTGCCGCTCGACACCATCGCGCAGGCGCTCATCCAATGCTATCAGGCACGCGCTGACATCAAGGGTCAGATATACGAAATCACGGGCATCAGCGACATCATCCGTGGTCAATCTGCGGCCTCGGAGACGGCGACGGCGCAGCAAATCAAGGGTCAGTACGCTGGCCTGCGTCTGCGGTCGATGCAGGAAGATGTGGCGCTCTTTGCAACCGAGGTCATCAGGCTCAAGGCGCAGGTGATGTGTATGCGGTACCAGCCGCAGACCATCCTCGCCTACTCTGCCGCAGAGCAGATGTCGGACGCTGACAAGGCGCTCATCCCGCAGGCGTTGCAACTCATCCGCGACAAGCCGCTGCGTAACTTCCGCATCGACATTGCCGCTGACAGCCTTGTGCAGATTGATGAGGTGCAAGAGAAGCAGGACAGGCTCCAGTTTATGCAAGCCTTCGGCGGTTTCTTGCAGCAGGCGCTGCCGGTTGGTCAAGCCTCGCCGGAACTTGTCCCGGTGATGATGGACTTGCTCAAGTACGGCGTGCAGGCGTTCAAGGCGGCGCGTCCGCTTGAGGGTACGATTGACGCTGCAACGGAGCAGTTGAAGCAGATTGCCGCGCAGCCCCGTGAGAACCCCGCCGCGCAACAGGCGCAGATAGAGGCACAGGCTGAACAGGCCAAGTCGCAGATGCTCATGCAGATTGAGCAGGCCAAGTTGCAGCAATCGGCGCAGGTTGAGGCGCTCAAGGCGCAGAATGACCAGCAACTAGAGCAGATGAAACAGCAGTTTGAGGCGCAACTTGCACAGCAGAAAATTGCCGCAGAGCAGCAGATGGCGAAGTACAAAGCCGACTTGGACGCTGCCACAAAGGTCATGGTCGCCCGTATCTCGGCTAACCCCGGCCTTGACATCCCCGCTTTGGAGCAGCAGCAAGCCGTCACCGAGCGCGTCATGCAAGATTTGGGCGGCGAGGTAAGGCAGGCGATGCAGAACCTCGTGGCGCTTTACTCGCAGATGGCATCGTCCAACGACGAGAACATGAAGGGCGTGCGTACTGCCCTTGCCACGCTGACTGCCCCGAAACGCATCGTGCGCGGCCCTGACGGGCGTGCGGTGGGCGTGGAGGCGGTACAGCAAGCCCTTGAACTGGAGCCGCGACTGCAATGATTACGACGACCAAGGGGATGATGGACGAAGCCCTACTAGATAAGCGCGAGGGCGAGGTCGATAACGACCACGAACATACCCGTTGGGTGGAATATTGGCATGAGGGCGAGTTGGTGCATCGGTCTGTCCATGTCCACCTTAAGGAAGCCCCGGCCCTCTTTGGCGAACTGGAGAAATTCTGATGGCTAACACGCAGGCAATGTGTACCTCGTTCAAGGTTGAAATCCTCGGCGGCGTACACGCCATCGGCACCCCGCCTACCCGTGGCTCGACCGCGAAGGACACCTTCAAGGCTGCGCTTTACCTTGCCAGCGCAACGGTTAACGCTGCCACGACCGCCTATAACGCCTCTGGAGAGGTGTCGGGCGCGGGGTATAGTCCGGGTGGCATCACCGTTTCCAACGCCACAGCGCCCACCTCAACGGGAACCACGGCGTATTGGACACCCTCTGCCTCGCTGACCTATACCGGGGTGACCCTGACCACGGCGTTTGACGCTGTGTTGATGTACAACAGCACGCAGGCCGACAAGGCGGTAGCGGTCTACACCTTCGGGTCGCAGACGGTAACGGCGGGTAACTTTATCCTGACCATGCCGACCAACGATGCGTCAACCGCGCTTCTGCGGATTGCGTGATGAGTCGTGGCAAAAGGGCCGTGGAACACAGGTACATGGGATGACGCGCAATGGGACAGCCTCCCGGTCACCAGCGTCACCGGAACAGGCGGCGTCGGTAGCCTCGGCACCCAGCAAAGCGTCACGCTCACGGGCAACGCTGCAACGGGTGCGACGGGAAGCGTCGGAGCAAGCCTTGAGACGGGCCTTACGGGTGTCAGCGCCGTTGGAGTCGTTGGAGATGAAACCGATTCGGTCGAGGTTGCCCTTTCCGGTGTGGGAGCATCTGGTCAAACAGGTGTTGTTAACCTTCAAGGAGAGGTTGCACTTGCCGGTGTGGAAGCGACCGGAGCAACCGGCACCCTCACCGCCTCCGTCCAACCCATCATCGTCATCGGCGATTCCCACGAAGGCGATAAAAAGCGCAAAAAGCATTGGGAAGAAGAGCAAGAAAAACGCGAGAAGCGCAAGCAAGAGTTAATCTCGGTTTACGAACAACTGCTTGAGGCACGCCCAGAGATTGCCGAAACGATTGTAGAGCCGCATATAACTGTTAACATCGCACAACCAACAATTAACTGGGACTCCCTGTTAACTGACATTGATAGGGTTGAGCGATTGATGCGAGAGCATCAGGAAATGGACGACGAAGAAGTATTGTTGCTGCTATGAAACGAACTTATGTAATGGTTGATGGTGAGTTTGTCGAGCGCAAGCGTGACGCAAGCGGTCGGCATCACTACATCATGCCGGACATTGCGCCGTACAAGTCGATGATTGACGGGCGCATGATTACCTCCCGTTCGCAGCATCGTCTGCACCTCAAGGCTCACGGCTGCGTCGAGGTCGGCAACGAAGACCCGACAAAGTTCGTCAGCAAGCAAAAACCCAAGAACAATCGAGTGGATGTGCTGCGTCACCAGTTGTCGAGCATGACCCACTCGGATGCCAACAAGTTGTTGTCGCGGTTGCGCGATGAAATCCGATTTACCCACGACCCCCACAGGAGACGGTAATGGAACAAGCCCCACAGGCAGAAACGCTCGACCGCAAGGAGTTGCTCGAACAGCAGTTTGAGCAGAGCGAGGAAACCCCTTCACAGGGGCGGGACGAGCAAGGCCGCTTTGCGGAGGTTAAAGAGCAACCCGCAGAAGCCGCCGAAGAACCCCTGTGGCGCAAGCCGCCTGCCTCGTGGAAGAAGGAATATCACGAGCATTGGGCAAAGGCTGACCCCAAGATTCAAGAATACGCTTGGCAACGCGAAGAGCAGATGAAGCGCGGCGTAGAGCCGTTGCTTTCCAAGGCGCAGTTTGCCGATGCGATGAATCAGGCGCTAGAGCCGTACCTGCCGACCATTCAGGGGCTGGGTCTGAAGCCGGAGCAGGCGGTTGCCGCTCTCGCGCAGGCCGATTACACGCTGCGTAATAGCCCCCCGGCGCAAAAGATGCAGTACCTGACGCAATTGGCTGCGTCTTACGGCATCAACCTTAACCAAGTCATGCAGGGTGGTCAGCAGACCGCCCAACCCTCCATCGACCCGATGGTGTATCAGTTGCAAAACGAACTGAACACCGTCCGTGGCGAGGTCATGGGGTGGAAGCAACAGCAGGAGATGGCTGAAAACCAGACCCTGCTAAACGAAATCAACAGTTTCTCGATGACGGCTGAACACTTTGAAGAAGCGCGTCCGACGATGATTCAGTTGCTCCAGTCTGGGGTGGCTGAAACGCTGGACGATGCTTACGAAAAGGCAATTAGGCTTGATTCGGATTTGTTTGACAAAGTGCAATCGGCCCGACAGGCAGAGGTTTCACAGCGTCAGGCAACAGAGAAGAACCGTGCGGTGAAAATTGCACGGGCTGCTGCGGTTAGCGTCAGAGGTTCCACACCCGGAACTAACACGGCTCCCAAGGCGCATAGTCGCCGCGCAATGTTGGAAGAAGCGTTTGAAGAATCCAACTCGCGGTTGTAACCAACTGATATAGGAGCATTGAAATGGCTTATGCCAATTCCAGTATCAGCGATATCATCGCCACAAATATCCAATCCCGTAGCGGTGAACTCGCGGATAATGTCACGAACAACAATGCGTTGCTTCGTCGTTTGAAAGAGCGTGGGAATGTGAAAACATTCTCGGGTGGTAATGTGATTTTGCAAGAAATCATGTACAACGACACCACCACCAACAACACCAATTCGTACTCCGGGTACGAGGTGTTGAATGTCGGTCA
>Ga0209358_10001278_pt1 | contig 20328 bp, 10 predicted proteins | sample LauGreFa1BDMLBSN_2_FD_187574 | JGI IMG/M metagenome (GOLD analysis project Ga0209358, IMG submission 187574) | Freshwater lake microbial communities from Lake Michigan, USA - Fa13.BD.MLB.SN (SPAdes) (version 2) | ecosystem: Environmental > Aquatic > Freshwater > Lake | place: Lake Michigan, USA...
TCATATACCTTCTTCGTAAATTTGTAAAAGCTTATAAGGAGTAACCTCCGATGCTCCGTACTTTTCTATAAGAGCATTCATAAACTTTTCTTCTTTTTGTTTTAAGGTATCAAGTTCGTCAAAGAGATCATCTCTCTTTTTTGCTAAACTTTCAATACTCTTTTGCATTAAATCAATAGATGTTTCAATTTCTTTATAACGATCTACAAATTCTTTAAGTTCAATTCTTTCTTCTTTATTCATGTTTTTTTATTTTAATAAAGATCAACCTGTGCCTCCATCTGTGCCTCGGTATTAGTTGCACTGGCACCACCAATAGTAGGACTAAGTAGATTTGTTATAACCCAACCGCGTTCAGTATTATAAATAGTAGTACCGAATTGGTTGTTATATGCGGTTGTATAATTAGTACCCACCCACATTAACTCAACATAGAATTCTCCAGCCATCGGAGGTGAAGAATTCCAGTATGAAGTTGTTATAGTTCCGATCTGTGCCGATGTACCTTCTGCAAATTTATTTATGTAAATTCCTATATTTCCACTATTTCCTGTACTAGGCCAGTTATATTGGGTACTACTATCGTATATCCTAGTTGGACATACTATAATGTGGAGTGCCAGTCTTTGACCAGTATAAACACCATCCGGTATAAAAAGACTAAAGCTATCAGTTGAAGCATTGATTGTCGAGTACGCGCCGCCTTCATATCCTATATAAACGTCTACAAAGGAACTGTCCATCACAGATGCAGGTATGGTAAAACCGTAATTAGCAGAATGACCAGCAGTAAGAGGATTAACCTTTGTTTGTTTTCTAGTGTATCTAAATCTATTACTAACCTCTGTCATATCTTCTCTGGCATGAAACTTAGTACCTGTGTTACCAGTTACACTATCTCTACCAACAACCTGTACCCCAAAATTAACCCCTTTACTGGACGAATCAGAATTAGTTGTCTTAAATCCTATAAACCCGTTAATACTCGAAGTGTTGGTGATTTCGATAGCGGATGTCGTAATATCAACAGTTTCTATCGCAGTACCTGTAATATTCTTTCTAAATGTAGCCATCAAAGGCGCACCAGCCACCCCACCAAACGCCCTGCTTACAATAATTGGAGATTGATTAGTTGCAATACCATCTCCAGTAATATGAATATGTCTATGCCCTGTAGTAAAAGGAGATCCGTATGACGTTGCACTCCATGCCAGGTTACCTTTAATTTTCACCGCACCATATAAACCAGATGCGGCAGTATTATCAACTCTTAATGAATTGGTAGAGGATGCAGGTTCTAGGTATATATTGCCTGAATTACTTGTATTAATTGTAATATCACCACCTGGTGAAATTAGATTAATCGCAGACCCTCCCATATTAAGTACAGTGCCAGCTGAAACATCAATTGTTTGGCCTGTAGTTGAAATTGTAATAGGAGCAATTGAACTATTTAATAAAATGCCAGTAGCATCAACTCGTATTCTATTATTAGATGCAGATGCCATTAAAATAGTATTACCCCAATTGACAATATTATTTGCTTCAATTAAAGATGTACCTGTTTTGGTAGTAACAGATGTTGGAACTGTAATGTTTCCTCCAATTTCAAATAAAGCCGATGCACTACCAAATGTAGTAGATACGGCAAACTTGGCCGGAATAGATGTGTTTGAAGTTCCAACCGTAAAAGTAATATCTGATATTTCGGATCCTAATCCGGTAGGTGTAGTATCAACACCTGAGATAAAATTAATGTGCTTACCTGCATAGTATTGCTGCCCTCTCTTCAAGGTATTTACATTGAATCCAATTAGGTCAGATACTGATAGCGGAGATGTAGCGGCTTTAGGTACATTTATATTTAGGGCATCATCAGGTCCTAAACTAATGTCTGATAGATTGCCAAATACAGTCTGTTCGTAATTCTCTCCAGCAATAGCGCCTCCGCCCATAAATTTAATAGCAGCGGCAGAAGAATCTTTTTGATGAACCAATACAGATAATACGCTTGTATCTAATGACTTAACCATTACATCAGGTATTAAGAATGCATTAGTAAATGATATACCACTAGGAGCAACTGCAGTTGTTGCAACTCCACCAAATACAGCAACAGATACAGCCTCATTAGTTCCTTGTATTGCACCTGAACTAGTTCCGCTTGGCATTGGTGCGATATATGCAACGTTTTGATTATTAATAGATCCGGATCCAGGATATCCACCTGCATAGTTAAAACCAAAACTAGATCCAGCAGAACCCTGTGGACCCGTTAAGTTAACTGATGTTAATATCCAAACCGTACCGTTATATTCCCAAACATCACCGTTGGCCTGTAAGTAATAGTCATTCTCTTCAACTGTTGCAATAATAATTGTGTTTGGATCAGTTCCTGGTGCAATAGCCGGATCATGATACCAGGTAGCACCACGCAATCCTCTGCCTCCTACCGGACCCGTAGGCCCAATCGGACCGGCTGGACCAACAGGACCACCTCCGTTCAACAGCAATTGATCAAAGTTAAAATTGATCTTATTTACCGCCTGGGAAATAGTATCCGATGGAATTAATTCTTGTATAGTGATAGGCATTATTCTTTTTATTTTTTAACTATTGTAACACTGAACCCAAAAGACTCAGAGAAACCAGTCCTTTTGTTATATATTAGGCTTAAATCAAATGGGTTTGTATTAAGTATCTTTGATGATACATTTTGATTAATACTTAAACCAGCAGATGCTTTTTCCGTATTCGTTAACTCGGCTGTTACATATGTTGATCCTTTCTTTTCTCTAGAAGATCCTACATAAAAATCTATATTACCAACTTTATATAAACTTAATATGTTTAATTGAATATAAGTATTAACATCATCATCAAGAGTAGCGGTATCGCCAAAACCAAAGTTAAGATTTACATACTTTTCAAACTGAGGCTTTATGTAATTAAATAAGTATTCTGTCAATCTTTTTTGTATGAATAGATAAAACTGAACATAAGGTGTAGTTTCATTATACATAAATGTACCATCTACTAAGCTAGGATCCTTTACAGCATCTGGAAAATACTCAGAAGGCATAAAAGTTTCAAGAGTTATTTGCTGTGGAACCTTCAAATACTTCGATCCAAAGAAAGACTTTTTCTCTAACATTGATGCAGTACCAATTACACTTTGTATCTTTGTCTTATCAATACTCTTTATGAAATATCCAGGCTCCCAGTTAGAAGAAAAGATGTAATAATCTCTATAGTCAATACCAACTTCATTAATAAGTGGATATAGACTTAGGAATGCACTACTCGTGGATAATTCAAGAACAGTTGATGGGTCTTCTTGATTTACTTTATGATAAAAGTAGTTCTTAAGAATACCAAATGATTCATGCGCGCTATAAAATTGAGAATTTGAATATCTACATAGATTAAAAACTTTCCACTTATAAACTTCATCAGGAATAGGATTGCCTGTTGATGTTGTTGCAGTGGTTCCTGTTAAACCAGTATTTCCTGTCGTACCTGTGTAATACCCATTTGAAAAATCTATGTTTGCATAAGGGTCTCTAAAAAATACTATATCTTTAGCCAAAGGTTTAAACCACCCAGAATGTCTTGCAATTGGAGTAACATTAGGTTTTTCTAATAGTGATAAATCATAACCAATAATATCAACAAGGTTAAATGTTGTTGGTTTATTTCCATCAGGTAATATACCTACATAAACAGATTTTAAGATATCATCTTGTGGTCTTAACTGTATAGAAAATGTTTGAGCAAGACTACCGTCACTTGCTAATACCGTGTTTCCATCTTTATCTATAGTTTCATAAATAATATCTGGATTACCTAGATTAACATCATTAATAATATTTGCAAAACTAAGACTACCAAAGGTACTTAAATACCCATTAAAGCCGCCACCTACAACTGTATATGAAGCAGATTTAAGTTTAGCAGATGAAGGCACTGGGGATGGTAATGAAATTGATAATCCATTTTTAAGTATAGTTGATGCATAAAATTGGCTGTCAGACAGTACTCGTGAAATACCTTCTATTCTATAAAGGTCACCATCAATAGTAAATTCAATTGGATTATATTGACCACTTGAGCCTATCGTTATATCTCTAATAAATCTTGGAGCATTACCTAAAATATCAGAAGCACCCTGTACCAAGAATTGACCAACTGCCGGTGTAAATGAAGATGCATTGAAGTTTAAAGCACCTTGCATTATTGAATTTTCAAATGTATTATTTCCGATAGGTGTACAATCTGTTAATGTTTGAATCGAACTGTTTAATGAATATAATGAAGTTCTGTCAATTGATTTACCGCCAGGATTTAAACATTGGTTTTCAAAAGATACAAAGATCAACATTACTATAGTCTTCCACTTTGTATTTTTAATAAACTTAATTTGCTTTTTAGGCTTTCCGGGTTCATTAGGAACCACCATGACAGAAAATCTATAATCGTTAAATGAACCATCTTTAATATAAGATAACTTAGTAGAATTAAAGTTAGCCTTCTCATCTCCTGATGATTTTGTTTTTGCTATAATTCTAACACCTCTTAAGAACGTCTCGGCAAAGTTTAATTTATCACCACCTGAAAATCTACCATATCGTAACTGCCTATCTATTAAATTAATGTTATTGCCATTCACAAATCTATCTGCTATAAAATATTCATTAAAGAAATTTCTATCAACTCTTTGGAATGTACCTACTGTAGTATCTGTACTATCGGTTGGTGCTTGATCAAAGTAACTCCATGAAGACTTAATTGCATCATTAGTGAAATAAGAAGGGAATTCACATAAGTAATACCACTCATGGCTAAAACCTACCGGAGATCTTCCGGTTTCCCATTGTGATGGCGCAAAATTGTTAGCACCAAATGCAAGATTAACATCTAAGCGATAAGGATTATTTCTAACATCAGTACCATCCGTGTACCAACACCACTTATTAATGTAAGGTATTATTCTTGATGCAACCGCTTGTTCTTTAAGATAGTTTTCTTCAAGCCTTTGATATTCAGATGTTATATCAACATCAGTATTAATATCAGGATCTGACCCCCTAAGAAGACCAATTAAGTTGGAAAAACCACCATCAGAATAAAAGCTTCTTATGTCTGGCCAATCACTTACACCATAATAATCAAAAGAAGACCCAGTAACACCAGTAAGTCCAGTAACACCAGTGATAGGTTCAGTTCCTTGATTATATCTAGAGATCTCATAATTCAACTCCCCTAACTGACTATAAGTATCATCATAAAAATCAAAATCAAAATCACGTATTGGAAAGAAAGAGAATCTACCAAAAGATGGTGAAAAGTCCGAATATAATGCTACCTGTCCTGATCTACTAACTTCTATTTGATCACTATCCAAAGTAATAATAACATAGTCATTAACTCCAGTGTAACCAGTTTGTAGGCCAGATCCACTAAATATAGGTTCATCTAGGTAAGGAACCCAATCAGATATAAGTGTAAAGCCGGCTTTAGTCTTAACATAGTCCCCTTTTATAAATCGGTCTTGATCCCCAGCAGTAACTTTAAGTAATGAATTTTTTGTATCATTTCCACCAACAAAGAATGCATTAGTATTAGTCTCTGATGTTTGAGGATAGGTAATTAATGAATCTATAAGTTCTGGATATTCAATCCATGAAACTTCAAATTTTAGTCTATTAAATCTGCTACCACCAAATCTTGACTGCAGATAAACGGTTGAATCATTAATAGAAGAATCAAAATATCTAAACTCTGGGTTAATACCAAATGTTATTGCTTTATTGATTGCAGATGCAATTTCAGCAGGAGTACCTGTTGGATTAAAGAAACTTTCAAAAGATGTACCAGGCCCAGCCGTTAAAGAAACGTTAGCCGATACCTGCCCAATTTGATTATTGCCATCATAAAATGTTATTGAAGAGCCATTAGGAAATTCACCTATCACTTTTAAGTATGATGTTGCTTTTCCCAATCTACTAATTATTTCTGCATTTGCAAAAGTATCAGGATCATCATACCCAGTTAAACGTGATATATCAATTTTCTTATCAAACAATCTTATTTGATTTGCTCCCCATGTAGAACCTTTCTTGACGGTATGAAATTGATCATTTTTATCTTTAACATAAAAAATAGATTCAACTTCTTTAACTCTTGACGGAGTAGGTAAACCTGTAACAGTATTAACCGACTGAGGATCCAAATATAGCATAACTCCTCTATCATTTGTAATGTTAAATGGAGTATTAAGATATTGAGATATCTGTTCAATAGTGGTTATTTTAGGTAACTGTGTTTTCTCTGTACTTTCGTAAAACCCTGTACCGGATATCTTAAATGTCCCTTCTTCTATTTCGTTTACATATAAACCAAAATATCTATTGATAGAATAATCATCAGCATCGGTATCACTAAATAAAAACTCCAAATTAATTAGGTTTGCTAATAATACGCCGTTTCTCTGAAACCCTTGTGTTATGTAATATTCATTTTGAACTATTGATGCATCCTTTGTAATAAGGTCAGTATACGAAAAACTACCAGATGAGGTAAACCCACCATTAAAATATGATATTCCATTCCAGGTAATAGGCTCATCTTGTCTCCAACTTACTGTTAAGGGCGCCTTTGGAAATGCATCTTGTGATCTATATCTTCTAAGATACGATCCTAATGTTGATGTTTCGGTTAAATCAAACGTCTTAATAGCCGTACAATTTTCTAAAACAAATTGTGTAAACTTTTCTGAGGTTTGTGCTAATGTTTCGCCATCGTTTTGATTAGCTGCTCCATAATTATTTACAGCAGATGGATTATCTAACCTAAATACTACAAAGTAATTTGGTATTTGTTCATTAAGCCAAATAGGTGCAAGTAATCCTAAATCTTCTGTGTATGATTCGGATGAAACTGATCTTGCACCGTATGAATAAAACATTTCATACTGCCCACCATATTCAGCTAAAACTGAAGTGTCACGAAATTCTTGAAATACTTGATATGCAAGCTCGGCAGGAAATGTCCCATTCTTAAAAAATCTAAAAACATCATGATCGTAAGTACTAGTGCCATCTATCTTAAATGCCTTAAATTTAGAAGATGACAGTTGATCATTTGCACTAAAAGACTCAAGATATAAATCTGCGCCATTTGAGACGAGTTTTACATTCCCTGTTAATTTTGGATTGGTACGTACTAAACTATACGAAGCTTTATCAAATAAAGGCTCTGCCATCTAATTTTCACTTTTTTTATTTATTCACTAAACTATTAGCGAAAAACCAGATAACAAACTTAATTAGAAATCTTGTAGTCTAGATCCTCTAGTTAAACCATCTTGAATAACTCCACCGGACTTAACGGTTTTATTAACCTTAGTTTCTACTACACTTGGTCTAAGTTGAGATATAACTTTTTCCAAATCACCAAGTCCTTTTGTAACGGATACAGATGGGAATACGTCTACGTTAAGATTGTCAGATTTATATTTCGCAAATACTTCAATGTCATATTGATAAACATTATCAGCATTTGGCCAAATATCAAATCCAATCTTCTTTGCATATGTTAAATTAGTAATTGCACCAGTAGAATCGCCAGCAATGTTTCCTAAACCTCCAGTAGAACCAGAACCTGTTCCAAAGTAATCAGTCATTCTATATTGGAATACCATCGGAATGTTTATGGAATTTTGACTTCCAAATTGTATAACCTTACTAGATAATACAGAATCTCCATCTACCTGAATCATTTCATGATCATCTGCTGATATGAATAAATAAGATCCACACGATTGCTTTCCTAATAAGTATTGATCAAATGTATCAAATGAAGTTTTTACATTTCTTGAATAATCAACAAAGTTAGGGTTTGCTGGGTTACTTAATGCAGGTATAAATGTTAACGTTGGACTAGCTTGAAGAGTTTGTCCTGTATTAAAACTAATCAATGTAGAAGATAGAGTAACCAGGTCAGATACATTTTCATTAAGATATATTGACTGTTGCTTACCGTTTAATTGATCTGATGCAAGAGGAATAAATTTAGAATGTCTAAATAAAACTCTAGCAGTACCGTTACCTGTAGGTGCAGTACAATCTATTGCACCGGTTAATGTAGCAGGTAAAGTAGCAGTATCACCCGTTGCATAAATGTATGCAGCTCTATATGCAGCATAAGAAGCAATCCAAGGATGATTAATATGTACCTCTATACTATTATCACCCTGTGGTAAATCATATGATCCAGCTGTAGTAGGATTACCCGATGCATCAAAGCCACCACCCCAGATAAATTGCCCAGCAGTTACTGTTGATGAAAAGTTATCTTTAAGGAAAAAGTTTTCACAAGTATCTAGGTTAAATGTATAACCATCATTAGGATTTATGTAACTGTAAAAAGTTTCCTCAGATGAAACATCTTTAAATCTTGAGTAAATAAATTGGTTCTTATTCTGTGCAGACTGAAATGGCGATAAAGATACATCCTGACCGTACTTATTAGTAGAAGTTACAGATGGATTACTTAATACAATCGGAACAAGATCATATTTACGAATTGTGTTATAATCACTATCAGTAGTTTCAAATGTAGCTCTATTTGTACTTTGGTTTATTGAACTGTTATCTAACCAAGAATATGTTGCAGGTAAAATAACAGATCCATTTGCAGCCTCAGAATTAGTATAACCAGGATTTTCAGATTCCTTAACCATTCGAGTTCTAGAACCAGTAATCCTTGCAATTAATCTTAATCCTGTTTGTTCAGCATTAGATAAATTAATAAAGAAAGTTTTTGTAACGATAGCGCCGCGTGGATCATCCAAGTCCTTAACTTCATTAAAGTAGAATCCAGCAAAAACCTTGGTTGATGAATTACGCTTAATGTTAATTGTATTACCTTGATCATCAATCAGATTAACAACCAATTCGCCTGCAGCATTTCTAAGTATTTCAGAAAACTCATCAAGTCTTGCCTGCATTTCTACCAACTTAGAGAATAAGTCAACTGGTGTTTGGCTTTCAGATAAGAATCCGGAAGCAATTACACTAGCAGAGTGAGCATAGTATCTTTCGTTTGCGGTAAATGAACTACTTAAGTGTTGATCAATACCTTTTGCTCTAAGACTTTCTTCAAGACTTACTTTTGCAATGTCTTGTTTATTTTGATTAAGAATTGATTCTACCGCACTATCAGAACTTAAGTCTGCTGGAAATTCAATTCTAACTGCATCTGACCAATCACTCTCCAAAGGATTAGATGGCCAACCTGCTTCAGATATTGACTTAACCTGAACTTCAACAATTTCTCCTTTTCTAATAGGGATATCAAGTTGATTAATATTTACAGCGTCAGCATTATCATTATTAATAGTATCCCATTGATAAAGACCAGTAATTGGATTCTTTGATCTAGGACGTAATACACTGTCAATTATTTCATAGTTTGAAAATGCACCTTGACTGGTACCGTTTCCATCAACAAATGTAAATTGATCAACTGGGTTGGCCGCGCCATCTTGAGAAAGATATCTATATCTAATCTTAAACTTAACAATTGCCTGTGGGCCAGTTGCTGGTGTAGATTTTTCTGCAGGCATTGCCCAGAATCCTCTTACTCTATATTTAGGAGTTATACTTGCAACAGAATTATCTTTACTATTTGCATCTATCTCTTTTACAATAGAAGCATATAATTCAGCCTGAGTACTTCTATCTGTGATAAGACCTTGTAAAGCATTCTTATCAGCATCTCTTTCAACATTAGTACTATAATTTGTGGTCTGAATCTTTGTTCTATACTGTGAAATTGCAGTATCTAATTCTTTTAGACTTGATGTTAATGTATTCTTTTGATTATTAAGATCTTGTAATTGTACAACCGCATCAGCATTTGTAACTTGACCATTTACCAATTTAACCTTAAAGTCAGATGCAGCTAATGCAGGTGCATTAGGAATTAAACCTTCTCTTGTTGTTGGCAATTTATCCTGGGCGAATGATAATAGAAACTTACCAAAATCAACAGCATACTTTTGATAATAGTCAGCTAATGTTTGCTGTGTACCATCAGAAGCAATAGTAGTCAATGTATTTGTATAAAAACCTGCCCCAGGCGACCAATTAATTGAAGGAATCTTAGAATCTGGATCAATCGGCTTAATGAATACTACACAACGCTCATTAAAGCCTACTGTAACATCCACTTGAACATTATCGTTAATGCCAGAACCTATCTTAAGAACATCAGCTCCAATTTGAATAGGTTTAGTACCTTCTACTAAATCAAGGATAACTGAATTGGTGCTAGAATCAACACTCTTAACAATATATCGAGTATCAACCGGGTTAGAAACAACCTCTAAACTATCACCTACTTTTAGCTGTATCGTGTCATCGAAGTCAGCCAAAGTATCTGTATATAGTAACTTATTTAACTTATATGATTTCTTCTGAGATGTGACAGAAACACCATTAATCTCCTCTGTAAAATTAATATCCGATATCCTAGTAACACTAAAGTTTCCGCTATATCTTTTATTCCTTGGAGGAAGATCAACTACGGCTTCATCTAATACATAAGCAATGTTTCTTTCAACAATTTGCTGAAGAAATGTAAAGTAGTTTACATCAGATCTTCCATTGTAATTATTTTCAAAGAACTGTATTTTAGCCTGAGTATTAGTATCTAAAATGTATCTTTGAATAATTGCCTTCTCTGTATCAATAGGAACCTGACCGGTTAAATCAAATGAAATATAGAGAAGAGGATTAATTAACTCTTCAAAAAACCAGTTAGGCTTTATGTTAAATTGATTTACTGAATTTATAGATGTTAGGTTAGGAGCCTCGGATGGCAATTTTGCCAATACCAATTTTCTAAAAGTACCATCTGCAAGTCTAACCGAACTAGATCCACCGCCTACATTGGTTATAGTGTTAATGTTATTATCTAGTCTGGTAATTGAGTTCTTTAAGAATCCAAAAGACGGTATTGTTAAACGAGATAATGTACCGTCCTCGTTTTGAATATTTATAGTAACTGACTCTTGGCTTGATGTGATTGCCTGATTCACTCTCTCAAAGCTCTCTAACGAATTGTTAAAGAGTCTTAAAAGTTCAGGTAATAAAGTTGATATTGAATTTTGTTCAGCCATTTAATTAGATACTTTTATTATTTATTTGATAATGTCATACACAAAATTAAGTACACCTTGTTCAGTACATATTAATTCAATGATAGGTTTAGATGAAATTTCATTGTTAGGAATTACACCAATAGTTACACCATAGACACCTTGATTCAACCTATTCAATGAATCTGTGTAAATTCTAATATTCTTTGAAGAGATATCTAATGTATTGTTAAATGTAAGTTTTACAACCTGCCCAGTCTTCCACTGAATGTCAGAATCATCAATGTAAATTAATAGATCTCCACCAGCAGCATTTACTGTACTTACTCTTAACATGTTTGTAAACGTGTTTAAGGATGTATAAACTTTAGGCGAAATTACATTTAGATCAAGAGGATTAGTTGAAGTAATTTCATTACCGTTTTCATCAAACGGAATCATAAATATGTATTGCTGAGTGACTTGATCAACCCTAACCTGATTAGGTGTGTTCTTATTTAATGATATACCAGGACCAGCCCTTAATACATCGGTATTGTATTGTAAAGTAGATGAAACATTACCATTAGCTAATGATTGGATTTCATCTGCATTTTTTGCAATTAAATCCAATAATGTACTTCCATTTGCCATAGAAATAGAAGCATTATTAAATTGCTGTTGTAAACTATTAATTTGAGCTTGTAATGAATTAGAAGTTGATATTGCATCAATACTATTTTCTAATCCTTGTACTCTTTGCTCTAATGAACTTAATTCTATTTGCTGTCTTTGGAATATTCTAGCAGATTCTTGAAGTTGAGCAGTAGCATCAACAAACAGACCCATAGAGAAAGTGTTATAGTCATTGATTATAGTATCAATTCCGGCAGTACCTGGTGATGCATCAAATCTAAGATTAATCTTAAAGCCATAACTGTTACCGTTTTGACCAGTAACCCTGTTAGGTTTGTATTTAGGATATCTTTGAATGTAACCACCGTCAACCGTTGGAGTAATGTTATCTAATAACAAAATACCATATAGGTTAGTAACAGTGTTAGCAGAATTACTTAAGTCTACTAAATCATAATAAACAAGAACTGCATTAAATTCAAATGTGCTTGATAAATCAATGCCATTAAATTGTGGAATGGAAGAAATTGTAGGGTCTTCTACAATTTGTTGGTAATGTGTTGGATTAAAATCTAAACTTATACCATCAAGTCTACTTCTACGATATGCAGAACCACTAAACCCAGCAGGACTTCCGTAGTCGGCTGGATATTTTCTAATATCAATGTTTCCTGGATTGGTAAATGTTGTAGGCTCAGTAAAGTACGCATCAGTTGTACTTGGTGGAGTTGTTTCATTCATCCAGTTTGCATTAGGATCGGTATAACCTGCAGGTCCTCCGCCTAATAAGGCCTGATCATAATCATAAAAAGCAAAGATATCTAAACCTTGAGGATGAATAGTATTTACATTTCTTCCTAAGATATATTCATTAGAACCTTGAATCTTTAGACTTGGTTGATAATTAGCATCAGATACAGAATCAAATAAAATAGTAGGAGTATTACCAACCTCAGTTGGAACATTTATGTAAAGTTCTGTATAAGCTTCACCTGCTTTATCAACATTATTTACGATATCAATCTCTCCAAGATATTTAACAACTCTTCTGTATTGAACATTGCCTGTTGTTATTTCGTCTTCCTCAACAAATAGGTTTCCTGCAACTGAACCACTTTTTTCAAGTGTGGTTGCAGTTCTAAAACGAATTGCTCCAGTTTCTTTAAGCCATTTAAAGAACACACGCTCAGTAACGGTTCTTCTAACTGTATTATCATAGCCTGAATTACTTAAAATTAATTCCTCTAGGTTAAGTGCATAGTTTTGGAAACTCTCTGCCCAGTTAACATTAGGATCGCCTTTTAGTCCGCCATTTTGGATCATACCATCAATAGTATCAAACTGCATATAGTTTTGATAACTACTAAAAGTAGAAGGATCCAATCTATCAAAATCTGGAATATTAAGTAGAGCAAACTTAGAAAAGACCAGTCTAAGGTTCTCATTATTTAGAGTCTTAGAGAGGTCTCTTGCTGCTGAAGAGAAAGTATAAAAAGTTCCTCCGTCTGCCTGTGGCGTTTTAATTAAAGGCGTTGTGGCCATCTATAGCTTATTAGTTTTTATTAAAGGATTGTATATCCAGTTCCACCGATTACATACCATTCGCCGTTACCAGTTCCATCATCAATACAAAGTAAATGTACTGATTCACCTTTCTCGCTTAACTCAATAGTTGGGGCTGGGGTAGTAGCACCTGGTAAAATAAGTGGGTTTACTGCGCCCTTAATATAAACTAAACCGGTTGTAGAGTCAGAATAAGTAAAGATTACTTCTTGACCAATTGAACCATCGTTTAGTAAAATGTTAAGAGGAGATCCAGTATTTGAATTACCAACTCTTTCAATAGTGTAAGGTGGAATCGCTGTACTAGTACCAACCTGAATTGTTAGAGATGGTCCAGAAAAAGTATCATTAAGTGTTTGTGGATCAACATCATTTCTGAATAACCCAGCACCATTAAGGTTAAGGTTACCGCTCATATTAACTCGAGTCAATATGTTAAATGTACTAGCATTAATATCAAGTAATACTGTACTTAAACCTACTCTTAATGATTCTGTCTTAACATCAGCCAGGTTATTTAATGTTCCTGCGGTTGGATTAAAGTAAACCTCCATCGCATTAATCTCGCTAGCAAGAATGTTAAAGTTATCATTAATAACTAGTCTTGATCCTGATAATGAATCGGTTCCAAGAATTTCTGTTACGCTTATAGCCATTTTTTTTTCTTATTTTATGATTAGAATATTTCTTTCCTTTTTATATTTATTCCCATTAGAATCTGTTAGTTCTAAGCCTATCTCGTATCTACCGGGATCTTGAAACAGGTATGTTAAGTACTTGCTTTCAAAATATATATCAGGTGTGTTAGGATTAGAAGTATTTCGTATTGTCCATTTAGGTTTGCCTTTTCCATTTATTTTACATTTATCATATACAAACATGAGCCATGTCATTTTAGGAAGTGTTTTTCCTTCATTAATAAATCTAGCAGTATCCCATGTAGGATTACTTGATCTATGTAAACCTTTTCTATAGATTAAGCTTTCACATCCAGTTCCAGTTGAACCAGTATTTCCGGTTATTCCAGTAACACCAGTATTTCCAGTAATACCAGTATTTCCAGTAATACCAGTAGGTGTACTTCCGGTCGATGCACATATCCTGTTTCCATTTACATCAACGATATCAACATCTTGCCAATCACCATACTTACCAAAGTAACGTGAAACTGCCTGTATAAACTTCTCATTATTTGTTGCATCAAGTACAACATTGTAAATGTACTTATTAATTATAGGATCATTACTTAAATTAAGTTTAGCAGCTGCTTGAGATAATGTTGTAATAGTTGGATCAAAATAGAAAGTACCTATATCACCTTTACGATCAACTATTCTAAGATATGAGAAAGTTGATATTTCCTTAAATTGAAAGAATGCAGGAGTATCACCGGTAATTGAAGTTAGATCCCACCATAGATGATAGGTATCATTCCAGTTTCCTTTTGTTAAGTTATCCCAATAATAAGGTCCTACAAAACTAGTGTTACCATTATCTTGGTAATTTAATAGTCTAAAGTTAGGAGATACACCTAATCCAAAATTATTAAGTATTGCATTAACTCTATCAAGAGAATCGTATAAACTAGGAGTTTCTTCATCCCATGTTACGCTAGGCTCAATTGGAAGGTTCCATGTAGAACCATATTCGTTCCATTTCCACTTACCATCTGTTAACCAAGTGTATTCATATTTTCTAGCCTGATACCAGCCTGAATATTCAACCTCCTTACTACAAATATCAATAACATCAGTTTTTATTATTGAAGAAATGTTATTATAAAGATCAAACAGTTTCATTTCAACATTATAACTACCAACATAAGGTAATGTTATAGGAAGGCTGTTATAAACATTGATAGGACCTCTAATTGTAAAGAAGTATTCAGGAGATGACTCAGTCTCTTCTTTATAAACCGTCCATTCAATTTCACTAAAGTTTGATCTCTGTATGCTATTCCAAGTATATAAGATTTCTCCAGGATTATCAAACTTAAAGAATACTGCTCCACTAACTGGGGTACGAATAACTTCAACTTGAATGTTTTGCGTATTACTTCCATAAAGTCTTATGGCAGTTCCACTGGTTAATGTAACTTGGCTAATATCAAAAAATAACCAAGGAGATACAAAACTATTCTTTAATGCAACTAATTGGTTATAGAGTGCAGTTGTTACTGTGTTATCGGTGTCACCAGGCTGGACTACATATGAAGCCTGTGATCCGGTTGCAGGATCATATATTCTAAATTCATCTCCAACATTTGCACCCTGTGGATCAAAATCAAATGTATGAAATGTATTTGCATTTGAAACCTGGTTCCATGTCATATCAATGTTATTCCATGTTAAGTTTCCAAATGAAGTATTTTCTAATACAACCAAAGATCCTACCGGTACATCAGGTTTATCAGGTAATATACTATTGGCGCTTGGTGAATATCTAGTAAAATATGAAGCATATACATTAGCAATATCAGCAATAGAAAAAATCTGAGCGCCAAAAGGTGAACCTAAAATACTATTAGGATCAGGTCCAATCGGAGGACTAGGTAATTGATCACCAGGATTATATGGTCCTACTACAAGGTTTCTATATGTCTGTATATTACTTCCTCCACTACCAGATCCACCACCAGAGGTACTATATGCTAAGAGTGGGGCTACATAAGCATTACAGAAGTTAACTATTGCTTGACCAACAAGGCCTTCCTGCTGATAGCAAAAATCCGCAAAGCTTCTAAGATCCTCTAGATATGAACATCCTTCAGGACTAACCTTAAAGTTAGCAGCAATACCTACATCAATATTTCTTTTATCATTTCTGCTTATAGTATTGGTAAGTTCAGCCAATCCAAAAAAGTCAGCTTCACCAGTGATATCCTTAATATGAGCATTAAGAGGTAAGAATTCTTTTTCTAATTTTCTCTTAAGCCCAAATAGCTTAATAAGTACTTCCTCTAAGGTATAGTCAAATACCTCCTCTGTTTGTGGAAGATCATCCTCATCATAAAAGCCATTCTTAACCTGATTAATCTTATAGATTAAGCTAAACATATTGGTCTTCCTAAAGTTTTTATTAGGAAGAGTTATTGTCATATCATTATAATTAACCTCAGGATCAAATAGGTTTATAGCATTAGATTGAATATACTTGCCATATCTAGGAGAAGACTTATTAATGTTTTTCCAGAACTCTTTAACCTGTAGATTATTATAACCAAAAAAGTTAATTGCATTAATAAGACCTTTGTAAGAACCAATAAAAGGATAAATGTTATGACCTTCCATCATAAGCTCTTTTCTCTTTCGGTTTAATTCAATAAAGTCAGGTTTTTGTTCATAGATATTTGTATCCCTAAAGATATGTGTATCATTAAGAGCAATGTTATAACCAAAGTTTTCGGTCATAGTTCTAAGACGTTCATCTTCACCGATTGTCTCACCAAATACCGTTATCTTTGCAACATCAGTACCTGTGCATTCATCTCTAATGATTAGAGTTCTTTTAAAAGTATCTTCTTCCTCCGAGTTTATAGTAAAGTTAATCTGAAGAACCTGCGGTCTAATGTCATTTGTTACAACATAGTCTTCAGAATCAACAGTCTGCAGAGGATCATAATCTAAAGGAATAGCAATTTGATCATACTTAACCAATGGCGGTCCTGCAACTTCTATACTTAATGCAGAATTTGTACCAGTTACAAAATTTTCATCAAACTGAAATAAGAAGATTGCCTCAGGGTCTGTTGTTTCCCATTCAGCTAACCAATCACAAGTTCCAGTGTTTCCTTGTCCAGTAAAACCTGTTTGCCCTGTTATAGGATGAGGTTCATATGAATGCGGATATCCAAATTTCTTAAGACCGGTGGTAGCATCAATAAATTCCTGTAAGATAAACAATTGGCCTACCTCAAAAAGTCCAGTAGAAACTTCAGGTAAGTAAATATTGCCGGTCCAAATATCATTAGTTTGATCATAATCAAAATTATAATACTTGCCGTTCTTATCAAAAAAGTATATATGACTCCAGCGATTCATCTTAATTTATTTTTTGATAGTCTTTAGGTACTGCAAAATTGTAATAGATTCTTAGAAACTTAACCTTATTAATAAAGAAAACCATAATGCCGTTTAAGTGTCCTATGATAAAGTTTGCAAGTCTTTCATTACCAAACATATAAGGCGATAAGGTTTTCTCCAACAAAGATTCGCTATAGTCAAAGCCGGTGTTCTTTAATTCCCAGCCTTCCTCATATGCCGTTTTATACGGACTTTCAAAACCTCTTCTTCTTTCTGTTAACTCGTTCATTATAAATTTTTAATTACTTTCTGTGTACTGTTATCTAAAAGTCTACCGGTATTAGTTGCTCTTGCATTATTACTTGTAGCAATAGTGGTTCCCTTATTTCTCTTAAGTTCATTAAACCTTTCTTGCTGAGTTTTATTATAAAGATTAGCAGCAGTAACATTCTTAAAGAATACATTAAGAGAACCAATTCCGTTCTTAACTGGTGTTTCTTCAAAATATGTTCCATTACGATCTTGCCATCCACCTCTTATAACAGCTATATCATCAGATCCTATAATGATATCTCCAAATTCATCCAATCCTAACTGAGGATCTTCACCTTCAATTAAAACTATTTTCTTATTCTCAATCAGAACTCTTTGATCGGTTGCTGGATCAACACCATAAACCGGAACAAAATAGAAACCGTTTCTAATTGCATTTTCATTCTCTTCAGAGATAAAGAATACATTAACAGAATCAATTCCTGGAATATCTTCTATTAATGAAATTAAATCAGATCTAGGTATTCTATCTCTTCGGTTTACTTTTAAGAAGTAATCATTTAATGTATTTCTAATTGCTGTGACCAATTGATCTTTATCATATCCTTCTATCCAACGGGTTACAATATTAATTGCATACTTTTTAACAATTGGATCATTTATTCTAACCTCAGCGGTAACAACCTGACGGCCACTCTTATTTAAGATTTCATATACCTGATTCTTTTCATCCTCAGTTAATGTAAACTCTTCAAGAGGAACATTAAAGTAATCCTTATCACTTGTGATCTTCTTATTAATGTCAGGAATTAAGAATAGGTAAATGATATTATCATCACTTACATATTTATCATCTTTAGTATTATATGCATCTACAAATGAAAACGAATCATACTTACTTAAATAGTAAATGTAATTATTAGGATTTGCTAAAACAAATGAATTACTCTGATACGGAGCAATAAGACGAGTAAAAACAGGATCTTCGCTGTTAGAACCAAAATTAGGATTTCTTACAATATTAAGAGATAGGACTTCATTTAGATCAACCTCTTGTCCTAAATAATCAGTTCCAGGATCAACAAATTTAATATCAAGATTTTTACCACCAATGTTTCCAGCAGATCCTCTAGTCTTAACATATGTTACTGTGATAATAGAACCTAGTGGAGGTAAATATCCAAATTGATTATTTCCAAAAAAGATACTTAAGCCACCATTGACACTAGTCTTGCACATAAAGTCTTTACGACCAGGACCCATATCATATAATGAATCAACCTTTTTCCACATCTCACCATCTACGGTTACAGTTACCATGTATTGGTCGGTAGGTTCCTTTGTAGTTAAATTATAACTTTGTAAAGGTAAACCAGATCCAGTAAAAGTTTGAGTTTCAATTTCTCCTTGAATTAATTCAACATTAATAAACTGCTTATTGGTCTTTTCAAGTCTTATGTAATCACTGTCAAATTTGATAAAGTATGTCAAACCATTTTGTCCTACTTCTAATTTAGCACCGTTTAAGATTTGTACATAATCACCACTGAATAGATTTCCTGCTTTAGTATTAAGTCTTAATCCAATAACACCTTGTGCAGATATTCCTCTAGTAGGATCATGCCCAGTTAACCTAGAAAGTCCATAAATTGATTCAATGTTTCTAGCCCTAGTAATATTAAGTTCGGTTGCAACTGCTTCAATGTAATAAAAAATCAGTTCTCCTAAATTGGCAACAACTGTTAGTAGCTGTCCGAATGGAGAAGCCGGTGTAAAAACCTCAGCGGCCTGATCATATGTTCTTTGCAAAAATTCAAATGCATCATAGAACAGTTGGCTTGCCTTTAATCTCGTTTTACTAAAGAATGACATTTATTATACTATTTTTAGAAAAGTGCTCCAATTACTCTTTGTTCATTTATATAGATATCAACAAGAGCACCGTTTCTACCTTCGGTATTAAAAAAAGATACTCTAACATCAATCCCATATATATTATCATTGGGTAAACAATATGCCTGAATTTGAGCAGCAATCTTTTGTTGAATTACTGCTTCATTTAGAACTATTGAAAACAGTAAATCTTCAAGATTACATCCAAAATCAGGTACACCTAAAACGTCACCCTTCCTTGTAAAAAGAACATTTTCTATTTTCAATATTAGTTGAGACAAACCATCAGTTACATCAATTGTATTTGACGTATACTTATTCTCGGCTGGGCCTCTACTATAAATATCGTTGATCATAGAGAATATTCTTTTAATATATATTCTCTTAAAAATTTACCGGTCTTATAATATAAATTAGCCAGTATAAAAGTAGTCAACCCCTTCATCACCTTTAATCTCTTCAATGATTGCATCTATTTCGTCTTTACCTTCTGATGCTATCATATCATAGTTTATAGTAATGTTACCGGGTAAATTAAATGAGAATGTTCCTAATATTCTAGCTAATTGCATTTTTGCCTTGGCTATACAATATCTAATAAACATTTCATCTTGATATAAAGCACAATCAGGAATTGTGTTATATACCTGGAATATACATGCATGGGTTGGTAATTCTCCTTGGAATCTAAACTTATGAGTTAACCTATTATATGAATATGAAATTTGTGGAAGTAATACCTGGCGTGCAGTATCAATAAAGCTTGAATTAATAACATAATACATGAGATTCTCTGAG
>Ga0209358_10001279_pt1 | contig 20321 bp, 16 predicted proteins | sample LauGreFa1BDMLBSN_2_FD_187574 | JGI IMG/M metagenome (GOLD analysis project Ga0209358, IMG submission 187574) | Freshwater lake microbial communities from Lake Michigan, USA - Fa13.BD.MLB.SN (SPAdes) (version 2) | ecosystem: Environmental > Aquatic > Freshwater > Lake | place: Lake Michigan, USA...
TCTTTATGGGAGGTGAATAGATCGTCTACATTGTCTGCTAGTAGCGTACTGATATCTTTATTCTTACATACAGCAGATATTAATGTTGCTTCTGTATTCATTCTATTCCGCCTTGCTCTACCATCTTTTTCGTTTCTTCCAGTAACAAACGACGCTTTTCTTTATCTTTTTCAATCTCAGTTTTTACTAAATCCATCTTGTCAAAATTATAAAAGAAGAATTGAAGTGGGTGCCCATTCTTAGTTAGCCCAAAATAATACTCTAGTAATTCTTTTGCACGATTATATCCTACACTATCAATGACATCTTGCATAGCCCACTTTTCACGGAACTTATTAATTGTCACAGCCTTATTGTATTTATCCTTATATAGATTCTGATACAGAGTCAAAAGGATATAGGGCTCTTTGCTATTTGCCACGCTTTAGCTCTTCTTCTACTTCTTGCGTCTTTTCAATAAGCTTGTTTTCAACAAAAGTATATACTCTTTCTGTTGCAGCATCAACCGTCTCACCTTGGCGGACATCGTCTTCAACGCCTATTCCAATTTTAATGCTCTCATAGTTTCCTAGATTTCTAGTAAATGATAGGTCAACCTTTACCTTCGTTGTCACTTGTGCTCCTTCTTAATATGGTTAGATAATGTTATGTGTGCAAAATCAGATCGTACTTCAAGTTCTTTATTGCATTCAGGGCATATTACTATTCGGCTACTTGCCATCTTTGTCACCAACAACTTTGGTAACAACAACTGGACCGTTTAAAGAATTCCAGTACTCGACTTCTGCTTCACGCTTGCGCTTTTTTGCAGCGCCAGTCTCAAGTGTGTACCGTGCCATTTCAGCCATTACTCCGCCTTCCAGATTGGAGTAAACTCAAACTTATTAATACACTTAACACAAATAGCAAAAACATCTGGCTCCATAATAACTGGATACACCTTAGCCTTTTTACCTAAATCCCTACCGCATTCCTCACAATAATTCATTACTCCGCCTTCCATACAGGTACAAATTTTCCCTCGTCTGTCTTAGTATACAATATAAAGTTGTTTTTGAGAAGCCCCAATAATTCTGCCTTTGAAGGAAGCTCAGAAGAATGCCCTGAGTCTAATATATGCTGATGTATGTCAAGTATGTTCTTTTGATTAAACATATACTTAGACCAGTACTGGCTGTCTGGTTCTCCTATTGGATATATTTTAGTTGGAGTAATTACTTTACCCTCTAAAATATAATCCTGTATTGTAACTCTATGTTTATTCAGCATAGCAGATACTTGTACGATTGTATATGCCGTCTCCATATTCTTTTTAACTTGGGAGTATGGATACATAACTCTTTTTTTATCTGGGTAGCACCAAGCAACTATCTCATCCTTGGATCTAGATGAGCTTAGCACCTTGTGTATTTTATCGTTTAAGAAGAAATACCGTAAAACTTTTGGTTTGCTGTCTCTTTTTGATCTAGCCATTTCCCGAAAGCACTCGTTTCTTTATTGCACATCCAGCGTTTGCCGCACATGATACAGAATAATTCCATATGTAGTTTCTGAGAAAAAACTCTATCTACAAAAACTCTACCGCTGCATTTTCCACACCACATTATAAAGTAAACAACTTTCCATCTACAACGCAAGAGTAGTCTGGTGCAATATGAATCATTTGAATATGAGGATAGTCGTTGACAATATGTGCTACCGCAAATCCCTTTTGCCAGTCGTGGTGCTGACTGTATTTCATTCCATCACTCTTTTCATCACACATATGGCCGATTTCATATCCACGAAGTGTTTCTCCTTCGCCGTTGTTTCTAAGTTCATATGTTACCATATGGGAAGCAATTCTGTGTGAGTGTCCACGAATCAAAGAAACCTGTAGGTCTTCTACATCTTTTCTAACTGATCCTGTTGCTGCAATTGAAATACCGTGGTGTACGTGTATGTCTCCAAAGCGTCGCTTAGGTAGTTCATTATAATAAATATATTCATACCCCAAAGAGTCTAGGCTCCATAAAGATTCTGGTGTAACCTCACTGATATACTCTGGAAGCTTGGCATCTACATAATTAAAGACTCTAATGTCATGGTTGCCTAATGCAGAAAACAGTTGAGCATCTGGAAGCATCTCTCTTGTCTTTGCATAGAAATCTCTAGCGCCCTTTGCTTCATGACGCATCATTGGAACAATTAAATCTCCGCTTTCAGTCTTATGATAATTTAAGAACTCTGCAGATCTTCCTTCTGTATACTTGCTATAACACGCCTGATCATCTGTATCGCCTAGGTAATCAACAACGTCTGGCTTAAACCATTTCATTACTTTAAACCATAGGGCAATCATCTTATCATCTTGATATGGGAACTGCTGATCGGATGAAAGCATCCATTTTAAATCGTTGCTCATTTTCTACCTTAATACGTAAAAAAGTCACGGGTACGTGACTTTGATGTTACATTTATTGTAACATATTGGCCTAGCTTGTCAAGAGGTTATTTTGTAACTAATGTTCCTGCAGCAAACAATGTATATTTAACTGTAGTGTCTGCAGTAGCAGTTCTAAATCTAATAGATGCACTTTTTGTAGTTATTTCATAAATTTGTGGGAAAACTTGTGAGTTTTTCCAGGATGGAGAAGCTTGTCCAATTGTATTTATTTGAATCCAGACATTAGGGGTTGAAACAAATTCAACTCCTGTTCCAAAAGATACCTTGGTTGTAGTTCCTGATCCAGCAGACTTTATGTCTTTGGTTCCTGCAATAGCAACTATTGTAGAAGATACTGCGGCTGGTGGAGTATTGGCACCAGCGTTTTGTATATTAATAACAGTAGGTGCTGCAGGTGCTGCAAGGAGATTTATATTTTGAATCATTGCAGCAATTAAATCAGAGGTTACTGGATCTCCTGCTGATATCTTGGTTGGTGTAAGTTGTACCATTTTTACTCCTTTGGTTGCTCCTTTGGAGCTTCCATTTCTTGAATTCTTATTGTTAGCTGAGTAATCTCAGCACGAAGAACAGCAATATGAGTCTCATATTGTGAGACGATCTCGCCAATTCTTTGCTGTAATGCCTGCACTACTAGTTCTACTTTATCCATTATATACCCTTCAGTGTATTTACTTCTTGTTGTAATGATTCTACCATATCTGATAGTTCTTGTACAGCTAAAATTAAAGATGCGTTTAGCCTATCGTAGGCTATACCGTCTGGCTCATTATCTTCGTTATAATTAACTACAGTTCTTAGCTGAGGTATAGAATGAAGATCCTCTGCTATTAAGCCCGATAGTGTGCGTGGGCCTCCATTATAGCCAGTATCCCCTATGTAGTTATATGTGACGGGCTTTAATAAATTAATTATGTCTAGGTACCCAGATTTATTAATTTCATTTATATTTTCTTTATATCTTGAACTAGATACTTGAACCCTTAAGAAGCCTGCATCTTGAACGATAGGGTTTCCTGTTCCTGTTCCTAGATTATTTGCATATATGGGTCCAGCTGGTGTTAGTTTTATTTTTACCGTTGTGCCGTTAGTATCATTATCTGCACCTGAGTGTCCAACCATTACGTTTCCGCTGATTCTTACGTCATTCCATCTGTAAGTTCTTGTTCCTAAATCAATGTTCGGGGCACCTGGCATGTATGGATAACAATGAGATGTCCATCCTCCAATAGAGGTGTTCTTAAAACCAATTGAGCCAACCACTAGTCCAGCAGTAACTCCGCCAAGACTTCCTGCTGAATCAAAATAAGCAGCAGTGTCTGAAGAAGTATTGATTGCTACTCTTCCGCTAAATGTTCCTGATGCTCCAGAAATGTTACCCTTAAATTCTGCGTTTCCATTGGAGTTGATTGAAAACATTACTGCTCCAGCGCTGTTATACGAAGCAATGCCTTGGCTATTTAATATAACCATATTTGCACCTGCTGTAGCTGTAGTATCTGTATTTATCTTAAACCCTGTTGAAGTTATTGTAATACCATTAGCTGTTATAGATGTAACTTGATTTTGAGCATTAGCAACAAGATATCCCCCTGCAGTTAGCTTTGTGTCTAAAGCTGTTTTGGTTGCATATGAAGTATCAGTTCTTTGTGTCCATACAGATCCTGTCCAAGTTTTTATTATATTGCCCTGACCAGTATCGATCCATATGTCTCCTACCTTTGTTGCAGTAGGTGTAGTTGCTTGTGCAAATGTAGCATTCTTTGCTCCAACCGAAGTACTTAAAGATGTGCTTAGAGTTGTTAGATCTGATGTTTTTGCATAGCCCTCAATTTGTGGAGAGCCTGTAAATATAGCGCCTGCTGCTGTTAAAACTCCAGTTGTAGAAACTCTGAAAGGAGCATTTGATGATGATGTAGAGCCAACCCAAATTCGATAATTTGGATCTGTTGCGCTTAATCTAACTGCAGATGCTAATGTTCCAGTTTTATCTCCAACTGATATGTTACCGTTGCTGTCTAGTATAGTATTATTTTTTGAAATAGTTCCTACAGTTTGTGCGCTTCCATCAATTGTCCATCCTCCGATATATCCTTTGCGGGCATCAATCGTTCCGTCTTTTGTAATTGCAACTGTTGCATCTGTGACTAGTCCGTTATATGCAAATAGGCCTTCGCTATTTAATCTTAAGCGAGCTCCTGATGTTGCGGATGCTCCTGCATAAAGGCTTCCGCTTGTAGTGCCTCCTGTTGGAATTGCAAGCTGAACGTTGCCTGTAAATTTGCCTCCCGTAGCTTCAATGCTTCCAGTTAGGTATAGGTCAGTACCGTTCCAATAAAGGAACTCGCTAGAGTTTCCTACCCTGAATTGTCCTGTAGTTAGCCAAAAATTATTACCAACATTTGTTGTGGACTTGTTTAATAAAATTCCGTGATAGGTTCCTGCTGTTAATGTTGGGCTTGCTAAAGGCTCTGTATTTAAATTAATGCTTTGAGCAATTCCTGTTCCTATTTTAAAAAGGTCTTGGGTTGCTCCGCCGATTGCTATAAAAGATTTAAGTCTTGCAAGAGCTCCTGCTGCTGTTCCATCTGCATCTGAAGCTATAAATGTGCCTGTTGCTGCGCCTGTCCAGTTGGTGTTGTCGTAAGGTGTTTTTGCTGCAACCTGATAATAATATGTTGTATTTGGAATTAATCCCGTTGCGGTGTAGGTATTGGTTGTTCTACCAGAAACTGAAGCATACTCCCACAGTGGTGTGCCCGTTGATGGGTTTGTTGTAGACCATCTTAGTGCATAACCAGCTGTCTTTGTATCTGTTGCTACGGCCCATGTTATGTTTGATGCTACGCTAAATCCGCTCAAATCTTTTGGATCAATTGATGCTGATGCAGAAGTGCTTGTTGGGTTTGGAACAGTATATGTAGTATCTGGATCTGGATTGAGAGGGGTAACTGTTAGAATAGCAGACTCAGATCTATTTGTATCAAGCCACTTATCTCTAACTACAACCTTAATCCATCTTTGTGCGGTACTTCCCGTCTGTATTGTTACGTTTGTAGAAGTTCCTACGTAAACAATATATGGATTTGAAAAGTCAGCAGATAGGCTTTCGAAAATAACAACATCTTCTTGTACGCTTAGAGGATCCATATCAAATTTAACTGAGTAGGCTCTATATCCTTGAGTAACACTTAAATTAATAACTGGCTTAGTAAGGTTTGGTATATCAAATCCAAGCTCTATGACTGGAGAGCGCTGGCCTTCAGTTAATTCTTTTGTTTCTGCATCTTCATATAAGTATGTAAACCAAAATCTGTACTTCTTGTCTTTAACAAGAGGAAGTCTAATTATTTTATCGTAGGAGCCTGTTGGAGTTGCAGCAGCAGCTTTCGCAGATTCTGTTGGAGTAGTCTGTAAATCTGGCGGAGTATATCCTTTCCAAGAAGCTGTTGTTGGCATATTAGAAGTTTAGCCCTAATCTATATTCTATGTCCATCTGTCTTCCGATTGATTTTGTTATTGGGTTTAGAAGAACAGATCTGCTAATAAGACCGTAATCTGATCTAAATGAATCTTCATCATTAATTCTAAGCCCATCAAATAATACATTTGTTGAGCCTGAAGATTTTGCTTTTGCTCCAACCGATACTTTAATTATTGAAGAGTTGTCTGGAGTTCCAGCGCCAAACCCACTTGAGTACAAGTTGTTTAAAGTTAATTGTTTAATCTTGCTTCCAATTGCTGGGTCTCCCGCATATCTGATTTCATAATAATTAGTAGAAGAGCTATAGAATCTAACAAATACATAGTCTAGATTTAAATCGCTTTGAACATATGCAAGTGTAAGACTGTCATTTGGGCTATACCCATTTATGTCTATATCTATGCTGGATGAATACTGTTTACTATTTGAAGCTGCTGCTGTTAATGATAAATGATTTGCTCCAATTCTTGGAGTTGGAGAAGTAACTGCTGTTGAATAGGATCCGTCATCATTTGTCCATTGCTGATAATCTGAAAATGTTGATATAGATTTGCTTGCATAGTCTGTTGACCCAAGTGTGACACTTGGAAATAAACCAATTTCAGAAACAATTCCAGAAACGTCTACTGGAAGGGTTGTTTTGTAAACAACCCCATAGGTGCTTAATCCTGTTGTTGTGCTTGTCTGTATATCAACACTTGAAATATTTACCTGCGATCTATAAAATTCAAAGTCTAATCCTGTATTGTTTTCTGATGCAACGGTTGAACCTATTCCAACAGCTATGTCTTTGTTGTTTGTTGTTGCTTGCCCCGCCAGGTACTGGGTTATATATCTCTTACCAAACTTGGTGAGAATGTTTTTAGATCTATAAATTTCTTTCCCGTCTTCATAAAAGCGGTACTCTCCTTGTAACAACAATTTATTGTCCATATCCATTTACTCCTACTACTTCTGCTCCGACATGATTTTTTACATTAAATTTAAATTCTACGTATTGATTTTTATTTCCATCTGTTACAAGCGTTTTACTTATTAAAGTTATATCCTCTAGGTTTGGAGCACCAAGACCAGCAAGTGGGTCATCTTCAATTTCTTCCTCAACATCATCCAAGAAGTCTTCTATGTCATCTTGGATTCCTTGAATCTCTGCTTGAGTTAAAGTAGACGGATCTACAATTAGATACAGGTCTGGGTTAAGGACCTCTATAAGCTTATCTCCTGGAAATAATAATAACTTCTTGGCTTTAGGTGATTTAGCTGCTTGTTGTTTTTGGTTGCTCATATTAACATTCTACCATTTCATCCAGTATAAATCGATCTGCACATTAAATTTGTAACAGGTGCGCTTTGGTCGTCATAGCTATTTTCTACTGTGAGAACAACATATTTCCCTACTGGGTATGGGGGGTTTACGTCTTCTGAGGAATAAAGCTGGTTTTTAGGATATGATATTTCAACTACATCGCCTATCTGTATTAAAGGATTAATAAATGTCTCTATGCTGACAACCCTTTGTTGCTTAGCCCATTGTTTTGTAATCCATTCAGATAGCTTGGCTGCCTCTGTTTCTTTTTGTATCCATAGGGAATCAAATGCAATTTCTTCCGCCCTATCTGCATCGGTAAGCTTAGGATCAATGTATTCAAATGAGTCTGATGGGGTTATTTGATTACCCACAATAACAAATGATTTTTGCTGGCCATTGGCAAGGTCGGTAAACGTTCCAGTATTATTCATAACAAATACGTCCATTGTAAATGGGTCAAGGGAAGATCCTACTAGGGTTACGTCATTGTTTTGAACTATTACTGGATATAGGGGATAGCCTGGAGAGTTTGTGTATCTTCCAGTTATTCTTCTTAGCTCACGGGCGACTGGACCGAACTCCCTTAGCCATACATCTGTCTTTGGCTTATCACTCTTATTAAATATAAAATCGCTAAATGATTTTACCATGGACGAGTTGGTTGAAAGAAATCCTGCATAAGCATCAAATGAAGTAGTGGCTCCAAATTCTTCTTTTGTAAGGCTTGCTGTGTAAACATAATCGAATGATGTTGTTCCCTGTAGTGAGGCTATTCCTATTTTATTTGTAAGGGTAAGTGGTGAAGAATCTGTAACTCCTATTATTTTTCCATTTAATGAAATTTTAAATACTCTATTTTCTGTAGAGCCATTCATAATCGTCATTGCTTTAATTTCAACCTTATATAAATCTCCGCCATTTATGTTTGTTATAATAGTTCCGTCTGCGTCTTTTTGGCTTGTTATCATGGCCACAGGCTTGCCAGCAACTATCTTATAGAAATTAACATCTCTGTATGTCTTATCTCCGTTGTTATTTTGAGAAGTTCCTATGGATAAAAGGTATCCGCTTTTGTTGTCTGCACTTAATGAAAATGCAATTCCAGCAATTGTCATCTGATTACCTGTTTGTTTTTTTGTGTCTTTGTCTACCATTAATGGGAAATACATGTTAGCCCCAATAACAAATGCCTTGTCTGACCCTGAGTTGTATTGGGCTTCAGCAGTTGCTATCTTATATATGGTATTGGGTATGTATTTATCATCAGTTGGCTTTGCTGGATCAGAACTTGGTACATACTTAACGTCTTTAGCAAATATTGTAGCCATTGATCTTGAAACGCCGTTATACAAAAGCCTTTGTCCATCCGAGCCTTTCGGGTCATATTGTGGAATACTTGTGGTCAACATTGATCCTGGGCTTGGAGTAAATAACCCTGTTCCAGAATCCCACTCTAACTGAGTCCAGCCGTCATCGGAGTTTCCTAAAAGGTGTGTCATGTCTTTATCCATTGCTGCTTGTGTATAAGAAGCGGTTACTGGACCAAGTACACCAAATGCATTTCTTGTTTTAATTCTATAATTGTTGGTTGGTTTAAATGATGATGGCGTAGCAAGACCTTGAAATTTAGCAACATCAGAATCTGTTGCAATCCATTTATACTTTGTAGTTCCAGTGCCTATCTCTGTGTAGCTGTATTCTATGGCATCATATTCTATTATTTCTTTTTCTATAACAAGATACCCGTTAAATGTATATTGAGCTGAACCTAGTCCAGAAATTACTACTGGTTCACAAGAGACTATTCCCTTGCTTGCAACCTCTCCTGAGTTGTTTGTATAAGACGGCTGTGTTGGCAGAATGTTATTTACTATAGCAGATGCTCCTAGTGTTATGACTGGGGCATCATATAAATTTTCTCCTGTTCCTCTGTATGAACTTACAAGCTGAGGTGTGTAAACTATCTTAACGGCTTTAACTGATGGAACATTTTCAATTGAAATAGAAGAAATATTTGCAAGATTAGATCCTATATTTCTGTCTCTTAGTTTAAAGCTAGTTTGCTTGTCTGCTTTAAATATATAGTCTCTTGGGTAAAATTGTAAAACATCAAATTCGTCAAACGTTGCTATCATCTGTGTGTCTTTACAAAGATCTTGTATGTGTTGCCATACCGTCTTGCTATTATCTGTGTACCAATGGTAAGGGGTTATAACGGTTGTGTCTGTAGTCGTAAGGTTAAAGTTATAATTAGTAAACCCAACTGAATCTAGTAGCCTTCTTATAATAGCAACTGATGTCATGTTGTCACAAACAATATCTGGTGGCTTAATGTATTGTAACTCTTTGGCTCCATCAAGACCTGTTAGGCTAATATCTCCGAACTCGCTTACTGAAAATGATTCTGTGTAAAACACGCCTAGGCTAATCTTGTCTGATCCAATTTTTACAAATGGCTTGATTATTACGTCTTTGTATAAATTAAATTTGTTTTTATTAAATGCTACGCTTTTGTCATAAGATTCGTATGCTCTGTCGTATCCATTTATATCTAAGAATATAGAGTTGGATGTGACATCTCCTACTGGAATTATTCCAGATACGTCGTCTGATGAAGACTTGTTTATAGTCATTGAAACTAATCTGCTTGTAATATCTACTACATATCTAGGCGATAGCTCTATTACTCCTACAAACCCGCCTGCGGTATCTAATGAAGATATCTCTAGTTTAAGTCCGCTTAAATCAACTCCTGCAGAAGGAGTTGTAAATTCTGTTGTTGTCCACGCTGTTCCGTTCCAGTACAGATTTACTACGCCATTCATGGCATCTGTTATTGGAATGTTTGATACCACTGGAAATTCAGTCCCAGTAAGTCCTATTAACTTAAGCGACCAATTAACTGGTTTTGAGTGTGACGTTTCAAATTTAACCACTATCTTATTTGTAACTGCAGTTTTGCCTGCTGGATACACTGCATTTAATACGCAATTAGATAATGATGTTGATCCCGCTGCTGCTTGTGGGGTTACCCAATATTTGTAAACCATCTTGGATCCTGAAAAATATAATCTAGATGGAAAATTTGCTGCAGTCTTATACTTATCTACTACGCCTGATGCTGCATCTTTAGTTAGGCTTGGGTCACCAGCAATCATATATTTAATTCCTGCCAATTTAGGTCTTCTTGGATCAAGAATTGATGACACTGGGAATAGCTTTTCAAATGGTTTGTATGTGTATCCCGATGCTTGGTCTGTTTTTGTTACAGTGAGTACACCGTTTGGATCATCAATCTTTGCCCCATCAATCAATGCATTCATATTATATTCAACCCAGCATCCATTTTGCATAGATATTGATTGAGATTGATTTAGAGTAGTTATTGTTTCAGGTGCTGCTGTTAACATTATACTTCTTCCAGGCTTATAGAAACATCCCAAAATTCTTGTGGAGAATCAGCAGTCTTTTCTTTTACATTTCTTTTAACCACGGTAAATGAACATGATGTAAATGACATTAATAGTATCTCGTCTCTGGCCGCAACTCCGTTGTATGATATCTTTACCTTAAATGTATTCTTTCCCTTGTCTCCATGATAAAACGCTCTAATAGAAGCCGCTCCATATCCGCCATCAACAGTCATGGCGTCATTTGTTGGCAGCATGCTCCAACTAGTATTTATAGTTTTCTTATCAGCAATCCATACTTTTCTAAGTGTCCCGCCAGACATTCTTTGAGTCTTTTCAATCCTCTCAGTATCAATTGAAATTGGTGACCTATTATGTTCTGAAAGCTTAACCCAAGTTGGGGTATCTGTTAAAGAGGTATCAAGGTATAGAACTGATCCTACTGGCAAAGTCATTGTCATGTTTTAATACTCACATTCATTGGGTTTCCTACCATTTTAGCATTTAGTTTACTATCTTGTCCAATAGCTTGCTTTGTCATTGAAACAACTTGTCTAACAAATGCATCTGTATTCATTCCTTCAGATGGGTATATGTTTTGAGTAAGATTAATTACACCAGCTTGCTTGCTTTGCTGCATTGGCTCAAACATCTTTGCAGCTTGGTTTACATCGTATCTTGGGGAAGCAAATGGAATCTTAGACATATTAGGAATAACCATTCCGCCAAACGCCATTTCTGGGCCACGATCTCCTACGATTGTAGGAATATTTGGATTAAGCTTTGTTGTTCCGTACCCAGCTTTTTCTACTCTCATAGTTCTAAGGTAGGCGTTATCTACCCCAGTAATCTTGTATTTTTGAGTTCCTTGTGTAAATACACTTCCTATTGAAGCATCAATACCTTGTTCGTGTAATGACATTGAGTCTACTGTCATTATTGTTTTGGCTGTAGAGCCCTTGCCAACAGTTTTAGATTGTACTCCTGGATGACTCCTAGATGCTTTAAATTCTGTATTTTTTGATTCATTCTTAAAATCAACCTTCTTGTTGTTAATAAGAATGTCTCCACCCTTCATGTCAATTCCCTTTGAAGATAATGCTGCCGCAATTCCAGCTGAGGTTTCGCCCATTAGCTTCTTTGCTTCTGCTCCGACATCTATTCCCTTAAGATCTCCTTTGTAAGCGCCAACTGCTTTGCCAGTTGTTAGAAGACTTGCTGCATCGCCCTTTCCAGCTTTTGTATCTTTAATATATTGATCAACTGTTTTGTTTAGCGCAAGTGCATTTAGTGTAAGAGTTAGCATTGCTTTATTATAGTCTTCAATTTTTTGTCTCTTTGTTTCAATTGTAGTTGCAAGCTTTGTAAGCTGTTCTCCAGCTAGGTTGGCTTTGTCTCCCAGCTTTTCTTGTGCATCGTTAATTCCATCAATCTTAAGTTGAATTTTTGCATTAATTCTATCTCTAGAATCTTCAATTGATTTTCTCTGTGAGTTGTATTGCATTGTTGACTCAAGCTGCTTTACATCTAGACCTGCTTGTTGAGCGGTAGCTGTATCTCCTCTTGCTATTGCAGAGTCGTACTCAATTTTCTTTTTAGCAATTTCATTTGCTAGGTCGCCTTCTTGTTTTGCAGCATCAAGTGCTTTTAGTCTTGAGTCTGCAAGCTTATTGTTTGCATCAATTTGCTTTTGCAATCCCCTTAATTGATCTCTTGTGCTTATTTGCTGTGCAACAGATTGTCCCTTAGCCGCTTTAGCCAATGATTTATATTGACTTTCCAGTCTTCCTAGCTCGGCATACTGTGTTTTTAATGCTCCATTTTTATTCTGTGATTCAATTGTTGCAGCAGCAACATCTGCAACTCTAGATAAAGCCGATACAGCCTCAGAGCCAAGTTCTGAAAGGTTGCCAGTAAATCCTTTAGATGCAAGATTCATTTTTTCAAACAAACTTACAAGGGTGTCTGCTGGATTAAGTACCTTTTTGAGAGCAGGGTTTTGTTTAATCATTTCCGCTCTAGTTTCTGCAGTAAGCTTAACCTTTGAAGACTCTAGGGCATTAAGCCTCTTCATTAATTTTTCTTGAGCTTCGTATTGAGTTAGTATTGGCTTGCTTTTATCTTTTTTATTTTCCGCCTTGCTCTTATCAATTAAGTCTTGTATTCCTGTATCAATTGCTGTTAGTCCAGTGTTTACCTGGTTAGCTCCTTCTACTCCGCCTTCCGCTGCTGCCGTTCTATATCTTGCTACTGCATTTGCTGCAGCGTCTTGCTTTGTTTCAATTTTATTAAATCCTGCGTTTCCTAATGTAAACGCTCCAGCATCTTTAGCTTTTTCAGACATTTTAAACATTGCCCAAATTTTCTTAGTTGCCTCTTCTGCAGACATTCCCGCAGCCATTAATTGAACCTTTAGGTCCATTGCAAGCTTTTTTGTATTTCCTTCACCTTTAGTCTGATTAATTAACTTAATCTGATCTGCATAGGAAGACTTAACTTCTGCTCTTAATTTTTTGTATTCTTCGATTGTAAGCTTTATTGGGGTTCCAGCAAGTTGCATGCTTTCATAAAGAAGTTGATTCTTTTCTTTTAATGCTTTTATGTTTGCCGCTGTATCTGCAAGCTTTGAGCTATAGTCAGTAAATTTAAGGCCTGCTTTTTTAGCAGCCTCTGCTGTTAGGCCATATTGAAGTGCGCCAATTCTAAGATGCTCGTTATGATCTTTCCATCTTTTTACTCCAATAAGCACGGCTGTGCTTACGGCTGTAATTGCAAGCCCGACTGGAGTAACAGATCCAAGAAGTCTTCCAAATATTGGGCCAAGCCTTGACATAATTGCGCCAGCTTGAGAGCCAGCCTTACCCATATTTATGAGGCTTGCTGATGTTTGAGAAAGAGGTTTTATTGTAGCAAAAGCTTTTTGCCCACCTGCACTATTAAACATAGGCTTCCTTGGCCCTCTGTCGCCACCTGAGCCCATTCCTCCAAATCCAATCATTGAACCAAGCATGGATCCAATCATTTCTCCGCCAGGAATTCCACTCATTTTACCAAGTGCCATACCGCCTTGCATACCAAGCATGCTCATAAGCATCATCTTAATCATTCCACCAGCATTATATCCATTTGGAACTATACCGCCAGCGTTTCTTGGCACAAATATTTCTGGGCCCTTTTCTCCAACAACGTATGGCTGTCTTGCATTAACTGCTCCACCAGTTGCTCTTCCTTCTAGCTTAAATATTAATTGCTTTAATGCTTCTGTTAGCGGGGTGTCTTTCTTTGAATCCCAGTTTGCATATTTTTTCCTTAAAATATCTTTATCGATTGGGGAAAGCTGTTTCAAAACTTCCCTATCTCCAAACATATCTGAAGCTGCTAGTCTTATAACAGAGTCTAGCGAATCTGGTTCAAGTCCACGCTTTAAAGTTCCATCTGGCATCTTTACATAACCATATGGCTTTTCTTTTGCTAGGGCTGCTGCAAATTTATCGTATAATAATTTTTGTGTGTGTTTTCTTAAACCAGAACTTGCAAATAACTTATCTGCCATCTCAATAGATAACGAATTAACTCCCCATGGAGCTGACTCATAAGTGCTTGGCTTAGGTGCCCCAGTTGGACCAAATCCTGCTCCAATTCTGTGCATTGCCTTGCCCTTAAGCACATTGCCTATTAATCCACCAATTGCAAATCCGTTACTAGCTGTTTTAAAGTTAGCGTCTGATAAGCTTACTGAATGTCCAGACTGTCTGCGCTTTAATTCGTCCGCCGCAATCATTTTAGCAATAGCTGCTGGAGTCATAGTTTTTTCTGGAGAAATCGACACTGCGGAATGAATTCCATGCAGGTCTGCATATGATTGTGTTCTTGCATCGGCAAGTCTTTTAATCATTGCATTGTATATAATTCTTTCTTCTGCATTTAAATCTGGGAACGTTGCAACAGTTTGCTTTAACTTAGGAAGAGCATTTTCAATTTCTTCTATCATTCTTGAATGGTATTGCTCGGAAGTCATTCCCTTTGGAATATCAGTAGTTGATTCTGCAAAGAATCTTTTTGCCGCACTGCCTTTTCTTCCCAACAAGTTAGTTATAGCCTGGTCCTTAAATGATGGCATTGTTGCAGAGTAATCTCTAACACCAGAGGCGGTTGCAAAAACTCCAGCTGTGCCTACATCTGCCAGGACATTGCCTGATAGATTTCCTCTTCCTAGATCTTTATCTCCACGTAATGCTGAAGCTGTTAGCTGTCTAAAATATTGGTCTTCGTCAAATTTACCATCTTGCTTTGCAAATGCTTCGTCATACTTTGATTCAAGTGCAAGAAGTTTACGCTTGCCTGTTGGATCTGAAGGGTCTCTCATAACTACAATTTTTTGGTTTGGAGCATTTAATCCATGTACTTCACGAGCAATTTGAGTAGCTCTCATTTCAGCCAATGCAGCCTTTTCATCTAAGACAGGCTTTACAAAAACCTTATCTCCGTTCTTTGAATAAACTCCTCCTATGCCTTGAACTGGGAAGCTTCTACCTGAAGTTGGCTCTAACAAATCTCCATATTGTGTAATAGGCTTTTTTGCAAATCTAGAATTATTTACTGCAGCGCTTGCTTTTTCCATTGCAGCCTTTTGAGCTCTTTGGGCTTCTACTTGCTTAAGTGTTTTGGGCATTCCAAGGAATAATCTTCCTCCGCCAAATAATCTTTGTGCAAATTTCCCAGGAACCATTCCTCCTGCATTTAACAATGTTTCGTCTAACGGAATATGTCCATATGCAAGTTTTCCATCTGCAGTAGCGCCTGCTGGAATCTCCTGTCTTAATGTTTCATAAGACACTCCTCCAGTTGCACCGTGTATAGATCTTGTAGCTTCATGCTCAATTTTAAATGCTTTTTGTCCTGGTATTTTTACAACTATATTATTATTTGATCTTTTATCTATCGAGAATGAGGCATCTGGATATTTGTCTTGGAGCTTTTTAATCAAAGCGTCTCTTCTTTCAACAATTGTTCCAGTGCCTGGGAAAGCAAATCTCATTGTATGCTTTGCTGCAATTGCACTTATCTGATCTTTACTAACTCCAGCAGATAGGTATGCCTTTGTTAACTCAGAACCAAAACCAGCTTCTGTTAATTCTTTAGATGGATCTACCTTGGTAGGATCATTTAAATATTTTCTAATAGCTTGATGCTGTATTGAAGTTATTGGCTTTAAGCCACTTCTATCTAAAACAACATTAGCTAATCTAAGTGAGTCTGGTGATTCAAATACGTCTATAAACTCTCTTGCTGACGCTGTTCCGCCACCTCTTATTTTTAAATTAAGTGAGTGTGAGAATGGATAAACAGAGTTTTGTAATTTGTTGATAGGAATTCCAGCATCATCTAGCAATGCTTTTGCTTTATACTGTCTTCCTCTTTGCGTAACTCCACGAATTATAGATGCAATTGATCCGCCACGAAGATGCATTCCACTTCCAGATGTGTTTCCTGGGCCACCATTTAGCTCGTACATCAAAGGCATATTCTTTTGTGCAACTTCTGCAGGTATTACTGCTTCTCCAGGAGTCAGAACAACAGGTACTTGACCACCGTCAGCAAACTTAGGAGTTCCACCTAGCAGACTGCTTATTATTGGCATATTTTCTTGAGTAGACTTCTTATTAATTACAAAAGATCCAGCCTCTGCTGTTGTGTGATATGTATCTGTATTACCTGTTCCTGGCACGATTCCGCCGTCAGCAAACTTAGGTTTTGTTGTTTGAATGTTATATCCTGCGCCCGAAGTTCTAACTCCTCCGAGAGCTCTAGCAATTTTATCTACAAGATTTTTTGTTGATCCTTTATGGAACATTTCTTTCATATTTGATTTCCCAGTGGCTGGGTCAACTACTGGCTGAGATGTAAATGGCACTGTAGTTAAGTTTGCAGTTCTTCCCATTGATTGGGCTGTAAGTGCTGTTGTTTCTGCAAGCATTGCTTCTACTGTTGCATTTAACTGAATTACTTTTGCTCTTGCCTGATCTACTGTTATTTTACTTGCCTGAAGCTGTTGAACAATTGCTTGTGTTTCAGCTGCTGCAAGTTGAGTAATTTCGGAAAATTGTGGTAGTAAAGCTTGATAAGAATCCGATAGGCTTGATGTAACTGTTCCAGTTGCCATTACCTCTGTCTTTAATAATTTAATTTCTGCCTCTGATTGCATTGCAATTGCTGCAGTCATTGCATGCCACTTTGCTGCTTCTGCTGCAACTACTCCAGTGGATATTCCATTTACTGATGTAACTCCTGGAATCTTTGGCATATCTGCGTTCATATATGCTTGTGGATTCTTTCCAATTCTAAGGTTTACTGGGCCTGCTCCTGGGACTGTTCCAAATATAGTTCCTGGCTGACTTGTTTGTGCTGGAATCATATGAGACATATCTCTTGAGTATGGCTCTCCAATTAGTGGGTTGCTCTTGTCCACCATTCTTTGTCCCACTCCGCCTGCTGCAAGTACACTTCCTGCGACTGTAGATATTGCTGGTTGAACTGCAACCTTAGCTGCGTTGGCTCTTGTCTCAAGTCCTGTGAAAGATGCTGCAAGAGTGTCTACTGCATTTTTTAATACTATAGTTGCTTCTGAGTCTGAATAAAAAGATGTTGCTAATCCCTTTGCTGCAGCATCTGCTGCAATTATTTCTGGAGTTAATAACCTAAATCCCTGCCCACCCTTAGCAAGTTGTCTTAAATGGAATATGCCCTTTACAACATAACCAATAAAGTTACCCATAACACCAGCCATCATGATGAGTGGTCCAGCAATTGCTGTTATTCCACCTAATGCATTAAGGAATGTTTTAACTGGGCCTGGAAGTGATTTAAAGAAATTAATTATTCCATCTACTACCTTTAAAACTTTTGTGCTTATTCTTAAGAATTGTTCTCCTACTGTAGCAAGGTCTGCTTGTACTGCAGCCCATGCTCTCTTAAACTGTCCAGAGGCTGACTCTGTGATCATCTTTAATTCTCGCTCAGAGATACCTGCAAGATCAACTGCACTTGCTTTCATTAAGTCCATAACCTGCAATGTCTGTGACCCTGATTTTCCGAGGTTTTCAAATAGTGCAGACATTCTTGCAAACTGGAATTTTCCAAATAGCTGTTCGATTGCTCTAGATTTATCTAAAGGATTAAGCTGGTCTAGCGCTGATTGCAAGTCCATTATAGTTTCTGTAAGGTTTCCAGCGTTATCGTTTACTATTCCCTTAAGGTCAATTCCAAATCCCATAAATTGTTCTGTTGCAACTTTTGTTGGGTTAATCAATGATGCCATTGCAGACTTAATTGCGTTAGCGCCTTCTGAAGCGTTTACTCCGCCTTCTTTCATGGCTGTAAGATAAAGCGCTAAATCTTTTACATCTCCGCCGAGAGATTTAACTACTGGCCCTGCTTTTGGAATAGCTTCAGTTAAATCTGCAAGGCTTGTTGATGTCTGGTTTTCAACTGCGTTAAGAAAGTCAATTGATGCGGTAAGTTCGTCTGTGTTTTGTTTAAATGCGTTTTGAATTGCAAGAGTTGCTTTCATTGCTTCTTGTCTATCAACTTCACCAAGAACCGCTAGCCTTGTAGTTTGTTGTGTAGCAGCTATTAAGTCGTTGCCTTGTTGTCCTGTTGCTGCAAGATCAGCCGCTAATGCAATTGTTTCTTTGTATGCAACTCCATAAGAGCTTGCAATTTCTTTTGCGGTTGCGCTAACATCTTTTCTAACTTGAGCCAGATCTGCTGAAGATGTTGCAGCTAATCCGCCATAAACCTTTGTTAATCTTACTAGTTCTTGGTCTGCTTCTCTAAATGCTTTTTGTGCTGCTGCGCCAAATGCAATAAGTGGAACAGTAAGTCCTACTGTTAATTGACGTCCAGCCCACTGAGTATTTTTACCCCAGTTAATAAGTCCTGTTGATCCGTCAAGCATGACCTTGTTCATAATTGCCGCTTGCTGTGTAGCAATAGCCATCTTGTTCTTTACTTCATCAAGACCCTTTGCAACCATAACATTGTATTGCATTAAGCCTTGTGCGTTTTTACCTACAGGCTGAACTATAGCCTGCTGAAGCATTACTTGCTGCTTAGCAAGTTCTCTAACTAAATTGCTTGTTTTCTTTGTATGGCCGCTCCAAGCATTATAATATTCGTTGAGCTTGAGTCGGCCTCTATCTAAATTTCTTCCAAACTTGTCTACGTCTGAAGTTAGAGATACAAAGTGTTGTGAAAATTGCCCTGTTGAAGTAAGTGTCGTGGCAAACGACTTGTTCATCACTGCAATTTGATTTGCAAGTTTAGCGTTTGTGCCAGCAGTTGTTTCTTGTAATTTTACGAGTTGGGCAGTAACCGCAGCTAGCTGAGTTCTTAAACTCGTAAAGTCTGCGTTGGCGGTAATAAACGTGGTTAAATTATTATCTGCCATATTACTATGTTACTCTATAGAGTATCCTAATCCCGCTCCAATGCCAAAACCAGCTTCGCTGGCGAATGACCCTTGTAATGATACAATATCGTTTGCTGATGCCGTAATTCCAAGTGCTCTTCTTTTAACATCTTCGAAGGATGACCCCTCCTTATTTTCATTACTGCTTTCATTTAAATCTACTCCCTGAATTGAAGCTAAGAATTTTCTTTTTTCCGATTCAGTTTTTTGCATTGATTTAAAAGTCTGGACTAATTCTGGCATTGAAAGACTTTCTTCTAACTGTTCGTAATTTATCCAATTACCAAGAAGAAAAACTTCCCCTTCTAAAGCGGCTAGATCTAGTTCTGACCAGCCAGTACTGCTGCCGCTAGTAGGTTTGGGTCGTCCATCTTAATTCCTCCGCAAACTTCAAGAATGCGATTGATAGTTGGAACGTCAAGTGTGTCTTCAAATGCGTCTTTGTCCGCTACTAAGTCTGGAAGCTGCTTTTTTAATGCCACTCCACATGCCTCAATAAGGATTGTTAATGTTTCGTCTTCTGTTGTTACTTCTTGTGTCTTATTAATGACCTTCATAAACTCACGTAGCTCTTTAATTGTTAAAGGCTTAAGCTTAACTGTAGCGCCATTCTGTAGCTGAATTTCTTCAACATCATATACTGTAGTTGCCAATTTAATCCTCCTAGGATCTAGTCTTAATTATTGTATCATATTCAAAATACAATGGCAATAGAAAACCCCCCAATTGCTTGGGGGGTAATCTATTAATTAATTATATTAATTATGCTGCAACAACACGGTCTACAATGAAACCGTATTCTGAACCTGAGTGAGCTGAGTCACCAGATGGTAGCAAGCGGAATGTTACTGGGAATGTTGATGCTGCGTTACGAGCCAAAGAGAACTGTGACTGTTGTACAGAAAGAACACGACGTGCATAGTATACACGCTCAGTCTTAGGATCTGCTTCTGAAGTTGGTGCTTGACCAACTGCAATAAGCTGACGCTCTGTTGGTGCTTCACCAAGAGCTCCACCTGCAAGACCTAGCTTTTTGCCAGAGTCTGTAAGTGTGGATGATGCCTGACCAAATACGGCAAGAACGTTCTCAAGAGTACCTTCTGCCATTTCTGTTGCGATCATAACTTCCATTGTCTCCTTGAAAAGCTTTGCTGAGTCAAGAAGCTGATCTACTGTTACTGAACCGTATGATGGGTTGTATG